>Ga0070749_10001144_pt1 | contig 17909 bp, 19 predicted proteins | sample VirMetDEL_Nov_18_FD_75180 | JGI IMG/M metagenome (GOLD analysis project Ga0070749, IMG submission 75180) | Aqueous microbial communities from the Delaware River and Bay under freshwater to marine salinity gradient to study organic matter... | ecosystem: Environmental > Aquatic > Marine >...
CGCAAAGAGCGGTTCGATGCGCGGTTCACGCTGCCCGTCGTGCCGGAAGCGTCGGCCTACTGAGAAAAAGAACCTTTGCCGTAAGTGTTTCCTAGCGCAAAAACGCACCGGGCGACGGCGGGGAGATAGAGCGCCAGCATGGAAAGGCGGCGTGGCGGAATCGAATATTTCGCGTTCCCCGCGTTATAAGAGATTCAAGCGATACGTTTTAGAGCGCGACAATCACCAATGCGTCATGTGTGGCTCGACCGAAAAGGTAGAGGTTGACCATATCAAGCCACAAAAAACGCACCCTGAGTTACGATTCGATGTGAGAAACGGCAGGACGCTGTGTTTCTCATGCCATAAGAAAACCCCGACGTGGGGAAACAATGTTCATCGGAGTACATGATGCAGAAATCCAACGTGATCCCCATAGACAAACATCGCACCGAGGATATGGAGGCGTTACGGGACAAGGTTGCTGCGGGCGTGAACTGGAAACGGGCTCTCGTGATGTACGAGGATGAGGAAGGCAACGTGAACATCTCAATTCATGGCGTCCCGGCGACGGACTGCATTGCATGGTTCGAGGTCGCAAAGACGCAGATGATGGTAGAGTTTTTCAGTTGATGGGTGACATAGATGTTACGCGACGCTTACGACAGACCGATCAAGGGGCTAGAGCTTGAGGAACGAACGACACTAGACCAAGTTACCGAGGCGTTCCTACGCGGCCTGCCTTACGACGCAGTTCGTGGTGCTGCGACTGTCACGGAGGAAACCGCGTATATGCGGCAGTCGTGGGTTTACGCTTGCGTAACCGCGATTGCACGGCTCGTTGCTTCGATTCCAGTAACAGTGCAAAGCCGAGTCACGGGCAAGCCGGTGCCGGATTCGCACCCGATTGCCGAACTTTTCCGTCGGCCAGCGCCACGGAAATCCGCTTACGATTTCAAGTTTTCCCTGATTGCTCACTACGAACTCGCGGGCAATAGCTTATGGGCAACAGGTGGCGGAAAGAAAAATGCTACATCGCCATTTCCCTTAGTGCCACTCAACCCGCGCCGAGTCGAACCAATCATCAGCGACCGCACCGGGGAATTATTAAGCTACAAGTATCAGCCAACAGATTCGGCAAGGCATATCTTTTTTCGACCGGACGAACTGATTCATTTCAAGAACTTCAACCCGGAGAGTGAACACTGGGGAATGAGTCCGCTGACGCCAGCGATGCACGCAATCCGCACGGACGTAAACGCGGCTATTTATAACGAAAAGTTCTTTGAGAACAATGCTCAGCCGGGCGGCATCTTGCTCCACAAGAAACCCCTATCCCGCATACAGCGCGATCAGGTTCAGTCGCAGTTCGAGGAAGAATACGGAGGAGTCAATCAATCACACCGCACTGCCGTCTTAGCGGGTGATTGGTCCTATCAGCAGGTCGGTTTAGGTCAGGCTGACATGGAATACCTAGAGCAGCGCAGATTTAGCCGTGAGCAGATAGCGGCTGTCTATGGTGTTCCGGGTCTTCTGATAAACGACCCCAATAACAGCAACTACTCTACGGCGTCAGTCGAAATGCGCCTGTTCGCTGACGCGAACTGGTTGCCAAAGGTCAGGTACATCGAAGATACGCTAGACGCGCAGTTCTTCGCTAAGTACGCACCTGAGCTGACGATTGTGTTCGAGACGCGGGAGGCACCTGGATTGCGAGAGGCGATCTCAGAGCAAATCACTCAGGCCATTGAACTCAACAAAGCAGGCGTTCCGCTGGCTGAATTGATTTCAGCGTTCCGCCTGCCCTTCGACGAGCACGAGTGGCAGAAAAAGTGGTGGATACCGATTTCAATGGTTCCCGCCGACGTTGCCGCCGCCTCTGGCCTACAGCAAATCAAAGACGACAGCTCAATCCTGAAAGAGAAAGAGCAGGCCGAGAAAAAAAACGCGAAAGAGGACGACACGGAATCGACCGACAAGGACCGTGCGATTTCACACGACGCGGCAGATTCGTCTACCTACGAGGATAGAGAAATCTACATCGACAGTTACCGCGAAATCCTGAAACGCATGACATCTCAAATGGAACGCAAGATGTCGCGGTATATGTTCGAGTTACGTGGGCGCGTCGTTCGTGGCGATGAACTCGACGAGACTTACGAGGTCAACGAGTTCAAGAAGTTGGTAGCGGCTCAGGTAGGCGACATACTGGAAAAAGGCGGCCAGAGCGTCTTCGATGAACTCAGCCGAGCCGATGCTTTCTACTTAGAAGATCAAGTGGACGGCCTAGCCTACAACCGTCTAGTAGAGCGATTATGTAAAACGCCCGTAGTGGTCTTACGTAAGATTCAAGATACAAACTCCGATGCCAAGGAAATCATCCGTGGCGTCACTAATAAACTGAAACAACTGGCGCACATGGAAGTAGCCCATGTGTTCAATGCGGGTCGCCTCATGGGAATGGCCTCATGCGGCATAAAGAAACACCAGTGGATCGCTTCGAGATCGAAGGGTTCATGTAACCATGTCAATGACGGTGAAGTACGCGACATTGGCGCAGATTTTAGCAATGGCATTGCGTATCCCGCGCAAGATTATCGCGCTAGGTGTGCGTGTTTAACGCTGCCTGTTGCCTAAAGGGAGAAGAAAAGATGGAACAGCATAAAAGCGAGATCGAAAAGCGCTCGCTCGACGTAGAGATCCGCACTCTTTCCGAGGAAGATCGTGTCGTTGAGTACGTTGCGTCCACACGCGGGGTTGATCGTTACCGAACACGAGTGCTTGGCTGGAATCTTGATAACTACACGAAGAATCCCGTGGTTCTCTGGGCGCACAACAAACAGATGCCCCCTATCGGGCGAGCTATCAATGTCCGCGAGGATGACGAGGTTCTGCGCGCAAACATTCAGTTTGCCAAGAAAGAGACTTACGAGTTCGCGGATACTGTCTATCGCCTGACCCGTGACGGCTTCCTCAAGGGGATCAGTGCTGGATTTATTCCGGCTGAGCGCAAGTTCAATAAAGAGATGAAAGCGGTTGACTTACTGAGCAATGAGCTTGTTGAGCTATCGCCGGTCCCGGTTCCGGGCAATGCTGATGCTCTTACCCTAGCTTTACGTGACGGCATTGTCCCCGCAAACCACGTCGAGTTGATGACGTACAATCACGCTATGAACGCACATCAGATTCGTGGCGTAGAGGACATTGATAAATTGCGTGGTGAGGTCATGAACTGGATCGAGAACGCCGATCCTGTGCAGGTGCAAGTGCCTTCGTCCTATGAGTTAAGCGCGCCATCTACTGAGCAACCGCAAACGATGGCCGAAGAATCGGACGAAACCGAGGCATTGCGTGCCGCGTTAGCAGAACAGCGTGGGGTTATTCAAACCATCGCGGCCATGACGGAGTTCGACATTCGGAATCTGTCGGAAGGCGACTACAACGACTTCCTTTCTCATGTACAGGCTGCGACGGAGCGAGCTGGTGCAGTGCTGAATCGCGCTAATCGCGGAAAACTACAGCAAGCCACTGACCTCATCAACAGCGTCGTCAACTCAGCCGAAAAAGTCGCTGAGGACGTGGCACCGGAGCCGGAGCAAGAGGTTGCCGCACCAGATGACGAGAAAAGGTCAGACGACTTATCGAGTATCATGGACCGATTCGACGAGGTGTTGAATAAAGTGACTGAGATGGCACATCGCAGCGCCGGTCGTAATTTAGTTGATAAAAACACGCCTAGTGCGCCTAGCGGCGATCAGACGGCGTGGATTGATTCGGTTCTTGCGCGTTTGCCCAAGGACTAATGGTCTGGAGCGCGTAGCGCACCTCATGACCGAGACGAGAGGACAGTATGAATTATTTCGATTGGGACTCTTGGAAATTAACCGGGTTCGGCCCCGGCGGGAAAGGCGGAAAAGGCAGAAAGTCTGCCAAATCCGGCTCGAAGAAAGGTAAAAGCAGAAAGGGTGGAACTAGGAAAACTGGCAGCGGCAAGAGAAAGTCGTTGCGCTAACGATTTCCAGAGCAATTTAGCTACGCGCTAAGGAGGATTAGTTATGAGCGAAGAAACTAAGGTAACGCCTGAGACAAAGGCGGCACCGGAAACTTTTGAACAGAAAGCGGACGCGCTGCTTGAGGGCATCGCACAGATCGAGCAGCGGTACGGATCGCAGCTTGAGGACGCCAAGAAGGAGTTCAGCCAGCTTGGCGAGGTCATCGAGGAGCAGAAGCGACGCCTTGAGGCCATTGAGAACGCGGGACCGGCGGCAGAGGGCCTTGAGGTTCTGAACGAGTATTACCCGGACAACGACGAGGGCCATGAGCGTGCGTTCTCGGATTGGATGACGGATCTCTACAATCGCAGCCTCGGCTTCGAGTCGCGTGCGGGTCAGGACACAACTACCGCTAAAGGCGGTGCTACTGTACCGACCCCGCTCGATAACCAGATCGTTCACATCATCGAGCAGCATGGCGTTGCGCGGCGGGTGTTCGACCGTATTCCGATGACTTCCTTGACGCTGAAGATTCCGGTCGATACGGCTGGGCCTTCGGTTACGTTCGAGGACGAGGACGCGACTATTACGGCGTCGAGCGCGACGTTCCGCCAAGTCACCTTAGAGGCCAAAAAGCTCGCGGCGGTTGACGAGCTGACAATGGAGATCCAGCAGGATGCCATTCGTCCGCTCGTGCCATACCTGACGCAGCTTTTCGGTGAGGCAATCTCCAAGAAAGAGGATGATGCGTGTTTCGTTGATACGAGCCCGTTCACTGGTATCTTCACGGAAACGGCTGCGGCTTCTCCGGCTGAGACGGAAATCGGGCTTGTCCAGACCTCCGGCACGAACGCCTCGACTCTTGCGTACAACGATCTCGTTGACACGATGCACGCCATTGACGAGAACCTGGTGTTCGACGGAACGTGGCTGATGAATCACAACGTGCTTGCACGGATTCGCAAACTGCTCGATCAGGACGATAACCCGATCTGGTCGCCGCTCGCCGGTGGGGAGCCCGCTACGATTCTCGGACGCCCCTATGTCATTGCGAATCGAGCACCCGCTGGGGTGGACGGCTCTGAGAACGCATTGCTCATGTACGGCCAGTGGAGCTACGGCGTCATTGGCGAACGCATGGGCGTGGAAGTGGCGTTCTCTGAGCACGCCGGTTTCACCAAGGCCAACACGTTCATGCGCGTAATCGAGAGGTTTGCGTATGCGACGCTCAAGCCGAACGCTTTCGCGGTCCTGAAAACTGCCACCTAAGTTGACACTTAGGCGGTGAAACAAATCGGCGCGGGGGCTAATCACCCCCGCGCCGTGATTTCAATGCAAACTGAATCAACACAGCAAAGCAATTTACCGTTAGCTAGGGCATATTGGCCCCCGCAAGGCACTAAGAATTACGGCGGCTTCATCGGTTACGGCAACCTGCTCAAGTCACTTCAAAAGTGCATCGTGCCCGACCCAGACAGTGACATATATTTCACGTTGTGCGATCCGGCGAAGTATCGAGCTAGGTCAGACAAGCGCGTCAATATGTGCTTCACGATGTGGGAGCACGAGGAAGTACCGGAAAAGTACGTAGCCAATCTACGGCAAGCGGACGCTGTTGTAACTTGCTCCCAGTTCTGCAAACGGGTTTTCGAGGATATACTGGATTGCCCCGTATATTTTGTACCGCTTGCGATAGACGACCAGTTATTCAGTTATAAAAAACGGTCTAGGCCGCGAGGCAATAAACCGTTTAGGTGGCTATGGCTAAATGCGGCGGACCCGCGCAAAGGTTACGATCACCTAGCTAGGCTTTGGGAGAAGTTTTACTTCAACGACCCAAGAGTCGAGCTGTACATGAAGACGACATCAAACGTCAAGGAACAGATCGTTACGCACGGCAACGTGACGTTCGACTCGCGTATTTTACCGCCCGACGAAATAGCCGCTCTCTATCATTCGGCTCACGGGTTTATTTATCTTTCTTGGGGTGAGGGCTTTGGCTACACGCTAGCCGAGGCCATGTCTACGGGATTACCTTGCGTTGCTACCGAGCGCTCCGGCTACGTTGATTTCTTCAACTCAAGCAACGGCTATCCGGTGTCATATAAACTACACCGCGTAGCACGAGAGCTGTTCGGTTCCGATGGCGAAGATTACAGCAGGTCAAACGCACCGGACGGTAAATACTCGATTGCGATTGGCGATTCGCGCCAGTGCGTGAACTCGATGAACACGATTATGAGCAAGTACGGTCGTGCAATGAAAAAGGGTCTACACGCATCGCAAGGACTTAGAAAGCACTACAATATGCAAACGATGGCGCGTGCTATCAGCGACATATTCCAACTTTATAATTAGGATAAGGCTATGGCACGATCAGGTGTACCTCGGCAAGACCCGTCAACGACAGATGACATCATCGAGTGTATTGAACAGGATCGCGGCGATGGTCAGGGGACTCAGTTAGTACAGACGAGTAATCCGATGTGCCTCGCGGACCTGACCACGGTGTCTGGGCGTGCGACGGCAACAACATCAGACTCAGAATTGATTTCAGAGAAAAAATTACGTGTTCGCCTAGTGATTAGAAATCTTTCAACCTCGGAGACAATGTACATGACAATCGACGGGGATGCGGCGACCACAGCGAATGGATTTCCACTTTATCCGGGTGAAACATTCACAGAGGTTACGTCATGCGGGGCCATACGCGGGATCACGCAGACGGGCACGGTTGATATTGCTTACATTGAGTACAAACTGGCATGAATCTTTTAACGAAAGTAATCGCCACTAGCGTCCTGCTTGTCGTATTATCCCTAGTGACTCTTAGGACAGAGATTGGCGCGCAGTTTATTTCTCACTTGCGCCCGATCTTCAACGCGCTTGAGTTCACCGAGACGAATAATGTCGTGAGCCATGACAGTCAAATTGGCGGTGACAATCTCAACTTCACCAGCAATAAGATGAACTGGGAAGGGGTTCGCGTAGTTCTCGATACGTTCAACAGGGATACCTACAATTCCCTTGAGTTCTCGGACGACTTTAGTATCACCAATGACACAGCGTGTGTTGGCGGAACGTCTGTAGGCGGAAATTGTAGATCGAGGTGCGCTACCGGGGACTCAAACGCGGGGGATGTTTGTTCCGTTGACGCGGACTGCAATGGGGGCAGTGGCGGTACTTGCGACGCCAATTATGACTGTTCAGGCGGGGGAACCTGCACCCCAGATAAACAGGCGGTAATGACACTAGGTGCGACCGTCTATCGTGAAGGACGAGAGATACTGGTTTCGGACCTACCGGATCGGGTATTGCGTATAGATGCGTCACGCACCATGAGTCCTAGTGGTGGTGTGGATTTTAGTGCGGCAACGCTGAATATACCTAATAACACCAACGCCGTAAGCACTACAGCGGGCAGAATACATTTTGACACAAACGCTACGCCGCAGCCAATGATTTCAGTTGGTGACAGCAGTAAAGCATTGCCGATTAGAGCGTGCTCAATCATGAGCAGCATTTTCGCTGCACCAGACCCTACCGGCCCAGGATATTTTGGCACATCGACTGGAACAACTGCGGATTCTGCGGGGTGGATTGCACCCCAAGATATGACGATCAGCCACCTTCGCTGTCAAACACGGAATGATATGCCCAACTTGAAGAACCTTACGTTCACGCTACAGTCGGCAACTAATTGCACCGCGACTAACGATAGCTTGGTTTCAAATTGCAATTTTACCGACAGCAATGTCGCTTGCACTATAACAGGCACAGCAGCCCTCGCGGAAAATGACTGCGACGATGTTACTAATTCCGTCACTGTCGGTGCTGACGAACGTCTTGTCATTAAGGTCACTACTACCAATGATCCCCTCGGTTTCAATCGCACCGCTCAGTGTACATTTATTTCTTGTTTAGACACGTTCTAAAAATGATGATTAAGACAATAGTAGCGATATTACTGATTTTTGGTTGGGTCAACGACTCCGACGCTAAAGTACGCTTCATGCACGGCTTCGAGGGGTGTGAAGCGGACTACGACAAAGACGGGAACTCGCTCATATTCTCTGATAGTAATGGAACGCAGCCTATTAATTACGACGCGAGGAAAAAGTATTGCAATTTCGGCAAGGACGACAGAGGCAAGCTCTGCACGACAAATGCGGATTGCGAATCTACCTGTGAATGGGACGCGGACAATACCTGTTCGATTGAGTTCTCTACGCAGTCATTGCATAGGCTGAACATAGGGTCAGACTATCTAGGAACTAACACGGACTCGGCTAGGCTGCATTTCCAGATCAATATTCCTGCAATCAATTTGGCTAATGGCACCGACCGTGAGCTGGCGGTTCTTCAACAGTCAGTTGGCTCGCCTGCTACACTTGAGCCGGGTTGTAACCTTAGATTGATTCCGACCAAAAAAGGCAACGGGGGGCAAAGCTGTGCATCTAACGCGGACTGCATAGATGGAAGTTGTACAGCGGGTTACTGTGACGGCACCCCCGGTGAGTACAAACTGGTTCTTTATTACGGCGACCCTAGCACTGTATGCTCTGGCGGGATCAACGACGGTACTTCTTGTACCCCATGCAGGTTCAGCTCTAACTGTAGCAACGGTGCAACTTGTTATAACGGGGCCGACAACGAGAGCACTCAAGGCGCGTGCGACGACGTGTGCATTACTGAAACTCCGGGTGAGCAATGGTGTATATCTAGTGCGATAGGTTCGAGCACGAATCTTTTGACGAATCGCTGGTATGAAATTGTCTTGTCACAAGACAACACTGTAGGTGAACTTGGCGATTTGAAATGCTCCCTAGACGAAGGGGGGTTTAGCCGAGGATTCCGCACCATCAAGCAAGGCGAGTGCGATAGCGGCAATCCCACGTATGAGGGATATGCGTGCTCCACGGATTCCGATTGTAATATTTCTGGCTCGGGCGGATCGTGTGATACTTCACGGCCACAAGCTAAAATAGCGTCCTCGTACATAGGGTCAGTTCGGAATGTTGACGCTCTGAGGAATGACGTGTCCTATTATATCGACGACATTGTCCTCACCGACTCTGCCGATGACGACATCAACAATGTCAGGATTGCTGAGATATGGCCCTTCGAGGACGGCACCATTCAGGCTTATCAGGCGGATTTCGGCAGTTCCAAAAGTAATTGTGGATTCTCTGACTGCGACAATAATAATAACAATGGCAACCGCGATGCTTGCGTAAATGACACGTCCCGTGCGGATTCTGGCGAAACCGCACTAAACGCACCGGACTACGATTACGTCCACAATGGGGACTGCGACCGCCGCAACACGTCAAGCGACGGCGCGGAAGATTTGTGGCCGCTGACAGATTTCAGTGCTAAGGACGCTTTAGAAACCCATAGCGACCTCGACTACACCACCCCTAGTGAACAATCCCGTTGGGCAGATGTCATTTCAGCGGCTAGTTATGTAGTCGCAAGAGATTCGAGCCCAACGGATACTCAACCGACGGCATTACTCACTCGCTTTGGGTTTGGCGACGGAACGTCTGGGTTCGAGCCGATTGATGGGTTATTGGTAAATAATCACACGTACCGCAGTGACTTCGATAACGGCATGGTACAGGGTGTAGGGGACGCTGGAACATCGCCTAATGAGTTCGCCGCCGCCGCGATGTCCCTAGTCAACTATTCGGCGTCATTCACCAGCCTTGCGGGGCCGGACGATATTAACAGCCTGCAACTACAAGTCGAGTACGACAGGGCGTCGTGCGGTGCTGGTTGCGGTATCCGCTACACAGCCGCCGTAGTCGAGGTGCTGATTCCGAGGAAGGCCCCGGAGCCTCCGGGTGTCCTCACCGACAGAAACGACGACGATGCCGTAACCGTGTGCATGACAGCGGACAGCACTGGCAACCAAGGCACGTACACGAGTTTCGTCACATCGTCGAGTGACGACATAGATAATTTCATGAACTGCACGCGGGGGAGTAAAACGCTAAAGCAACTCGAACAGCAATGGCCGGGTATGCTCGATGGCGAGCTTGGCGGTACGTTCAACTGCTTCATGACAAAAGGTACCGCTAGCCCCTGCGACTACATGATCCTTGGGCCGATTGGCGTTAATGATTTGACCTCTGGGCAAAGAGCAATGCACCGCTGCGAGGCTGGCCCCAAGAAAGGCGTGACGTGCGAGCCGCGATGTAAGATAGGCGACTCCAATGCGGGTGCTTTATGCGACCGGAACGCGGATTGTAACGGCGGGACAGGAACTTGTGACATTGACTACGAGTGCCCTGACAGTGCGTGCGTGTTCTTTGATTCGGGTTACTGCTATGGCGGGGATAATCACGCTGATATATGTAGCTGCGATGATGACTTAGCCAGACGGTGTATTATTCCGGGGCAATACTTCGGCAACTCAAACTTAGAGGTATTCCCGGATCAATGCACTGGACAGTTAGCCTGTTCGACTAACACGGACTGTACGATTGGTGCTCCATGCTCGTCTAATGCTGATTGTAGATTTTGCGCTGGCGGTGGCAATGACAATATTATTTTCGGATGCTTCACCAATTCGGATTGTGATGTACCAGACCTACGGATAAACGGGTCTGACCGTAGTGATTTCGGTGAATGTACGAACGACAACGGAACATACAGGCAGACTTGTGACACGGGTATTAATGAGTGTGTCTCTAACTGTGCGAGCAACGAGTGCATACAGTTTCCTAATTCGACAAAGGCTGTGTTATTGGACAACACTCGCTATTGCAGTGACGATGGAAGTCTTTGTGGTCCTCTCTCTCCTTGCACGACGGGGACGTGCGAGTTTGACCTTGCAGCGGGTGAGATAATTCGCCGTCAAGATAATTTACGTGCGATCACGCCATTTGGGGGATTCAATACTGCCGCGTGTCTGGATTCCGTGAACTGCGCGGGCGGCGTGTGCCTTTCAAGCACGACGCCATCACTCATGCAGAGCCGGTTCATGCGAATGCTTAAGGTCGCAAGCGAACGTAGCGTGCATTTGATTATCGTAGCCCAGCCGAGAGCGGTGAGAAATACCGCATTTGGCGCGTGCAATGTAGACGACGTTGCGTGTACTACAAACTCCGATTGCCCAGTTGGGGCGAGTTGCGGCGGTAACTCGCTATGCGAGGGTCAGTGTCAATATCCAATAGAAAGCCGAGATAAGACGTGCAGTAGTCATGCGGATTGTGATCAGAATAGCGGTCCCACATTTGGGACTGCCTCGGATCATTTAGATACGTTCACCTCAAACATAATCAATTACGCTAAAACGAACTCTGAATATTCCTACGCCGACTACGATAGGGCGTTTCATGTTCGTTGTCCCGGAAGGAATCATGCTGATTGCTTAGCCGATACAATTCACTGGGACGAAGAAGGATTTGAGGTAGCTCAGCATCTCATTCAGCAATGCTTACGAAATGACTTTGGGGCCTCGGACGGCGATTGCAATGTGCCCAACGCACATCATTGCACGACGAACGCGGATTGTGCGACCGGCACTCAGGAATATCCAATTTATTGTGACTCCAGTAATAAATGCACTGGAACGTGTACTCAAGGTGCTGACGGCGATAGCTGCCACCACGACAATGAGTGCTCGCTCTACAGTTGCACATTCGACTAACAGTCTAGGCGGTACGATATGGGAAACTCTTTATACGGCAAGGGCCGTGAGGCTTTTTTATCCGGCGACATTTCTTGGGACGGGGATAACATCAAGTGCCTGTTGGTTAACACCTCGGGCGGCGGGACTACATATGCAGTCGCCATCGACAGCGACCAGTTTCATAGCGACATACCGTCAGCGGCAATCGTAGCTACGTCGAGCAACCTGACAAGCAAAACAGTGACGCTGGGTGTGGCCGATGCCGATAACGTGACGTTCCCGTCCGTTCCGGCTGGCGCATATAGCGAAATAGAGGCTATCATAATTTACAAGGACACCGGCAGTAGCGCGACGAGCCCATTGATCGCCTACATCGACGAAGCGACGGGATTGCCAGTATTGCCGAATGGTGGAGATATTGTCGTGCAGTGGGATAACGGGGCGAATAAAATCTACAAGCTGTAGCCACCGATACGAGATACTGATAGCGCCATGAAAATGTAACAGAGGTAATTACATATGCCCCTTTTAGGATGGGATTATCATGTAGACGTAATCTATCAGCCTACGTCAATCCCATCGGGCGAGGCGTTCGGCAGCGCGACGATACAGCGGACGGTTACGCCGTCTAGTATTCTTTCAGAAGAATCGGTAGGTACTGGCCTTTTCATATTCAAGGCCGTAACAGTCCCCGGCATTACCTCGGCAGAGGTAGTCTCAACACAAGCCAAGCTCTCGATTGCGGTCGATCTGGTTGGCATACCTAGCGCTGAACAGTTTGGCGAACCGCCGCTTATAGGCAGCCGTCAATCCGTCAGTTTAACCAGAATACCGTCGGCTGAGGCGTTCGGAACGCCGTTCCTCGGAATCACGATTGAGGTCGCGTTCGGGCGAGTCTGGGAGGAGTTGGCTAGAACGCCGACGACGAGCCGCGAGTCCACCGACTACCCAGCAACGGGATCTGAAAGACTAAGAAAGCCTCGCATTTTGAACGAGATAGCTGCCGCATCGTACATACAAAATGAGTCGGTGCGTCACCCTCAAGTCGCGGACGAGTCCTTCCTAGTTAGTAGGAGAGAGTGGATTTAATGGAAACTATAGAAGCACCAGAAAGCTCCACTGTTAGATATACGGCGGTGCTAAAAGATGTTGACGGGACAGTAATACCGTCAGCAATCGTATCAACGATTACCGCGACGTTATACCTAGAGGATACGGCGGGGAATACAATCATTTCGGGCTGGAACGCGAGAGATATTTTCAACGCGAACGATTGCACCTTCGGGATTAGCGACGGACTCATAACGATATTTCTAGGGCCGTCTGACACAGCGATGACAGATACAACAAAGCAACGAGAGCGTTTAATTTGCGAGTACGTGTTCGCCTACGGTAGTGGCCCACAGAAAACAGGCAGGCATCGGTTCCGAGTCATCCTCGAAAATTACGGGAGTGTGTGATGGCGGTATTACAACTTTGTCATTTGAACGATGTCCTGAACTATCCCGGCATGGCGAATGTTGGTGACGAGGATAAAAACTGGGTTGAAAGACTGATCGCTGGGTTCAGTAAACGAGCCGAGATGCTGACCAACCGCTTGTTCTACAGAGAATCTAGGACACAGGACTTCAGCCCGGACATTAATCAGACAATCATCCAACTACCGGCTTTCGGCAATACGTCAGACACGATAACAAGTGTGTACGAGGACTTAGACAGGGAATGGACCCCCGGCACACTCATCAACTCTGCCGATTATTTTTATGATACGGACACCGGCCTCTTAGTGCGTGACCATTCGTACTGGCAACATGGACGTAATGTAATCAGGGTTACGTGGACAGGTGGCTTCGGAACCACGGTCGATGACGTACCAGACGACTTACGCATGGCGGCAATCATGCAATGTGCTTTTTGGTATCAGCGGCGCAACGAGTTGGGCGTAACGCAGCGGACTTCATCTGGGGGCGCAGTGTCCCTGACGAGCCCGAGCAAGCTGTTGCCAGAGGTTGAGGACGTAGTGTCGTTATACACGCTTTATACGTTCGACGGCGGGATCAAGGGCGGTAGGCGGTACTGAACGTGGCAATACAGAAATCCGGGGTCGCGTTCAGCATGACCCCCCCGCTGCGTAAAAAGCTATCTGAACTACGTAAAACTACGACTTATAAACGAGCCGCCGCACAAGCCCTTGAGCCTATCGGCAAAGAATTTAGTAAGAAAATCAAGGGAACGCTGTCGGAGGACTTCAGTAAGGGGAAAGAGTCTGGGCGGTATCCGCGTAGACGAAGCCGTCAGTTGCACAAAAGCATTGGCTATAGAACACTCAAGGGGAATAGGGAGAATCTTGGAACTTTACGTATAGGGGTCTTGAGTCGTCGCAAGAAACTTTTGATGGTAGCCAATGTCCAAGAGTTCGGAAAGGTAATCAAGAGGAAGCCGGGTGGGCCAAGACTAACCGTTCCACTAGACGCGGCCTTGAACGCCCGTGGCTTGAAAAAGTTCAGCGCGAGGGACGCGGAAAAGAAGTTTGCTGGGGGCACCTTCGCCAGCAAAGGGGTGATTTTCGGACGCCGTAAAAGTAAGCAAAGAAAAGACGATCCAAGAAAAATCGTACCGCTTTTTGCATTGCGCGAGTCTGTTAAGATTCCTGCACGTCCATTTATCAGGCCGCGTATTCCTGAAATACGCGAAGCGAGCACTGGGATTTTGCGCGAAATCGCAAGAAAAATACTCGCTAAATAGGCGCAACCAATGGCAATAACACTAAGCATACGCGAAAAAATCATGGTCAAGGTCAAGGAAAACCTTGAGCAAATATCACGCGACGATGACTATTCGTATGATATTCGGCAGGTGATTCGGACGAACTCAGATTTACCAGACCATCCCCCATTGCCGAGCATATTCGTGTACGAGGGCGAGGAGGACAAACAGCCTTTACGCAAAACACCTAATCAGGTGCAATGCACGCTGCCTGTCGCCGTTGTCTACGTTGCCGAGGATTATAACGAAACAGCAACTACGGCGAACGCTATGCTGACCGACGTAGTGCGAGCTATGGGAAGCTCGGTGCGTGTTGGCGATGCCGATGCGCCGACTCGTTATCAAGACGTAGAGATATACGAGATAAGCAACGAAATTGTGATCGACGACGTGAATAACCCGATTGTCTACGTGGTTGTAAACTTCGAGTTGTACTACTACCACTCACACGGGGATCTTACTAAAATACAAGTATGAGAAGCATAGACCTGATAAGCGAAAGATCAGATCCGCTTAGCACGAATGAGTTCGGTTATTCATACGCACGCAACACTATGCTTGAGGGCCTTGAGCGCGACGATTGGGACGTACTGGATACTGAGTCACCGTTTGCGTTTCATTTCACATCCCCACTTGGCTTCCGCCCTGTACGCGGCAAGTACAACGTATTGTACACAATGTGGGAATCTGACTCGATAGATGAGCAGTTTAAGTTACATTTGCATGAAGCGGATCTGATTATCGTGCCGACTAAGTATTGCGAGACGGTATTCTCTCAATACACCGATAGGCCGGTTCTGATTTCACCGCTCGGCGTCGATACGAAATCGTTTCAATACCGCAAGCGCGAAATGCCGAAAGGCAGGCCATTCAGGTTTTTTTGGTGCGGGGCGTGTAATCCGAGGAAAGGCTGGGAATCGCTAATAACGCTCTGGATGTCAACATTTATAAATACTCGTAGCTGCGAGCTTTACCTCAAGACAACATATGCTGGCTGCGAAATGATGACAGACCGCAACATGATCCTAGACAGTAGAGTTTTAGACCGAGAGGACTTACACAAGTTGTATTACGATGCGGACTGCTTCGTGTTCCCGCACTCAGGTGAGGGATTCGGGCTTACGCTGGCCGAGGCAATGGCGTCAGGGTTGCCGTGCATTACGACACGACACTCTGGGGTGCTCGATTTCACTAGCTCACACACTGTGCGTTACGTCGGATACGAGATGGCTGATAGGCAAGTCCGCATACGAAGCGCGCCCAGTGAGGAAGTGACCATATCAGCGCCTCAGCCCGACTTACAAGAGTGTGTAGATGCAATGGAGTGGGTCATTAAGAACAATCAAGCCGCGACCAAGATGGCACGAGCCGGTTCGCGCACAATTCACCGCAACTTTTCGTGGGAATCGGCGGGCGCTAAGTTTTCAGAGCTACTGGAACATGAGCTACCGAAACTTACAAAACTGCCGCCACTGGCGGCTTAGCAACAGGACTGGAGGATAGTAGAAATGGCAATTAAAAGTAGAATTACTAGGGCCACCTGCGTAACGGGAAGCGGCACCGCGCCCACCCCGGCCACCGATGGCTTTTTCCTTTACGACAATCTGGATATTGTCAGCTTGGACACAGCGACCACTGACATTAACCCCTTACGCGCTTCGTTCACAAAGACACCGAGCCTGATCGGGCGACAGCTCTACAACTTTTCAGGGAAGGTATTTTGCGATCAGCACGATACGGGTGAGTCGATTCGGTACAGCCCGTTACTGGAGTGCTGCGCCTTGGATGTTAACTTAAACTCGGGCTCGCTGGAGTACACGCCTCAATCGACGAGCTTAACTCAGTCCACTCTTTACATCGACCTGAATGGCGTTGAGTATCGGCTCGACCCGACTGTCGGTACTTTTACGATGGCGGGTACAGCGTCCGAGGGTGTCGAGATCAACTTCGACCTTCAGGGCGTTTACACCGCGCCCGTAGCAACGGCCAGTTTTACTGACTTCGACGCGGGGCCGTCCTCGGTTGAAACCCTTAAAGGAATCACGGCTAGCATCACCCCTGACGGGGGAAGCGCATACAACTGCGCTGGTGGCCTCATACTCAAGAGCTTTTCATTTACCCGTGGTGTGGAAATCGGAGAACGTCCTTCGGCGTGCGCTACGAACGGTCTGGCTGGGCTGGACATTGTGGACAGCAACCCGACGCTCGAACTCGTCATGGAGATGCCAAACTTGGGATCAGCTCTCGGCAACTACTACACTCAACTGACCAACTCGACCACGCACGCCGTATCGTTACAGTGGGGGTCGAACGCTCGTGGGATCTGGAAGCTCGACGCGGACCACGCACAGGTCACGAACATCGACACGCCGGACGGCGACGCCGGAAACCGCAACTTGGTGCTTAGCTACAAGTTGACGGATGCGGCGACTGATGGCGGCGAGTTCAAGATCACCGTCGATCACACCCAGTAGCGGTTAGGCACACACAGACCTGTTGCCCAAAACAGTTTGTGGTATTACACTATGTTCCACAAACCAAGCACGGGGGCGTGTTTTATGCACGCCCCCGTGCAAGAGAGCAAGAGGTCATATGAGCATTATCGAAGTTGCGAACGAATCGCAGCGGTGTAGATTCCCGATTCCGGGATACCCTGATTTCATCGTCGAGGTGGAATATCTCGACCCACGTAAAATCAAGTCCTTAGCGAAAGCGGCTACAAAGCCGAAGTTCAACGAGGACACTAGGTCTTACGAGGACGAGGTAGACAACGAGGTACTGGCGAAGCTGATGACCGTCAACATGGTCAAAGGCTGGACTGGGCTCGATGTCGAGACGCTGAAAGACTTCGTTAATCTCTCAGAAGCGAGCGAACAGAAAATCAAGTCTGAGATGGACGGCATCGTACCGTTTTCTGAGGCGGATTTACATATGCTCGTGGATAACACGCCGACGAGGTTATTCATTGACCCCGTTACAAAAGTGGCGCTTGACCTCAAGCGCATCAGGGAGTTGAAGGAGGAATCCATGCTGGGAAACTCCGACGCCTCGCAGCCTACGTAAAAAACACTCGCTGGCCTCGTAATTGCGACGAGTGCCAAGAGTGGCGACGTATGGGTGTGAGGTTCGACCCCGATCCATGCAAACCTAGATGTATCTGGCTACGCTTTTCCAGAGAATCCCAAGAATGGTGGTCTATTTTCCAGACCGTTACTAAGCGTTGGGAAAACAAGGAAAAACACAAGACCTGCTACGAGCTTGACTGGCAAGCCGTTGACGTGGTGTTTGACTCTTATGATGTCAAGGACAAGCGTTTCGGTATTAACATTCTGTTTGTCATAATGAATCTATTGGATAATCCGACAGATTTGACGACCGAACAAGTGTTTGGCTGGGAGCCGTTAGACGGTGGCGACAGGTAGCGGAAAAGGCACAGACAACGAATTAGTATTAGGTATCCGTGTCGATGCTAAAGGCGCGGTGCAAGTCGTTGATTCATTCTCGAAAAAAGTCGAGAGTGCCGGTACAAGTGC
>Ga0070749_10001150_pt1 | contig 17879 bp, 27 predicted proteins | sample VirMetDEL_Nov_18_FD_75180 | JGI IMG/M metagenome (GOLD analysis project Ga0070749, IMG submission 75180) | Aqueous microbial communities from the Delaware River and Bay under freshwater to marine salinity gradient to study organic matter... | ecosystem: Environmental > Aquatic > Marine >...
AATCGCATTAGGAACTGTGTTAAGCATCGGGACAAAGCTGATTGACAAGGTGATCCCTGACGCAGCGCAGAAGGCGCAGGCGCAGCTTGAGCTAATGAAGTTGCAGAATTCAGGGGATCTGGAAGAAACTAGGCTCCAGTTAAGCGCCATTATCGCTGAGGCACAAAGTCCTGACCCCTACACAAGCAGAGCACGACCTAGTTTTCTGTACGTTTTCTATGTAATCGTCATATTCTTAGTTATCATTGCCCCCATTATTGGTGTATTCTTTCCAGAGCAGATGACGCTGTTTTTTGAGAACGTAGCCAAAGGATTCGCAGCAATACCGGAGCCAATGTGGTGGACGTTTACAACGGGTTACCTTGGGTACACGGCAGCAAGACAAGTAGGCAAGACCAAAGGTACTGACAAATAAACAGGGCAATTAACTACTACCAAATAAGGAACTACTATGAGCGCATCGAACAGCTTTGAAACAGCTCTACTGCAATTGCTTTTTAACGGCACAACTTACTCAGATCTAGCTGAGAACAAAGTTACTTCACCTGCGACTAACCTATACGTGTCTCTGCATACCGCAGACCCAGGTGAGGCAGGTACACAGGTAACTAACGAGACGGCGTACACAAACTATGCTCGCCTAGCAGTAGCCCGTACTTCTGGAGGATGGACGATAAGTGGAAACTCAGTATCCAACACCGCACTAGCAACTTTTGCTGAGTGTGGAGCAACAGGGGCTACAATTACGCATTTCGGTATTGGACAAAACGCATCTGGTGCGGGAGAGTTATACTTCTCTGGCGCGTTAGGGTCTTCGGTAGCAGTAAGTAACGGTGTAACGCCAGAGTTTGCTATTGGCGCGCTTAGCGTAACGGCAGATTAATTTAACATGTTGACTCATTTAAGCTCAGCTTATGGTAATTGGATGCACGGGCAGGGAATCGTAATATGACTATAAGTTGGGTCAACAGTGGGGCAATGTTAAATTTCGGCGCAAATGTGGAGTACGGCGCTCCATACGCGGCCCCCGTACCGTTCCCTGCTACTGTAGCAGCAGGGAATATTGCGATACTGGAGGTATCCAGCAAGCCCTATTACCCCGGGGTGTCACCGTCTATCGTAAATACCCCGGCTGGCTGGACGGTGTTAGGCACTGCTTATGGCGGCGGGTACGGGGCTACTGAGCAAGCAGGCGGCACTGGGAATGTCGGTTACACGCTGTTTTACAAAGTGCTTGCGGGCACAGAAGGCGGCACAACCGTCACCGTCAATGTTGACGATATGAATATAGGCATTGCTCGCATTTACGTGTTTTCTAACGCTACGGGCGCGTGGAATATCTCCCACATTGCTGGTGAAATAGCGGCTGACGCTGGGTCTACAAGTGTGACAAGCACTTTCTCATCCGGGTTTTCGCCAGCGACCGGAGATCATGTTCTTTATGGGCTAACTCATTCTAACGACGGGGTTAACTACCCAGATTACTCAGCAGAGTCATTAACCCAAACAGGTACGACGTTTGCCGCGTCTACGGAAATAGCTGAGAATGTGAGCGGCTCATACAACGATGTAGGCAGCTTGATTTGCAGAACAAACGTGACATCAGGTGGCGGAACAGTTGCTCCCACGATGGCGTTTACGATGTATGCCACTGCCAGCGGCCTTGAGCGCGGCGTTACGTTTGCGGTATTACTACATGAAGTAACGCCGTCCACATCATCGATCACAGGAACTTCCGCCTTAACCTTTTCCAGTAGTGCAAACCTATCGGCAAACCACGCAGGCAGTATAACCGGAACAAGTGCATTATCTTTCACTAGCTCTGCTACAATGACCTCCAGGATAGCAATAACCGGCACTAGCGCGTTAACGTTTAGAGTTGAGAGAGGGTATCCAGATCATAGCTGGACAGCTACGGCCTCTGGTGCTCGTAAGTCAGCAGAAGCAGGATATATTGATCCAGTTTACTTCGCCAATCACCAGAACCATAAAGGCTGTGCGATCTTCGAAGTGTCCGCAGTTGGTAGCGTAGACTTCTACGTTGAGCGAGTACTCGGTGAGACTGGTAGTATATCTACAACCATCTCGACCTTTGATGTACTTACAGGTGGAGCAAGGGCCGGAACCCATTACACAGCAGTATCACAAGTAGTTACATACACTGACGGGGAGATAGGCTGGAAGAAAGTTACTATCCCTGTCACAGCTATCCCGACAGGGTTTGGGGTTATTGGCTTACAGCTGAGCAACTATCTCCCAGACGGTACAGGCACAGCGAGAAATGAATATTGCTATATCTGGCTACAGGGTACAGGTCATGTGGCTGGAGCTAAGTACCTACTATCACTTGGATCAGGTATCGAGTCTGGGGCAGACACTTCTGGCGATGGAACTATAGGTAATCCTTGGCGAAGCCCAAGCCATGCGGCCACCCAAATGGGTAATGGTGGTGGGGTGCTTTATGTATCCAGCGCAAATGGCAGTTATGCAGATGACGGTTCATTTAAGGAGTCAAACAACAACAAGTTCGGCGCATTTGTCTTTGAAAACCTCTGTACCGTTACTAACCCGTTAATCTGCCTACCTCATCCTGACAACATAACCCCAGTCGTGGTAGATAACGGACTAGGGGCCAACTATTCAGCGAATGCGTACTTCCCAGGGGGGTACTCCCCTTACTTAAGTAAGGCAGGTGGTATTTCAGTCGGTAGGTTCGCAAGCCATATCTGGATCGTAGGTATAAACGCGGTACATGGTCAGATTAGCGCCAGTGCTAATAATTACAACGCAGTACATCACATTGTGTTGTGGAAGCTGTCTGCTCAGTACGTGGCTTTAGAAGGATCGAACGTACACAACATACGCTTTGACTCATCGTATGACTGTATATTCGATTCCTGCACATACGGTGAGGCATACACCTACCAAAACAACAACATGGCAATCTGGCCATCAAACACAGCGCCATTTGTAGGTCAAGTAATACCAATGGCTCAGTCTGGATCAATACAATCATTTCATAGTTATGGTATGAGGGTTATTGGCTGTACTGCCGACAATACTGAGTACGGGGTATTCCAGAAAAATGCTCCGGGAAATGCAGGTGTAAATGTCGGATATTTCACCTATACGGTAAAACACTGTCTATTTAAGAGAATAAAGGGTTCAGCTGTATACTTTACGAATGGTGGAGCAGGAAGTCCACCAACATTAAAGGCTGTAGTAGGCTATTGCGTATCAGACGGAAATACTCGTGAGGGTGTAGGCAGTCAGGTAAATATGGTCAGCATCAACATGGACGGGCCAGCCTCTGCACAGTCAGACAGGGTAGATGTTTACAATTGCATCAACAGAAACAATAGCTTCATCGGTAACCTTGACTGTGACCACGTAAGATATTGGAATAACATCAGTGAAGACGCAGATGGAGGTCAATACAGTGCAGCAGGCAATGGATCATTTGACAGCAGGCTTGAGTACGGCGACCACTGCTTATATGTAAGAGGTAGCCAATACCGCAATACTGAAAACTTCACCGCATGGGAAATAGAGTATGCCACATTAGCGGAATGGCAAGCAGTTAACGTTCCTGTTACAGGCACAACTGACGCAATGGTCATAATGGAGGCGCCTGACGGTAACTCTACAACGACAGCAATCACGCCAACGTATACAGATGCCGCAGCTTTCGATTACCGTTACTCCAACACGCTGGGTTATGCAGGTAAGGCAGTTGGTTTGGACTTTATGACCGTGGGTTCAGACATTGAGGCCGTAGTCCCAAGTGAGGAAACATCAGGATCTCTGGCGGTACGTGCTGCCGTGCGCAGTGCTGTGCGTAGTGCGGTACGATAGACTGAATTTAATAAATATAAGGAGCCGAGCATGATTGAACGTCAAATAACAAGCGCAGATGATGGCACTAACGTACCTTCTGACGCAGGTATACGAATGGATAGTGAGTTCGCCTTCACCATAGTGGGCGGAACAACGATAGCGGCGGCGCTGCAAATGAAGACAGGGTTTGGCAACTGGGCGCTAATCCCTGATGCTGATAGTAAGACCACAATAACCGGTGCGACTGCCATAGCGTTAGACTTACCAGCTGGCATGTACCGGCTGGCTGTCACAACAGCAACTGGAACGTGGGATATGCGCATGGGTGAGATCGACTAATACTTACACACGCTCAACAGTTCTTCACGTTCACGTTTCTTACGCACGGCGCAATACTTCTGGTGGATTCGTTCAGCAACGTATTTGCGCCGATAACTCAGCTTCTCATAGTTCATCAAGTCCAGCATGTCCTGCTCACTCATTTTGGATAGTGCGCCCATGAGTCTTCTCCAATCTTCAAGTAATGTGTAATCTACCATTGGGTTCTCCTTGTTACATTCCCCGTGCCATTCGATACTGTTTAATTGATTTACGTAGTGCGTCCTGAGTCACAGCCTTACTGTCTAACGCCTCAGCTTGCGCCTGATCCAGCGTATCGCGACACATGATACGATGGCAGATCACCGGCTTACCTTGACCCTGGCGACGAATACGTGCGTTCATCTGATCATATAAGTCAAGCGACCAGTTCAGCCCGAACCACACCACTACATTGCCTCGTTTTTGTAATCCGTCGATGCCGTGTCCCATGCTGGCCGGATGACCTATCATCAACTGACAATCCCCTTCAGCCCATCGCCGCATCGCGTCATTCAATGTTGTTTCAGACTTACATTGAGTTAAGTTAACTGGTCGAAGGTGCTTGAATCGTTTTATGATCCGCTCAGCATCACTCCTGTAAGCGTAGGAACAGAGAATAGGTTGACCGGCACACTCTTCAACTATGTCCTCCAGTGCGTCCAGTTTCATATCGTGGACTGGCTCCCACAGTGGCATACCGGCTACCGGGTATACTGCCCCATTACTAAACTGGAGTAGCTTGTTGGTAAGTGCGGCCTGGTTGAACAACTCAATCTCCACACCGTTGTCCAATTTCATGAACAACTCACGTTCCAGCATGTCATACTTACTGCGGATCTCGTCTGGTAGATCACACATGACGTTGTTAACAATCATATCCGGTAGTGGATTGTAATCTTCAGCTGACATTTCCAGTGTAATATCTGAAATTAGGCGCTTGACTTGCTCCTCAGTGTCGGCATAAGGGACTTCCTTATAGGGGCCTTCCTTTCTGTAAAACCGAGTCTTAAATTGAGTCTTGGACACGCCCAACCTGGCGCCCTCATCAAGTACCAGATATTGACCATGCAGATCCTTGTATCCGTTACTCGCAGGGGTTCCTGTTAACCCAGTGCGCCAACTGAAGTGTGGAATCACCTTCTTCAACGCCTTTACTCGATTGGTAGAGCTGTTCTTGCACTTGGATATTTCATCGTAAACTATGCCGTTGATCGGTGACGGTCGCCCCTTCGAGATAAAGTAGGTCTGGAGTGTTTCAGCAAGCCACCCCAAGTTTTCATAATTTATCAAGTACACGTTCGCCGGTCTAAGTAACGCCCTCACTCGCTGATCCCTGGTGCCAGTAAGCATTGAGAAGGTCAGGTGCTTCGTATGGCTCCAGTTCAGCGCCTCCTGCCTCCATACCAGCTTCACTACTCTTATTGGTGCGACTATGACCACACTGTTAAGATGGCCGCAGCCTATGAGGTAGGCGATGCTGGTAAGAGTCACGGCTGTTTTACCCAGCCCCATGTCCATCCAAATGGCGGTGAATGGGTTAGAACACTGGAACTCCACCGCCTTCTGTTGGTACTTATGTAAATCACTTGCATTTAACATTCCACACCATCTCGTCAATCAACATCCAGTCAATTAATAATTCACCAGCTTCAGGGTTATCTATCACATTTACACGGAACCCTAAGTTCCTAAGGCGCGCGTGTTCCCGCAGTTGCTTCTCGGTAGCCTTCTTACCAGTGGCCTTGTACTCAACAAACTGCACATACTTCGCAACAATTGGGCGCAACTCTTCAGGGATCTTCGATAACAACAGTCTGTCCGGTACTGACCTATGCCCAGGTGAAGTGAACTTGTAAAAAGCCACTCCTTTGGACTTAGCGTAAACTCGGTTGCTATTCTCAATCGGTGCTTCTAACATTTGTCTCTCCTTCTTCAATTTCAATTAACGTCTAATTATTAATAATTATCCCACTCTTCGATAGCTGGAGTTACCCCTTGGGACTTTAACCATGGTATTAACTTCTTATCGAAGCAATCGCCACACATATCTACCTCTACTTCCTCACCGCTACCGCCCTCAGGGTAACTATCTCCCGTGCGGCGCTTTATTACTACTTCGTCAGCACTGTAACGTTTGTATTGAATCTCTTCATTACACAGGTCACAGGTAGTCTTATCTACCTCTTGTATAGTTTTTGCCGGGATTATCACTGTAGTGGTGTGTTTCATTGCTCACTTCCCTCTTCAATTTCAATTAACGCCTGTAAAGTGTGGGCAGCTTTCTTAATGTCCGCTAACCCGCCTTTGTCCTTCTCACGTGCCAAGTAAGCAATGGCAGACCCCTTCATGTACCCGTGGAACTCTTCTGGAGTTAACCAGCGTCGCAGCACTTCCCATGGCTGGTAATCCCCCAGCTTCTTGTAATGGTCACCTCCTACCTGCGTATTCATTGCGCTGTCACTTAATTTATTCCCAAACATAATTTCTCCACTTCGTTCACATAGTAGTCAAAGTTAATCGGGAGTTCCCCGACATGTTTAATATCGTTACACACTTGGACAGTCCACCCGCATTGCACCCCAATGGATCGAAACTTGTCAGGTTCCTTCGCCAGTGGCGGCATTATCTTGGTTAAAGGTTCGCCGCCTTTTGTCACATAATATCTGCATGTGTTCTGAACCTGTTGATCCCCCCACATTAACTTACTAGATTTAGGCACCTTGGCGCATATCATGAAGTCCATAACATCTGGATGGTTTTCTACCGTTTCACGAATAGGTTTCCCGTAGACCAAGTTTTGTTCTGCTGCCATTGCAACAACCAACGCACTGTGGTTCTTGTGCCACTCCAACTTGTACTCATAGGCGCCTTTACGTTTCAATTTGGAATCAGTTCTTTCGGCAATGTAACTGTTCACGTCACGAACCCACATTCTTGAATAGTCAGCGCGCTCCATGTTCAGTTTGGTATGGCGCTCCCACTGAGCGACAATTTCCGTCACCTCTGATTCACTCACTCTGGGTGCTCTGATTGTCATACCGTCGGTGTTAGCTTGAATCAACTCCACTCCTGGAACATCCATCAATTTCTCAGCCAGCATGCACAGAAGTAGCTGGCCGTTTAGAGTGATCGACATGGTGTATAGCGGATCATAGAACACGCTGAATCGTTGATTTGAGTATCCATAAACAGAGTTAAGGGATAGTTTTAACATCCCGTATTCCAACGATCCTTTTTTATAACTCATTCGCTCATCACGCAGGTCTTTGTAAATGTCGCAAAACTGTTCACCCAAGTGTTGAGGAAATAATCGGTTAGCTATGGCTAAACTCGGATAAAAAGAAGCCACGTCAAAATCAATAATCATGTGAGTGTCGTCAGATTCAAAATATCGACTTTTTACTGACCCGTGTAATCCACCCGTACCAAATACAAATTCAAATCCATTTACTGTTGCGGTTAAACCTTTAAACACTCCTTTAGTTTCGGTAATTGATTGCGCTCTTAGCCAGTTGACTACTCTGGTAAGTTCAAGGTGTTTGAACTCAACCCATGGGAAAATGGCGTCATTGAGAACAATCACCTCGCGCTTGGTCTGTTTTGGCTGCCGGCCATTCTGGTCATACTCGTAACACGACATTCCCACTTTATCCAGGTTCATGATCATCGTGTCTCTACCAATTGCAACATCACTATGACTCATAAAGTCACGATTGTGTTTTGCAGTCAGTCCTTCACGAAACTCGATCTCACCTTCTGTATGAAAGTAGAACGCCTTGGTTGCCGCAACGTCATGTGCGTTGTATTTCTTTAGCAACACAACCTGTTCTGGTGTCAACACTGTGCCCACAGGGAAAGGCAAGTCTTCAATGTTGTCCATCCGCATGGCAAATTCCAACATCTTCAAACTGGTGGATCTGGACTTATCCCCAAAATTATGAATTCCGTATAAGTCAATCTGAGGGATTATTCTTTTACTCGCGTAAATTAGGTAATTGCGCCTTTCACTATCAGTTGCTGTGATAATACGTTGGGCTAAATTGTAGAGTTGACGAGGTCTCGTCAACCCATGAGCCAATATCGCATGCAGGATGGGGTAATCAAACCCGACATTATTAAATCCGACCATCTGGGCGCCACTCTCCCGTAACCACATGCACCACTTGATCAACTCATTGGTATCGTCGCGGAATTCGCTGATCTCAAACAACCACTTGAACGGTGCATCGACCATCTCAGCAGCCAATGTGAACACGTTGGGGTACGTCTCACAGTCATAAACTATACGCATGAGGATTCTCCAGACTTTGATGAAACTGGGGCCATTGCTGATCCCAGGTAAACTACCCTTTCATAAAGTCAGGCATTGCAGGTGCCGCAGGCGCAGGTGACTCCACTTGACCAACTACCCCAAACTTACCAGTCACGTCTGGCACAGACTCACCGAAGGCTTCACCGTCCTTACTGAACTGGATGGCCACAAGTTCACATCTTGCCCCATAGCCGTGCTTCTTGTTGTCTTGCAACCAAGGTTTCAAGGCGACGTTTACGTAACAGCCAGCGTAGAGCTTACGAGCGAGTGCTTGATACAACATGGTGTTGCTAGCATCCGCCGCCTTACCATCCGCTTGGATCATCTGGGGACGATCCTTAGAATTAGCAGAGACATGGTTCATACCCTCATAACCTAAATACGGCTTGAAAGTCTTCTTATCTATCTTCTCCGCTCCAGCGCCATAACTACGCAGTTTGCGATCACCGTTGATTATATTCATAACCCCTTGAGCGCGATCCTGCCACTTGGTCGCAGCCAAGGTCGAATACTGACGCATCAACTCGGCATACCCTGGGTTAGAAGGTTCTACAATGAACGAAGCATTGTATTTATAGGTTTTTGTGCCATCCTCTGCCACAGATTCTTGTGGATCAATCAGGTGGGGGAAAGACAATCTCGCGTTACTCAATAATATAATTTCACTCATTTCACAATTCCTCAGATTAAGATTATTTAAGCCAGCTTGGTACAACTTCAGTTTCAACTTCCACCGCAGCGAACAATGGTTCTGCCGATATTGTGACGGCAGGCCGATCATCCGTAGCGGGCGCTACAGTTAACTTCCCTTCTGTTTTTTTAACGTACTCCTCATTCATCGTCTTCAATTGACGCGCAGACAACTGGACGGGTGTCTTATCCCGTTTCTGCCACACGACCTTCTCAGCCTGAGCTGGTGAGATCAACGTGGTTTTATAAATCGCATCTTTCGGGAGACCAAACTTCTTGAGCTTAGTAGCCATCTCGTCCTCATCGAAGGCCCATTGTCTTGACCCCCTACCACGGACTACCTTCAGTCCATCAATGGTCTGCCCAGCCATGAGCCTACGCAGGGCTTCAGCTTCTGCCGAGTTAAGTAGTTCACGCAGTAAGGGTGCGCCCTCCAGTAGTTCCCGCAGCTGGTCATTGGACAATGTACCAACGTCCTTGCCGGCTGCTTGGGAGGCTACGTCTACCGGACTGAAAATATTACATGCTTCCATAGTCTTATCCTTTAGTGCTGAACATGCCCCCTTGTGGGCACAGTATTTACATTGCAGATCACCTGGGTTAAACGGGGCGCCAGGTAACTCACATGCCTCCGCAGCTGCCTTATAGACCAATCGCTTTTCCCATAACTCTTTAGCGGGGATATCTTGGAAGATGATTCCGTCATCCCCCCGGTACGCCAACTTGGGTTGAATGATAGTCAACCTCACCGTGTCGAACCTGTCTTCCGGGTATTCAGACAGTGCCATGATGCCGTAAATCTCCAGCTGGTCACATGGCAAATCCACTGGCCCCATGCCGTCCTTGTAATCAATCACCTCCAAGGTGCGACTTGGTAGATCCACAATCTGAACGTCACAGGTTCCGTCCATGTCGTCGCGACCAAAGGCAGCCCGACTATACAGCTTCGCTTCTGACTGAACCGATTGCATCCCACACTGAAGCTCGACCATCGCTCGCTTCTCGATGTAATCAAGTGCCACCTGCACCCTGTTAGCACGTTCACCGTCAACGACGAACTCACCTTCATGGTCGTTCATCGTCAACCCTAACATCTTCATGGCTGGTGTGTTGTGGATAAGGCAGTATTCCAACAACGTGTGCGTATGCGTACCGTCAATGGCTGACGGGCCACTGGGCGCCCTTGGGTACGGTGCTTCAGCAAGGTACGACGCTGGGCAGAGGCGTATCCGTTGGAACCGACTCGGTGATTTCTTTGCGTGAGGAGTGCTCATGCCACCTCACCTCGCTTTAACCCAAAGTCACGTTTCTTGATCTTCGCCATACGTCCATCAGGGTGGTGGAATACCAACCCTTCAAAATCTACTCCTGCTAGCCAATCCTTTAACCCCTCGAAGGTGCGAGGGACGGTACATTGCGGGGCATCTGAATGTTTCAATAGTAGGTGTTTCATGAAGTGCTCTGGATTCCCTTGGATCTTTGGCCCCAATAGTTCATAAGTCCCATCAGGTAACCCCATTCTGAACGCTTCACGGTGCCATGTGTCGTTAGGGTTCTTAGGATCTACAGGGAGCCATCCGACGACCTTCTCTGTTGCTTCATCAAATTCTATTTGAATGAAATCCTTGGTGATTACCTGACCTCTTCTAAACTCACGTCGTTTAAACAATTCGCCGTCTTTAATTAAACAGCAAGTACCGTCGTACTTACGTGTAGCTACCCCTTCCCCAGCGAATACCCAAGCGCATTCAGGATTCTGTTCTGGTAGAACTTCTTTCATGTTTCGCCAATTACGTTTGAAGATTGTTGGTATCTTTTTCATGTCATCCTACCTTTGGCGTTATGTAGTTAATGTCCTCTGGCCATGCCGCATACCGATGGCCTCCAAACTCCCACGTGTGACCAGGTTCTAACTCAAATATAGCTCTGTTGAGTTTCGTGTTAGCTCGTGAGTAGTCGTTAACCGGAGACGGTGAATTATTCCGATGCCGGTAAACGTTAGCGTAACCATATTCATTTGTGTCAAATCGATTGCTGCCTTCGAAACCTATTAACTTTCCTTTACCTACTGGCAACTGATAGGTCTCACCAACTACCAAATTCTCTGGCTTAACCATATCATCCCACCTTCGGTGTTAACGCTTCGATACCCGCAAAGACTTCTGGGAACTTCTCAACAGGTACGTCGTTGATATTAGCAAACCCACTCTTGATCAATACGTTCTGGATCTCAGCACCTGCGACTGGCCCAAGCGTCTTGTACCGTTCCATCACGTACTGAACAAACCCTTGCTTATCGGTGAATGGTACGACCACTGTGGGCACTGCCGGTGCGGTAGCAATTACAGGGGTAGTGACTACTGGAGTCTCGATTACCTGCACAGGCTCTACTACTGGTGTAACCACTGGTGCAGGCTCTACTACTAGATTGGTGGTTAATACCTCACTCGCTGACGAGTTGCTTCTGGCTGCTACGCCTCTACCGGCTATTGCTTCAAGAGCGTCTGCGATTCTTTGAAGATTGTTTTCTATTGACATTATAGTTTTCCTTTTTTGAGTTAGTTAAAATATGACGATTGTTAATACTAATACTGCGCTCAATATTGCACATCCTACTACGATCAATCCTGCTAGTTCGCCTATTTCCATTTCATTTTCCTTTTTTGAGTTAGTTGAGTTTTGGTTATTTGGTTATAAGGGCAAGTAGTAATAACCCAGCACAAATGCCTGCGTACCCCACTACTATCCATGCTGCGATTTCTACTATCATTTAAGCACCCCCTTTTTCGCTGGCGTAATTCTCATTCTGTCTTCAACATACGCGTTTATCATTTCCCTTAACGCTACGGATTGTGTTATGTCTTGCCGTTCCAACTTGTCGTTGAATTGGTCAAACACCTCCTTGGTTAATCGGGTTCCTACGAACCTGTCGTGTGATGCTCTACTCATATTTTTATACCTCGTTAACGTTATGTGCTTGCATCGTAGAACATCTGTCTCTACACTGTCAACACTTCAATGCAAATAATTCAGGAAGATTTATGTCGTCACAACAAATATTCAGTCTACCAGTTAGTTTTGACTCCTATATCCGCAACGGATGGCGGCTTGTACCAATCCCTCCCAACACCAAAGGGCCAGCATCTAAGGACTGGAATTTAAAAGAGAAATGCCTAACCAGTAGCGCCGATATTCCCCCAGGTTGGGGCGCTGGGTTGGCTCATGCTTATAATGGAACGATGGCGCTGGATATTGACAATCTTGAAGACGGTATTGAATTTCTGAGTTCGAAGGGTATTGATCTACAAGCGTTATTAAATGCCCCCGATGCAGTCACCATAGAGTCAGGTGTCAACGGGCATGCTAAATTAATTTACAAAATGCCCTTCGGTCTCGCACTGAACAGCAAGAAACTAATGAAGAGTTCGCCCGACGGTAAACGGTATAATTACCTTGACTTTAGGTGCAGCACTCGAAACGAGTTAACTGTACAAGATGTTCTCCCGCCATCCATCCATCCAGACACCTTGCAACCTTACCGATGGGGTGGCGCTGGCCGGTATGACCGAGTACCGACGATCCCCGATAAATTATTGTTCCTTTGGCAATCGCTACTGACCGAAGAGGATCATCGCCCCGTAACCACTGCCCCCGTCACACCAGGAAGCACGTCATGGGCTGATATCGTATTAGCCCTGAACCATATTGACCCAGACATTGACCGTACAGACTGGGTGAACATCGGTATGGCGCTACATCACGCTGGCACCACCACCGATAACATGAGTCAGGCGTTTGACACGTTTAACCACTGGAGTTCACAAGGGAAGAAGTACCGAGGGGTTCGTGAAATCGAAACTGTGTGGCGGTCATTCAACGCGAACGACGGCATTACCATCGCCACGATGTTTCATTTAGCTGTCCAAGCAGGGTGGAAACGAGCTATCCCGCCTGTAGCAGAACTATTCTCTAAAGTCGAGAACAACCCTGAGCCGCAGATGATCCTGGATAAGATCAACCTGCGCACCAAACCGCCTGTATGTGATCTGACGCTGTTTCCAGACATTCTAGCACGTAGGGCAAAGGAAGTGGGTTATGACGTTGGGTGTGACCCCGTGGTGCCTCTGCTGGCGGGTCTGTCTGCCATCTGTGCGGTGGTTGACTCGCGCACCCGGTTGCACGTTACCTCGTCCTGGTCGGTTCCTCCGGTGTTGTGGTTAATGACCATTGGCGGGTCATCGGATAAGAAGTCACCCGGTACACGCCCCATGGTGTCAATCTTAGATAAAATCCAAAGGGAAGACGCCCCCAGGTTCAAAGTCGAGCAGTTGTTATGGAAGGCTCCAGAAGCCAGATACGTTAGCCAGTTGAAAGCCTACCAGCAGCATCACAGTGACATTCACGCTGAATTAGCCAATACGCCGGCGCCCGTGGTGTCAGAGATGCCAGCAGAACCGAAGAACGTCCGTCTGACCATCAACGACGCCACGAGTCAGATGGTGATCCGCTTAGCTGAAGGGCGACCACGTGGTTTTCTCATGTTACTCGACGAGATGGAACACTGGTTAAACCGAGTCAACAATCCCCATTCAGGTGATGACAGAGGATGCTGGATACAGGGTTATGAAACGGGTGCTTATACTGCGGATAGGGTAGGTGCTGGAACAATGAGCGCCGAAAACATGGCGGTGGCCATCTACGGTAACGTTCAACCTAAAGTTTTCCGTGACAATATCGAAATCGCCTCCAAAGACGGGTTGATGCAGCGATTCATCCCGGTAACCGTGGATTGGGAAAAGACAACCCTATGGCAAGATACGCCTGATTACATGACCAGTAAGGGCGAATTCGATGACCTGTGCCGGTCGCTATTTGCCCTTCCTGCTACGGATTACAACATGACCCCAGAAGCTAAAGAGGCGTTCAGGGAGTTTTCCAAATGGTATCTTGAGTTGCGCCGTGCTGAGATGCTTGTCAGGTCTGGCGATACTTACATGACAGCATTGGGTAAATCTGAAGGTACTTGTCTCAGATTGGCGTTAATTTTCCACATGATTGAAACGCCTCACGCACCAGTAGTAAGCGTAGAGACCATGAATAAAGCCATAAATTGCATGAAAAAGTTTTTTATCCCGTCTATGCGCTATGCTTTCATTGAAATAGCCAAACAAGGCTGCCCATTGACTGAGTGGGTGGTGGAGCACATTATTCAAATCTCCAGCGTCAAAGAAACAGTCAAACTGGCAGACATTAAACGAGTAGGACGTAGGCAAACCGAGGGCTTATCCAACGCTCAAGCGGATATGGAAATTAGGAACGTGATGGTAGACCTAGAGGAAGCAGGTTATGTGATTATGTTCGATAACCCAGACCCCAGAAACATTGTGTGGGCGATTAACCCGAATCTAGCTAACTTATTCAGCGAATACCGCCAAGAGATTATCGCAGCCAAGCAGAAAATGATTGACATTTTCAACGATCACGCATTGAAGGTGACGGGCAAAAGGGGCACCAAAACTGCAATTGGATATGTACCAGAGGAGAAATAGAAAAAGGGGCCGATTGGCCCCCCAAAGTTAAATTATTTAGTCGCTAAGCTGTCAATAAACTTTTTCCACAATAAGGGCTTCGGTCTGCTCGCCTTCCTTTCGGGCGTAACACACTCAACATTTGACAGATCACTTTCCAGTCCTTCTGTATCCACAATAGTGCCGGTGAAGCAAAGCTCCATTGCGGCAGTCGGGGTGTAGGTTACGCACTTCACTGTGTTGGGGTATTCCCCGCCTAGAGGCAGGTATGGGCCATCTCCGATCTTCAGGTTAATCTTAGATGCCTTGATCTCCTCCAGGGGCAACGCGGTGCCATCCTCCCTCGCGGTCGGTAACGTCCAGCATTTCTCGATTGGTTTATAGGCTGGCGCGGCGATGGTTAGGCCGGTTGCCAGGGTTAGGGTTGTTGCTAATGTTAATTTGCGCATTTTTTATTCTCCTTCCTGTTGCCATACTTCTAAAAGTTCCTGGGCCTCGTCATACCCATCCCAGCTATCCACTCCTGCTGCCTCCAGTGCGTCAAGGAATACCACTCTCTCCTCCAGCTTCTCCACCAAGGTCTCCAGCCTCTTCACCACCTGGATAAACTCATCCATCACCATCTCTCCAGGTGTGACCGACCTGTATGCTGTCATCTTATCGCTTAGTTTCATTCTTCATTCTCCTTTGGTTATAGTAAATTAAATTCTGTATACTCTGCGGTTATATTTCCTTCACTGTCCCACTCCCCCATCATTGTAATCTGGACTACCATGCGTGGCATATAAGTTAATCCTTCATTCACTATGTCGAGTTCAGCTCTATATTTCGCAAGCAACTCGCTTAATTCTTGCCTGAACCCCGCCTCACGCTCTTCGGATTTTTTCATCCTGCACCCTCTTGGTTGTCAAGCAGCCGGATGACTGCCCGCAGCTTCCCCACCATGTCCTGCGCCTCCTCAAGGGTTTCCTGGAGGGAGGTTTGCAAAGTCATTGGCGGGTTTGTTGGCACCTCAACCTCCAACCCTTGCGATGCTTTGCATGGCTGCCCGCCTTCGTGGTAGCGGTGGTGCCAGCATTCCATACAAGGGCAGAAGCGTTTGGTCATTTGCAGATTTCCTCAAGTGTATAAATCAAATAACCTGTAAGCCCTGCCCCAGCAAGAAAGGCAATCGCACCGCTTTCTAGTAGGAGTCTACGCAATCTGAGTAAATTCATTTGCCTGCTCCCTCTGTTTCAATTATTGATTTACGCGCTCGCTCGATAGCCTCATCTAATAACTGCCTGATTGCGCACGGTCTATACGATGCCGCTGCATGCTGAAGCACCCATGACTCATAATAAGAGCCTTTCATATCCACCGCCGCGACCCACATGGCTAGCATTTGTATTGCCAAATCGCGCTCTGCTCGCAGTTGCTCTGTCTCTGCGTTGATTTTTTTGATAGTCATAGCTTCACCCTGTTATTCCAATTCACTTGCCTTCTCCTGCTTCACCAGCTTGTAGCCTCCATAGCCGTCCAGAAGACCCCACAACGCTGAGTAAATGATCCTCTTTGTTATTCTGTATTCCTGCACCTTGCTGTTACCTTGATCAGTGTTGGCATCGGAAAGTTGACGGATTGCTTTGGCCTTCTCCCTCCATCCTTCAATCATCATGTCCGCAATGTTGGCCGCAATATATTTCTCAGCCAAGTCGTTGGCAAGTGCGGTCGCTACTGTGTGTCTTGGGTCTGTTTGGTATTCCATAATTTCCTCGTTCTAGGTTCGTAGTAGTTAGCGCCTTCAACTGTTCAGTATCCGTTTTATTCTCCTTTACTTTTAAGTTTTGCCAATGCTTGCATCTCTGCCAGTTCAATAGCCCTATCCAACGTTCTATCTATTTCACTCTCAGTTAGATACCCTGTACGTCCGACACCTAGTAAATCTCGCAGATTCTTTAATTTTTTACCCATTTCGCAAAAAGTCAGATAGACACGTATGGCAACCAACGTTCCCGACATTAACGCAAATAACGCAATAAGCCCTCCCACAACTGGCAATGCCTTATCTAAAATAACCCACCAGATGAAAGCGTCTTTACCATCCTCTCCCATTGTTGATAGCGTTTTCATAATAAGTTCTAACTGTTCAGTATCCATTTTATTCTCCTTTACTTTTAAGTTTTGCTAATGCTTGCATCTCTGCCAGTTCAGCGTCTTTTGCTTCAGCTTCTGCTTTACCTGCACGGGTAAACGGGAAGCTGAAGTGATACCGTTTGCCGTTTATCAGTCTACGCGCCACGTAACGCGAATATCCGAACCGGATTAGTCGTGCACTAACTGCCATTATTCACCTCTTCTCTTTAGTTCTTTGTTAATCGCATCCACCAGCAAGTCCTTCAGTGGGCTTCCGTCGCCAATAGCGTCTTTGTAGTGATCCTCCCAGTTGTCAAACGCTGTGCCTTCAACGTTTACGTTCAAGCACCACTTGGCTATCAGGACTAGGGCAAGGTCGCGCTCACGTGTAACCTGCTCTGTGGTGGGCTTTGTGGGCTTCTCAGTGGGTGGTTTGATTCCATAGTGTGCCATTAGTGCATCTTCGATTAGCACGGCGCCTGCTTCGGGCTGTTCACGCATCCAGTCAACAACCCACTGTGGTAATTTATGACACGTTGGTATTTTCAGTAACCGCGGATCTAGTTTAGTTCTCATTTAATTTCCTTTGTCATCAGTTGATATTCTTCAAGGCTTACGCAGTTGTCCCAGACCTCAGAACTTTGTCCTTTGCTGGAACTGTGTGAAGTCCTGCCTTGTGCGAAAGTCTTTGGTCTGCCTTCATCATCTACCCCTTCAAAGTGCCTGTAATAGATATCATTCGGCCATGTATCATCCCAACACATCACGGGTGCATCTTGTGCGAAGTCTGACCACGGGAATACTTCTACCAGATCAAATCCGTTACATGTGCCATTAAAGCGCTTTAGTGCTTTAGTGTACGTCATGATGACTTCCGTTCCGTTCGGCACTGTGATGTACGCCGTAACCGGGAAATCCGTGCCGCTGCGAGTTGTGTCAACCACCCTTGCAGGCCATTTGTGTTTCTTTGTTACGAATTTCCTATCTTTTAAGTCTTTCATTTACTCACCTCGCATTTGTAAGTTATGTACTGCCCT
>Ga0070749_10001153_pt1 | contig 17860 bp, 35 predicted proteins | sample VirMetDEL_Nov_18_FD_75180 | JGI IMG/M metagenome (GOLD analysis project Ga0070749, IMG submission 75180) | Aqueous microbial communities from the Delaware River and Bay under freshwater to marine salinity gradient to study organic matter... | ecosystem: Environmental > Aquatic > Marine >...
CTCGTCGTTCGACACTGCGAGCCACTCAGCCGCCGACCCCGTGAAGTACTCCAGTCGCTTGCGCTCGGCGCTCGGCAACGTCGACGGGTCGACCGTCTTGAACGGCTCGCCGTTGTACTCGTACAACTGTTCAAGCGCCTGCTGGTACTCAACCTCATGCACACCGAGAAGGTCGGCAACCCTGTCGGAATCAATGCGAATACCACGGCTCTCCATGCGAACAATCACAGGAAGGAGTCGTCGTTCAAGGTCGTATACTTTTAGATTATCCTCTGTTGCCTTCTCGTAAAGAGTGGCAAAGAGGTCGTAGGTGATGCGTGTGTCTTTCTTAGCATACTCTTCAAGGGTCTGCGGGGAGGCCCGCCATGCTTCATAGTATGCCCCGGAAACAAAATCACGCTGGTCAAGGCGGCGAATAATGCCCATCGAAAGTAGAATCTCACGAACTGCCTTCTCTCCATCGGCTGCGTCTGCGTCTACATACTTCGCAGCGAGAGACTTAAGCCGATAGTTTGGCTCGCGCGAATTAACAACCCGAGCAAGCAGTTCGGTGTCGTGAATCTCCTTAGAAAGAATCTCGTCAAGAGTCACAACCCCTGCCGCAACCAGCATAAGAATATCGAATGATGCGTTGTGAAACACAAGGGCGTCAGCGTTGAGCAGCGCTTCGCGCAGTTCATCCGAGCCGTCGCCTACTCCGTCGTCCTCACTGATGGGCAGATAAAACAGCCAATCCCGGTCGTAATCAGACACGGTTGCCAGAAACGGACGGTCGCCTGAGTGCCAAGCAAAGCCCGTGGTTTCCGTGTCCACCGCTATAGTATACCCCAAACCGTCAAGGTAATCGGGACGCTCAGACGCATCAGGTACATCTGTAGTATGCTCGATGGTGCCTTCTGTCACGGTGTACGACCTCCCTGTAATGAATCGTGCGCTCTCCCGCTTGGCACGGCGCACAGCACGCTCTGCTGCGTACCAGTAGTCGCTGCCTGCCTTGAATCCACGGGTAGATGGTTTATGTATATTCTCCATAGGTGTCCTCCTGTTAGTGTGCGGGACCGGGAGCAATGCCCCCGGTCCCACTGATTACTAAATGTCCGGCTGGTCGCTGCCGCTGGTAATCCCAACGGGAGCGTCCTCACGGGCGGCACGCCCAGTGAAGTACTGCTGCTGAGTCAGGGCTGCGTTGGCCCCCTCGGGGGTTCCCTCCGCACTCGTGACCATCAGCATGTGGTACTTGCTTCCGGTCGTCTTGCTCGTGGCCTCGGTCACAGTGAACTTAGCCACCGGAATCTGGCCCATCGCAAGCGCCTTGTCAATCAGGAAGTTAAGCGCCTTCGAAGCCTTAAGCCCAGCGGTGCGGGAAAGCATCAGGCGCATCGGCACAGTCTCGTCCACATCGGGAACGGCAATCGTGTAGTGATGGTTCACCCACACATCCCGGTCGCCAGCGGCACGCGCAGCGTCGTACTCATCCTTGTCAAGCCACTCCATGTTACCGCCCTGCTCAAAGCGAGCATAGGAACGGCGTCGGTCAAGGATGTAGGCGACGAACGAATCGTTGCCGGAGTCCCCGCCAATCAGGAACTCGGGGTCGGGGTCGTCAGCACCAAGCCCGACGATGACCTCGCCGGACTTGCCAATGCCAGCCTGTACGGCCTGCGAAAGCCCCTGCAACAGATAAATGCTGGGCAACTGACGGTCGCTGTTGTCAACGCTCTCGTAGAGCGAAGGCATAATGGGAGCCGAGTCCTCGGCCCTAGTAAGTTCTGTAGACATAAAGTCCTCCTAGTCAGATGAAATAGAAATGTACTCGCGCGGATACCAAACCGTTCCGTCTGGGAGCGGAGCCCCATTAGCAACGGCATCACGCACGTACTCGTTTAGTCTTGCGCCAACTTCTTTCTCGCGCAAGAACTCGTCAGCCAGTCCATTCGATGTAGCCCACGTAACGAAGGCGTCCATATCCTGAACTTTGGCATAGATGGTTGACTTGCAACTAAAGGTAGCATCATTTGTCTTGACTGTCAAGAGCCCCGCGTCCCGAAGTTCGCTGTAGATTTCGTCCTGAAACGCATCGTGCTCCTTGCGAGCAGCCTTTGTTTGCTCGTCAAGAGTCTGATATGCCTTCTTCAACTCAGCAAGCCGAGCCAGTTTGTCGGGAAGAGACTGAGCCATTAAACCTTCTGAATGTAGTTTGGATGATTCGTGACTACAAAAGTCTCGTCGCCCTGCGCTCCGTAAAACCGAGCAAGGTTTGGATAGTCAGCAGTAAACACTGTCTGCCCAGCCGCGTCAATATAACCGGACGGAATACCATAACCAGCAGCGGCCCCCTGCCAATGGATTAGCGCGCCCGTAGGAACCAGCGCCTCACGAACACCAAGCGCCAACTGCTGCTTAGCAATAAACTCACTGCTCACAATGCACCCCCAAGAACCAATCGCCGCATCGCATCCTTAGACTTGACAACGGGCAGCACCCGAAGCACATCCACGGTATCCTTAGCAACGATGTTTGTAATAGTTACATGGCGCGTCTGCCCGATGCGGTATACGCGGTCGGCAGCCTGCTCCATATCGGTAGGAGTCCACGAGGACTCCATGAAAATGAGGTCAGATGCCGCATGTAGGGTAACTGCTTCGCCCAAAGTCTTGATTGTGGCGACGATTACCTTCACATCCGGGTCAGTCTGAAACTCACTCACATACTGCGCTCTATCGCGCTCCTTTGTGTCGCCGGTAATGGCACGCACATTGACGCCTTCGTTCTCTAGGCGAGATGCGATTGAGCGTACAGTGGCACGGTGCCAAGCGAACACAACGGTCTTGTTAGGAAGGTTATCCTTAATCATTTCCAGCGCAAGGTCAATCTTGGTGCTGTCCTCAACAGTCTCACCAAGAAGGTCAAGGCCGGTGGCAATCTGCCGCAACTTAGTCAACTGAGCAAGCACGGTGGTCGCCATAATCTGCTCACCATCAGGCAACTCGGCAATGAATCGCTCAGCCAAGTCGTCGTAAACCTTGCGCTGAGCAGGGGAAAGTTCAACCTCAATGGTCTGGTCAATCCTGTCAGGCAGGTCTGGAAGTTCGTCCTCCTTACGGCGTACCGTGAGGATGCTCCCAAGTTCTTGCTGCATGGGCTTAAGCATACCAGCCTTGATGCCCATGTACTCTGCTCCCCACGGCCCATTGACGAAGTGCAGGAACCTGTTGTTCCAGTCTTTCCACTTCGATGAATACAGGTCTGGCAGGAGCCAGTGAAGGGCACCAAACATATCCTCTGGACTGTTGACGATAATCGAGCCGGACAGGGCAAGCCTGTAGTCCGACTTGATTTTCTTAAGTGACTTGTAGAACTGCGGGGCCTTGCCTCCCGGCCCACCCTTAGCAAGACGGTGAGCCTCGTCGCACACAACAAGGTTGACTCCACGAACCCTAGACCAATCAATAAGACGCAGCCCCTCGTAGTGAATCAGGAGTACTGCGTTACTGTCATTGTTGAATGCTCCAAGAATGCGGTCGCGCTTACGCTGGTCGCCACCAAGATTGTAAACCTGCCAACGGCCAGCAGCCCACTTGTTAATCTCAGGACGCCACACGGCCTCCTTAGATGAGTTAGGGCACACCACAACCCACTTGTCTGCGCCTAGTTCTATCGCAGCGGCAATCGCGCCGAATGTCTTACCAAGACCGCGCGACCAGCCACAGTACGCACCACCATCACGACGAATCCTAGCGCAGAGATAGCCGAGGTCTACCTGCTGATAGCGATAAAGGGAGTCTCGCATATCAGCAGGCAGGTTTGGCAATAGGCTTTCAACGCCTACGCCCTCGGCCCAAGCGGTCGCAAGGTCGAGCGGCCTAACATCAGCGTCACCGCTGTTGCTATCCGGCAACTTGACCTCGGGAAAGTGGCGGGCGACCAGCGCCCTCCCATTGTCTGAGAGGGTCGCCGGGTCAACCACCCAAGCGCGCTGGGTGTCATCCCAATACGCACCGGGGATACTCATAGCGAGTCGCCGCTTCTCAACACCGCTTGTAAGGATGATTGTCAAGCGGCGTCCTCGACAATCTCGGGCATCGTGCCGCTAATCACGACGGTCGGGTACGAAGTCTTACCGCTCTGCGTCTTGTGACGCCACGAAATCTCTACGGTAAACATATCATCGCTTCCGGTACGCAGCAGGTCAAGGAACTCGCCAACGCTCTCGATGAGGTCGGCGTTCTGGTTCCAGAACGCATTGCCGTGAACCGGCCCGTCACACGACGCGGCGTGAACGGCAAGGCGCATAGCCTCGGTTGCGTGGTCACGGTTGGTCGAAACGTAATCCGCCACAGGGGCGGGGTAGGTAGTAGCCATAGTGGCCTCCTTGTTTGTGTGTTGTAACTGAGCGGCCTCTGACCGCACATCCAGCATAGCACGTTCACGGTGGATAGCAATACCGTAACGGTTAGGAAACTGTTAAACGTGCCTATGTTCTATCCCTCTTGTCTTTGTTTGTTGGTTACATCCTGAAAGGATGTAACCAACATTATACGAGGGGGTTGCTGAGTCAGTTCCGAGTCTCTATCCAAATCTCGGCGGCATGGATACAACTGTTGGCATACTCAATCTCTGCGCGAAGCCTCTCACGCTCTGTCTCGTTAGTCTCGTTCACAAGTTCGTCGGATGCGAACATGATAAACTCGTACAGCGTATCAATCTCTGCGGTAGCGTCTGAAATGGTATCGAAGCCGCTCATAAGAACCTCCTAAGTAACCAGCGGGGCTTCCGCTGGGTCGTCGTCGTACACATCTGATGTTAGCATTTCGTCAAAGGTAATCTTGACCAGAGCATCGTTCTCTGGATTCGGGCGCATTGTAAACGAGCGCCCGGATGCAGCGCCGTTACGAAGTTCCCACGTAACGTTACGCTGCTTCACCATATCTGGGTTGTCGTCAGCAATCATAAACTTGTCGTGCCAGATAGAGCAAAGCGTATCGGGGTCAGCAGCAAACCGCTGGGTGCCTGACATTGCGTTGGCATCCCGACTGCCCTTACCGCTAGCCTTATTGTTGTGGTGAGAGAATATAACAGTGTATCCCTCGGCCTGCAACTGAGCAAAGGTATCCAGCAGTGGGTCCATTTCGTTAGACTTCGCTTGGTCAGCCCCACCTGTCATGCGCTGAATGGGGTCAAAGGCAAGCACGCGGGCATCGCATTCGTCTGCGGCCCGTCGTACTGTGTCAATGAGCCCATCCACGACGCGCATACGTGGGATTGTCCCGTCGCCAAGATGGTAGGTAAAGAAGTTGGCCTCTAGCAACTCACGGTGCTCGTCGTCGGTGTCCTGCCATGCTACCAGAGCACGCTGCTGAAAGTCAAACGGCAGCACTTCGAACTGAAACAGCAGCACTCGCGCGGGCTCCGCGCTCACCGGCTCGTATGCGTTGGCAAACGTTGTGCCAGTGGCAAGCGACCGAAGCCACTCCAACTGCCAGAAGGACTTGCCTGATTTCTTGGCAGCGTGGATAACTGCGAGTCCCCCGACCGGCAGGATGGGCTGCTTATACCAATGGTTGTCCTCATATTCGCCCAATGGAGCCCTCAGAACCTCGCCCAACGAGAACGTAATACGCGGAGCCGACTCCGCAAACGCTACGGGGTCAAGGATGGGGGTGGCACCTGTCGTGACGGCCCACTCACACCAATCGTTCATCTGGTCGGGTGGACGCATCCTCTGAGCACCTGATACGGCCTCCAATAGCCGCGCAGCGCCCGCATCGCCAGCATCATCTGAGTCTAGTGCTACAAACACTTGTTCGTACTTCTGCAACTGACTTATGATGGTGTCGGTGATGTGCTTGGCACCAGCCGGAAGCATCATCACATCGTAGTCGTGAAACAGCCTGTGAAGTTGTGCGCCGTCTGTCTCACCCTCGGCTACAATACAGCCCTTAGCATGTAAGGTTGTTGATGGTACAATCTTGCCCTTCACCCAGCGCACACCGGGCTCGGATGCTCGTGAGTCGTCCTCCAACACACGATACTTTAGACCGTCAGGAAAGAAGTAGACAAGCGCCTCTCGGCCAGCCCAATTGCCCAGCCTGCATCCTATTGATGCTAGGTCGCCGGGTGATAGTCCCTTCTTGTCGCAAAGGCGGTCAAGCAGTCGGTGCGAACCATAGCGGGGCAGCGCATCGAGAAGCATGAACTTCTCCCAGCGCTCCTGTGCCTCGGTATCGTTAGCAAGTGTTCCCCACTCACCATTACTCGCCATAGTTACTTCCTCCTGCTTTTCTTAGGCGGCTGAGAAAGGTCATTGTACCCTTCGATAACCTGTCTGCCGCGCTCACGTACACGCCTGCCATCATTGACAGGATAAACAGCGTTGTATGCTTTCTCGCGCTTTCGCCCTGTCCGAATAGCGACGGGCTTACCAGCGCGGTTATATCTAACGAACGTCGCTGTCCTGAATCCTCCGTCGTCAGTGTAGACGAGGACGATATCGCCCTTAGTAGGCTCAAACGGACTGCTCTGTGTCGTCGGGTCGGTCATTTAGAAGTTCTCCAATCGTCATGGGTCCTTCGTCCTGTCGCGCAAGGTACGCCTGAATGAGAGCGCGCAATGACAGCCCCGCTCGTGACAGACCCTCACGCATACCCTCAGTATACTGTGTGTCGCCCATGTTGTCAAGCAGTTCATCGGCTTCGGTTACAGTTTGTAGCACGGTGACTGCCTCAATCGCAACAGCAAGCAACAGGTCGTCGTTTGTCTGGTCAAGCAGCCCATGAGCAGCATCCAGCATTTCGCCCAGATACTCCCAGAACTCCTGCTCTGTTGTGTTCTCCAACATTACGCCAAGTCCCGAAGGCTCACCATGTTATCCCAATCGAAGCCCTCGGTGGGAGTCATTGCCTTCATAAACGCAACGTAACCTCGCGTAACGTCCACAATGGCGACGGGCATATCGAATGAGTAGAGAAAGTCCACAAATCCATTATACACGGCATTGCCAGCCTCTTGGTCGTGAAACGCCCGACTGCCATTGTCGGACGCATACGCACGCGCCTCGCCGTCACGCATCCAGATAGTTACCATCTGGGTAGTGCCTGTGTATGAGTCAGGGTAGGCACCAAACACATTCTCAATCTCTGCAAGCGTGTCCTCTAGTGTCTCTAGTGTAGTCATTATTAGTCCTCTCTGTCAGGGTCAGGGTGTCCGAGAGCGGGCCACCACGAAGTAACGGTGATGTAGATATGCTCGGGCCACGGATACGCCTCGCGCATATCGTATACGTTCATAGGCATCCACGCGCATTCCGGGTCAGTAACGGCATCTGTAATAGCCTCGTGGACATTACCGATGCCGTGGTACAGAGTACCGTAGTGCTCGTGTGCGCCAGAGTCACGCTCTACAATCATGTAGCGATACTCTTTATGGTCAGCATCATGTAGGTCAGCATTGAGTAGAAGTTCCTCAATGCAATGCGACGGAAAGTTATAGCCCTCATTGTCAATGATTGACTGCACTTTCTCGCGCATCGTAGGATTACTTGCGCTCATATCTATCTCCAATCAGTAGGATGCATACACGTATACGTTCTTGCCCTCGGCCTGCTTAGCCTCGGCAAGTTCCACGAATGAGACATACGTGGACACCTGCTTGTCGGCAAGTTTAGGTGGGGTGTCGGGGTACACTTTCTCAATTCTCTCACGCGCATGTATGATTGTCAAGTCAAGCCTGTCACGCAGCGTTTCGGCATTGATAGGTACTCCACGCGCCAGCAGGTCAACGAGGTCGTCGTCAAGTTCGCAGCCAGCCTGCTCGGCCAGCGACATAAGGTTGCCTATCTCTTGCGTCCACTCAAAGGCTTCGGGCACCAGAGTTTCCGTAGCGTATGGCTTACCGTGATACGCCTCGCGCAGATAGCCTACGCTACCCGCCGTGGTGTCAAAGCCGGTGTACTGAGCCATCCGTTCGTCGTCGGTCTGGTCGTCCCAATGCATGTATATGTCAATACCCATAGTTTCTCCTAACCGTAGATAAGTTCTCCAAAGATGCCCATTTGCAGGACAATATCGGCACCAATAGCATCGTAGGTGGTGTGCTGAATCTCCTGCATCAGCCGCAGGTAGTTGTCGTCCTCAGAGGTGCGTAATGCTACTTGCAGAACGCCATCAATGATTGTTTCTGCTGTTACAGCATACTCTGCTTCGTCCTCAATGTCAAAGATGGTCGCAGTAATCTTTACAAAGTCATAATCACTTACGGATGCCCAATAGTTGATACCGCCCTCACACGCCGTAACGAATAGGTCCTGAACCATAGGCTCTGTCAGGACGAATGTGTTACGGTATGTAACGAATGTATCTAGCGGGCTAATCTGTAAGCCTCGCGGTAGCACCTAGTCCTCCTCAAATGGGATTATTTCGCCGTTGGACTCTGCCAGATTGGTGTAGATAACAATCTGGCCGTCGTGAGTGAAGTCAATGTCTGCCGTGGGAATGGCTGTATTCACAAGTGTCTGAAACTCGTCAAATGTCATTGATAACTTTCTCCTAATTGAAGTTCAGTTGCGGTCAAAGTATTCCTCCATGTGAAGGTCAAACGCCTCATGCAGCGCAGCGACAGCGCACCTAAGCGCAGCCGGTGCTTCGTCTTTCCATTCGGCGTCTGTCCAGCCGTACTTGTTATGCGCTACGGACAGCAGCGCCATAATCTCGTCAGCGTACAGGCTAATCTGAATCTCGCTATCGTCATGCGCTACGCTCATTAGTCCTCCCTAGTAATGTCGTCAATCTCGGCCAGCACCCAATCTACGTTCGGCGCGTGGGCGTACATAAAGTCGTCGGCCTTGTCGGTAGCAGTCTGGTAGCGGTCGTCTGTACCGGGTGGAACCTCTACGTCCACGGTTACAGTATACGTCACGCGGAACTTCTTGTAGTCCATAATCACTTTCCTTTACACATTGATTACAAAGTCGGTGCCTTTGCGGGCCTTGCCCAGCGCCGACAGTCCGACGAATACGCCCTGATTCTCGTCTAGGAATCGGTAGTCGTGGGTACGCCCGTCAATGACAGGGATACCGCCATAGTGGGTAGGCAGTGGCGCAGTCTTAGGCGTGGAGAACACAAGTGCTACGTTCGCACCATGCGACAAGGCATCTAGTGCCGGGTCCCATCCGTTATGCGGGTCATATGAGTAGGTAAGGTGGTAGTCGTCTAGGCTAGGCCAATCGTCAGGCGGGCGCTTAGTGTAGTCATAGAACATAGCGCCGTAGTTATGGTCGAATACGGTCATACCGTGCCTGTCGCGGATATTCCACCACGGCAGGTCCGACGTACCGTTGAGCCTAACGGCAGGGCGGTAGCCCGTCTTGGCACACTTAGTTACAAAGTGCACAAGGTCGTCGGTTAGGTCGTCCATAAACGCTAGGCGGTCCTGTACGAATCGCTTAGTGCGACGGGCACGAGCGGCCTGTACGCTATTCATAGCGCCACGGCCTGCCGTATTGAGGCAGACTGCCTTACATGCCCCGGCGAACGCGCACGTATTGGCGACGCCGGATGCATCGGCAGGGCTTAGGTGGAGAATAACGTTCGCCCACGGCTCATTACCGGGAGCGGCGTGAGCCATCTTAGGCTGCGACGTACCCGGCGTAAGCAGTGAATACTTAGGGTGCCGGAAAGTGTCGGGCATAAGGTATCCTTTGTCGTTTGACTGTACGATTGTATCGTAGCGCGGCGACCGCGCAAACGCAAGGGCTAGATTGTAAACAATCAGTTATCATGCCCTAGCATGTACGCGGCCACCAGCGCCGCAAAGATACCGATAACGGTGCTAGTCATTACTGACTGTTAGCCGCCAGCAGCATTTCGATAACCCGGTCCCCTACGTCCCATGCGTTAGGGAGAGAGTGCGGGTCGTCAATCTCGTCCTCGGTAATCGAGAGGGTAGAGCCATCCCTACCCTTCACGGTTACGTCGAAGTAGTCCCAGAAGTTATTGACAATCGTGACGGTAGAGCCGTCCGCAGTGTCGAAGGTGCATCCCCCGCGCTTTTCATTGACGAAGGCGAGGGTATCCATATCCGGCTGGATAAACAGCCGGTGGATAGGCGTCACGGCCTCAAAGATAGAGGACATGACGTACTCAGCGTGGGCCTTACTGACGCGCGGCATTAGGCACGCGCCCAAAGGTTCACGGTGCGGTCGAAGCGATGCGAGCGGGTAGTGCCTGCCTGCTTCACCATACCGATAGCCACAAGTTCCGCGCACCGGGAACGGACGTTCTGCGGCGTGACGCGGATACCGTGATTCCATGCCATGACAGAGGACACGGCAACGTGAATCTCACGGTGAGTCTTGGCCCCCGTAGCGAGGGTGTCCAGAATCGCATTCTGGACGGTGCGGGTGTAGGACATAGTAGTACCTTTCTGTTGGATTGTGTTACGCGCCGAATCGGTTGAGCATGATTCGGATAGAGTCTACCAGAATCGTGCGGGTCCTGTCAAGGTCCTCCCGCAGAATCCTTACGTCCGACTGCAAGTTCTCAATCTGAGTCTCCATAACCACTATGGTGGTATCCGGGTCCTCTAGTTCGTTACGGACGTAATCGGAGATAGCGTCGAAGTCTACGTATTCCATAACGTCTACGCTACCGCCCCATCCGAGGGATTCCTCAATGGCATACCCGAGGTCGTCAGCGGCGATGAGGCCCCGGTTCTCAATCTCGCACTCAATCAGCGAGATAATCTCATTCTCAACACTCATAGTTTCTCACTTTCGTTGTGGTAAGTCAAGCGGATATTGTTAGAGGTTTGTAAGGTCGTACACAATGGCGTCCCATTCGCGTCGGTGCCAATGGTAACAGGCGAGCGTCACGAGGTAGTCCGGGTCGCAGTTATTGTAGTCGTAGCCGTATTCGTCGGCGGCGTCACGGGCGTATTGCATAACGTCGCTGGTAGGGCGTGAATCCGCCCATTGCCACGAGTGAATCGCGGCATTGTCGGCGTAGAAGTGTCCGGCGTCGTACAAGTCGTCCTCATTCGTGCCCGCCCATTGCAAGGCGTCACGAACATACGGTGCTACGGTATTGGTAGAGGCGTCAAGCCATGCCTCCCAGCGCATGAGGCGCTGAATCTCTGCTGCAATCATCAGTCCCAATCTCCGTGGTAGTCCATCGTGGCATTCTCAATCATCATCGCCGTGGCCGCGTGGCCGTTGGCATTCATCTGATTGATAAGGTCGTCATACGGGATACCGAGCAAGTGGAGAACGTCGGTAATCTCAATGATGGCGGCTACTGTTTCCTTAGTCATGGGTATATCCTATCGGGTAGCGTTCGGAATGTCAAGGGGTAGAATGTTATGATTGTGTTAGGCCGCGTGGCCCGTCCACTCAAAGCCCTCGGCGGCGATGATGCGGCCCTGCCGGTTCCAGCACCGGGGACAGTCGCAGGGCTTGCCGACCATACGCGCGCAGGGAATCTCGCGCATGGCGAGAATGCGAGCGCGTCGGCCCTTAGCCTTCGCGGTAGCCGCGCGGCGTCGCGCGTGCTTCATAGAGCGTGGGGATGCCATGCTAGTCCTTCCGGGTAGTCGCGTACAGGTACAGCAGCGCGGCGATTGCGGCGACCGCGAGCACGGTAAACCAATCGGCGCTAAAGATAATCTCAATGTCCATGATAGTGCCTGCTTTCTGGTAGTGGGCAGGCGATAACCTAACCGTTACGAATAGGCTATCGCTTGCCCGCTACCCTGTCAAGGGTAACGGGCGAGGCTTTACAGCAAGCGCCGCCGGTCATACTCAACCTGCTCCATGATGCGCCGCACTTCCCTTTCATCTGTTTCCAACAGCGTGGCGCGTTCGTTGTCGAATAGTTCGGCAACGTCCATCACGATTAGTGAAGCGTTGTCGCATTCACCCCACGAACCATCCGGGGCCGACCAGATAATGCGGCTCATGTATATATCCTCTCAGGTAGCGTGCGGCTTGTCAAGGGCAAGTTGTTAGGACTTTGTAATGGCGAACATATCCCATGCGGTTCGCAGGGAACGTTCCAGCGTGACCCATTCCTCGTCGCCCGTCGCGTAGTAGTTATCCCACGTTTCGCAGCCCCATTCGAACAGGGCTATGGCGTTGTCGTCGCTCATGCTGAACATTAGCGGCCCTTCTCGTCGTCGGCGGCAAGCGCCGCGCGAATCTCGTCCGTGATATCCACGAACATACCGGCGCGCAGCCACTCGTAGTAGCGCCGCTCGTCGTCCGTCATGCTGTCAATGTCCATGCCTATATCCTATCTGGTAGGGTAGTGGATTGTCAAGGGCAGATTGTTAGGACTTTGTTAGACCTAACCGTGAAGCGTGACCCGCTGCGGCACGCGCGGGCCGGTCTGCGGCTTAGGCCGCTTCACGCCGTCCGGCGTCATGTAGCGCGGGCGGGCCGTGGAGGGCACGCGCCGCCTACGCTTGCGCGGGGCCGTCGGCGCGTCGGCGCGCGTGGGCTTGTTAGGCGCGGGCATCGGCGGCACGAACGCGCCAACGCTGATTGCCTTCGCCAACAGTGCCCGGAATCGCGGGTCGTCGCGGTCGGTAGTCCCGAGGTACGCCGCGATAGCGTCGGCCATCGCGCGGCGCGCCTCCATGTTCGGAGTGTCCATCGTTCCTGCTTTCTGGTAGTGGGCAGGCGATAACCTAACCGTTACGAATAGGCTATCGCTTGCCCGCTACCCTGTCAAGGGTAACGGGCGAGGCTTTACAAAGCCTTCACACAATCCGCGGGCCGTAGTCAAGCCACGGGATGTCCCGTGGGCTGTAGTCGGCGTCGGGGATATCCTCGGCGATGATGATTCGCTGGAGTCCGGGCGCAGCGGGGACGGGCATCGCAAGCGCTGCGGCAAGCGTGCGCGCGGGCGTCCATGTAGTCACCCTATCAACCGTGGTCTCGACAATCCATCGCATCGTGCGGGCCTCTCTGGTAGCGGCTGGGGCGTCTCCCCTGCCTTCCCCTGTAGCATCGCACGCGGGGGTCGAATCTTTCACGCCCATTCGGGGAGTATTGACCTACCTGAAAGTATAGACTACGCCTACCCGAACGGGTAGGTATGACTGTGTGACATATGTTACAAGCGCGGGAGGGTGCCTAGCATACTGTCGCACGATTGTCAAGGGCTCTGCGGCATGTACGTATTGTTACAAGGTAATACCCTACAAACCCCGTGGGGATTACCGGGATTCTTGTGCGGATTGTCACAAGTATCACAGTCTTACAGTGTAAGGGTACACATGTTCCCTTACATTGTAAGGCTGACAGTCTTACAGTGTAAGGTGATAATGAGAATCATTCTCATCAATCCCCTTGTGCGCCATGTCACAATCCTTACAGTGTATGATTCCCGTCTGTCTGACAGTAAACTTACAGTGTAAGGCTGGCCGCGCATACGCTGTAAGGGAGGTAGCCCTCCCGCGCGCGCGCGATGGCCGATAGAATCTAGGAACTGTAACACCGGAAGCAGATTTTAAGGGCACCACGCTAACGGTAAGACGGTTCGGCGGCGCGGCAGGTAAGAATCGTAATACGGTGAAACAGCCGAAGCCACCATTTGCAGGTAAAACGCGCAACCCTATTCCTTCTTGTTATACCCCTAATCCTAAATACTGGTTACATCCCTTCGGGATGTAACCAGTAGCAAGTAGGGACAGGCCAAGAGGGAAGAAGGACTAAACGGTATGAATAAGGAATCTTCTCGCGGCATGATACTCTATATGCATAGTCATCCGAATCTCTAGGAGAACACTTGCCCAAGACTGCGCCGTGCCAAGCATGTGGAGAGCACATGCGAGCATTCCCGAAGAACCGAAGGTACTGTGGAGCGTGTCAGGCGCTCAGGGACCTGAATTTCCGCCCCGGAATGAAGTGTGACTGTGATACTTGTGGACAGACTTTCTGGCCTTACAGGACTTCCCACACCCGCTGCTACAAGTGTGCTATCTTTAACTACGACTCACAGGAAAATCCCGAGTGCGCGCGTTGTAAACAGCATTACCGTACCGCGCCGGGACTTTCTGACACTTGCTGCGCGTGCGTGACGAGTTCAAAGGATATGCAAGAGGGATATAGACGAGCACTCGCGCTCAGGATTCGCAACATCAAGGATAAGGAGGTCGTATGACCGACCGGCACAGGTACATAGACTACCACGTTTCCAACTCGCATCAGGACGTAGAACTGGATTTCGCTGATTTCCGGTATGACGGTCCTCGGGGCGAGACTATTACTATTTCGCCAGAGGACGCATATTCGCTTGCGGCAGACATTGCGAGCCTGTTTGGGCTTAAGTTGGTGTCACAGGATGTGATTACCTTTGAGCCGTGCAACGGTCACTGCGATTGGTGTGGTCCCGACTGTTCCAAGAGGAAGAAGGACCGCCGCAAGCGGCACCTGCGGCTTGTTGAAAACAGCCAGCCAGCCGACCCATACTCGCACCCCACTACGGGCGTGTTTACCCCGCCAAGCGAGTGGTACGACCACGTTAAGCGCCGCCACGAAGAGGGCGACAGGGAGTTCTAGTTGCCGATTTCAGGCGGCGACCCCGACGACCCAGCCCCACAAAAGAAAGGACCTCCGCCAAGAACGTCGCGTAAGTGCGTTTACTGTTTGGTAGAAATGCCGCTTGATTCTTTCAGACCGAAAGAACATGGGCTGTACGGCAGACGTAGTTACTGTTATGCTTGTGAGGATATGTTTAACGACATTCTTGGCAAGCCGTATGCAACCGAATACACATGCTTATTCAAGGAGATTTCAGATGATTGGTGATATTGTTCTGATTGTAGTGGCTGTGGGACTGGCAGCGTTTATTGTTAAGCGCGTTATCTGGGACAACGTTTAAGTATGATATAATGTGGGCAAGTTGAACGTAGGAGGGCTAATGCCTTACGAGAATGTTGATGGGACCGAGTACTGGGTCAACCCACGCGAGTCCCAGATGTATAACCAGCGCGACCCGTGGCACAAGGCCGCAGAGCAGTTTGCTTGCGACGTTGAAGAGTACCTTTACCGCGAGCACAAGCCGGACGGGTCTGCTAACCCGGCATACGGCAACGTGGACTTTCTTGCGTGGGCCGTTGCCCGGTATGACGCAACTCGGTCGGGCTCCGGCCATCCGTGGCATCGCGCACAGTTTGATGGCGACCGCGAGGCAGTTGCGGTTCCCGTTAACAAGCGCGGTCGAAACTTTGAGGGTGAGATTACTTACGACAAGAGCAACCTCGCCGAGTTTATTGACGAGCATGTGGTTCTTGTTGAAGTCGAGGACACCGACGAGTAGTCGGTACAGTTGCGGGGTAGTGCAACGGCAGCACGGCTGGCTCATTTCCAGCAGGACCGGGTTCGACTCCCGGCCCCGCCACTTCACTAAGGAGTATAATGCAGCCTAAGACTTATTCATACGCAATAGAGGTTCAGGCGTCGCCCACGTTTATTTACGGAGGCAACGCCTACGCTGCGCGCGTCTGTATTCAGAATCTTTCCGGTGCAGACCTGTACATTGGTGATAATACTGTTTCGACCACAAACGGATTTCTTCTTACTACTGGCTCAACGTTTGTTCTTGAACAGCACGCTCCTTCTCCGGTTTACGGGGTCGCGGCTGCTCCGCAGTCCTCGCCCGCTGATACGCGGGTGTTTGTGGAGGGTAAGTGAGCGACGTTGGAAAGATTGTCGAAAAGCCGGGAATCCATTTCCAACAGCGCGGAGTTCCAGAACCGCATGAGTCGCAAGTCAATCCAGCAGGCCCCGGATTTACAGGCCCACCCGGCATGGTTGAACCGCCCAAAGTCGGTAAACTCACTGAGCGCACAGTCAGAGCGTCTGGTTTACCGGGCGAGCAGGGAGAGCGTGGAGATACAGGCGCACAGGGACCGACTGGCCCGCAAGGCGAGCGCGGAGAGCGCGGGCTTCGTGGGCTTCCGGGGCCAGCAGGACCGACTGGACCCAGAGGCCCGGTTGGCTCGCAAGGACCGCGCGGCAAAGAAGGAGTCGGGCGCAAGGGGGAGCAGGGACCGAGAGGATATACAGGCGCTCGTGGCCCGGAAGGTCCACAAGGCCCACAGGGACAGGTCGGCCCAGAAGGGCCTCGCGGCCCAGAAGGGCCTCGCGGGGCTGTTGGCCCGCAGGGTCCAATCGGCCCGATGGGCGCACAAGGTAGGATAGGACCAGCAGGACAGCAGGGACCGAGAGGACCACGCGGCCCAGAGCCACGCAAAGAAAACCTTATGCGAATGCTGGTCGAACTTGGGTTCAAGTTTCAAAATGGGAAGGTAACAGGATTTAATGGGACATACGATTGACCCCCGTTACAGGGCAGGGCAGACGCCGCCCGACCAAGTTGAAGGTGAAATTCCTCTTGCTCTTCGCCGGGATGCATCTGGCGCTCTTGTTGCTGACGGTGAGTATACGTCGCTTCTCGTTGACTCGGACGGTCGCCTTAAGGTTGCTGATGTATCTGGTGGGGGTACTGAGTACACAATTGGAGGCTCCACCACAGGCTCAGAGGTCGGCCCGTTCATTCTGGTGCAGGGTTCTGACGGGACGTATCAGACTCTAAAGGTTGACGCTTCTACCGGGGCGCTTTATGTTGATGTAAACAATGACGTTACTATTGTTGACGGCGGCGGCTCAATCACTGTTGACGGCACCGTTACCGCTAACGCGGGAACCGGGCCGTGGCCCGTTACCGACAACGGCGGCTCGCTGACTATTGACGATGGTGGCGGGTCAATCACTGTTGACGGCACCGTTAGCGTGACTGGTGGCGGGACTGTCTACGCCGAGGACTCGCCTAGTTCTGGCGGTGAGGAAGGCCCGCTTTCGATTACGATTAGGCAGGACACTCCGTCTACTACCACTAGCGCAGACGGTGACTTCCAGAACCTTAAGACCGATTCCACCGGCCACCTTTACGTCAAGCACACCGACTCAATAGAGGTAACTGACGGCGGCGGAGCACTTACTGTTGACGGCACCGTGACTGCCGACGCGGGAACTGGACCGTGGCCCGTTACCGACAACGGCGGCTCGCTGACGGTTGACGGCACCGTGACCGCTAACGCAGGGACCGGGCCGTGGCCTGTTACTGACAACGGCGGCTCGCTGACCATTGACGATGGTGGCGGGTCTATTACCGTGGACGGCACTGTTAGCGTGACTGGTGGCGGTACGGTGTACACCGAGGACGACGTTTCTACAGGCGGCGAGGCTGGCCCGCTTACCATGACGGTGCGCTCTGATACGCCTAGCAGCACTACTTCTACTGACGGGGATTATCAGAACCTTAAGTCGGACTCGACTGGACACCTTTACGTCAAGCACACCGACGCGGTTGATACTGTCAATCTTGGAACAACGATTGACTCCGGTTCCGTGTCAGTTACCACCAGCGCGGCGGTGGTGAAGGCTGCCGACGCCACGCGGCGCTCGCTTGTCCTGACGAACCTCGGCACGGACTACGTGTTCATCGGTGACTCCGCCGTTGCGCTGAACACGGGGATTCGCCTTGCTCCGGCGCAGGCGCTCACGATTGACAAGTCCCCCACGGCGGCTGTTTATGCAATCGCAACTTCTGGCACTCAGACTGTTGCATGGTTTACGGAGGAAAATTAGTGGCGAACCTGTCAGCCTTTGGTGGGGCACTCCCCATTTACCCCGGCGGAACCGTCTATACCGCAGAAGTCTCACGCACCACCAATCCATCAGCGATAACGAACAACTCCTTCTCCACGGTCCCTGACGTATTCGCGAGCAATCTGACGTTTGTGGCCGACGGCAGCACCTACATTGTGGAGTTCTATTGCGCTGGTGTGTCCAACACAAACA
>Ga0070749_10001154_pt1 | contig 17858 bp, 13 predicted proteins | sample VirMetDEL_Nov_18_FD_75180 | JGI IMG/M metagenome (GOLD analysis project Ga0070749, IMG submission 75180) | Aqueous microbial communities from the Delaware River and Bay under freshwater to marine salinity gradient to study organic matter... | ecosystem: Environmental > Aquatic > Marine >...
AGAGTAGCTACTCCTGCTACTAGTATTTCTTTTTCTATAGATACTTTTGGTATTACTGAAACCTATTTATTTAGAACAAGAGATACTTCTGGTAATATAAGTGAAGATGTAAAAGCATTAACTATAGCTACATTTAGACCAGCTAATACTGAAGTATTTAAAGTATATAGTGAAGACGATCCTAGTGGTAATGTTATTACTGGACTTCCTAATGATAACGCTACAGAAAACAATTATCCTAGTTTTTCTGACAGTGCAACCGGGGGATTAGTAGATTCAGGTCATGAATTTGCTGATTTAGCAAATGGTACAAGTTCTGGCTGGACAAGTTTAGCGGAAGTAACTGATCTATCTGCAAGCGGAGCTACTGCTTTCTATCAAACTCAAGTCAGAGATATAGGAGTAACTGCTACAGGTATATTAACTATCCTAGCAAATGGAGTTTCTACTTTAGCTTCTACTTGGAATTCTTTACTAAATAATGTAGTAACAGGAGTATCTGACGCAGGTAGTGCTAGTAATGTATTAGTAGACAGTGACTTCGGAGGTATAGGTACGGTATTAGGATTTAATAATGTAAATGCAGCTACTGTATCTTACGATGCTAATAACGACACTTTGATCAGTGGGGGATCTTCTGGTAATGTGTATGCTATATGGAATTACGGTCAATTTGCTGCTGACGGTAGTAATGCTAATAGTTTTTCTTTAATAGCCGGTACTATTAACACAAATGCTATAGAATTAGGAGCTAGTTATTATGCTAATGGAGAACCTACAGGTACTAATAGTATGATAAATCTAAATAGTTCTACCAGTTATGCTTTAGTTAATCTATCACAGTTTATTGATGATGAAGGAAGTGTAAATTTCTTAGGTCCTGATGAAGCAGTAACTAGCAACATACTAATTAGATATAGTACTACTGATCCTTTTTATGCTAACGGTAACGTAAATGTAAGCGTATTTTCTTCCACAGCTAGTACTGATAGCGAAGGTTGGAAAATTTTCAATGGATCAAAAAGAACATATAGATATTTTCAACTTAAATATCAATTATTCAATGATAATCCTACACAAGCGGATTTTGTTTTAGATAAATTCAATTATGTTCTAGATTTAGAAGATAAAATATATACTGAGAAAGTTGCAATTACAACTTCCCCACAACAAATAAATTATTCTAGTGAAGGATTTATACAATCCCCACTAATTAGTATGACAGTAGAAAATGCAGATCAAGCTTTGGTCCCTGTTACTGTAGATATTGCTAGTAAAGATGCAGTTAATGTAAACGTATATAGCAATACTGGAGTAGCGCAAACAGGAATAAATGTGTATTTCACTGCATCAGGAGTTTAATAAATGGTTTCTAATACTTTCGCAACACCCCAAGCATCTAAAGCTATAAACTTAGCTAGAGTTGATTTTAATCAATCTATGTTATCTATTGCTACAAATTTTTATGGACCTAGTTTACCTACTAGCGCAGACATTACTATACTAGGAACAGCTACTGCTCCTAGTGATGGATGGATGTATAGAAATAGTAAAAATGGAGTGTTATATATTAAAGATAGCGCTAATAGCAAGGGATTAGCAGGTGATTTTACGGTTAATGGTATAGGAAGTAGAATTATAGAATCTCTTAGTGATTATTATGGCCAAGAAAGCGATTTTGATTTAGGAGAATTATTTAAAACTGTAGGTAGTAATGCTAGGTTATATATTAAAAAAGCTAACACTACTGGTGACGCTAGTATCGCAGACGTTGGTCTTCCTACTGAAACTTATAGTATAACTAGACCTATGCTTGGAAATGCTATAGTAGACGGTACAGCAGTATCTACTAATGTTAGTGTAACTGATAGAAATGAGGTTATAAATGGACAAAAGAATTTTACTGGTAATACTCTTATTATAAGCAATACTAGCGCTACCGCTACTGTTGGGCCTGATTTAGAATTATTTAGAGATAGTACTAGTGCTGCTGTTAATGATTATTTAGGCAGAGTACTTTATACAGGTAATAATGGTAGTGGAAATAATACTGAATATGCCGCTATTACTTCTCAAATTAATGATAATACTAATGGAAGTGAAGATGCATCTTTATTATTAAGTATAATAAAAGCAGGTACATTAACAGAAGTAGTAGATATTAATGAAGCTAATACATTATTTAATTTCGACGTAGTAACTTCTCAATCTATGTATGCAGATGTTAATTTAGTGGCCGGAAATGCTTTAATTTCTACTAATAATGTATATGGTAACACTTTACATGTTACTAGTAATGTAGAAATAGGAGATAGTGCTAATGTAGTTAATGATTTAACTGTAGGTGGTAATGTTACTATAACAGGATCATTATCTACTAATGCAGGTGCTATTCCAACAGCTAGAGCTTTTATTATAAATAACGGTTCAGCTTCTATAGGACAAGGATCTGGAGTAGATTCAGTTTCTAGAACTACTACAGGTACTTTTACCGTTAATTTAACTGACACTATGGATTCTATTAATTATTCAGTATTTGCTCAACAAGACAATTCTACAGGATTTACTGCTATATTTAATAAAACTACCACTAGCTTTCAGATAGTTACTAGAACTACCGGAACTGGAACTCCTTTAGTAGATACCAACGTTAATGTATTAGTATTGGGAGTTACTAGTTAATTAAAAAATAAAATTTGAATAATTATAAATATTTAGGTATATTAAAAATATGGTAACTGCAGTAACTAATAATACAATAGATAGTAATACTCTTATGGGATATAATTTTCAATTACATCAGATTGAAGATTATCATCTAGCATTTAACATTTCCTCATTATTAGGAGATGATAATAATGCCTGGGTAAATAGTAATGATTTTAGTACTTATTCTTTAATTCATAATTCTATAGTAAGTATGGATAGTAATTTATTAGGATACGCAGTTCAGCTACAGAGCAATGTAATAAAAACAAGTAATACTTTTACTAATTTAACGGATAACGTATTTTTTATAAATACTGCTGCCATTAGTTCTGAATATATTGATGTATTTTCAAATGGTTTAATACTTACTACTAATTTATGGGTATATAATAATTCTAATAGTTCTGTTCAATTATTAGATTCTAGCATTGATCCAAGTACTAATGTATATATTAGTTATTTTGTAGAAAACGAATTAAATAAGGTAGACAGTGATAGTATAATAGATAATAGTATTCATATTTTTTCTATAAATAACGATATTATTTTACCAACACATAGTTTAAATTTTGAAAAAATAGAACAAAGTAATTCTCTTATATATAATATTCAAAGTAATACTACTACTACTGTTAATAAGAAAGGCTATATCGAAAATGTACTACCTAATACAGTAAGAAGATATTATGATCCCGCTACTAAACAAAGTTTAGGCGTTTATGTTACTGATAATATAATTAATAAAGCTAATTTAAGTGAAGATTTTAGTTTTTTCACTGCACAAGGTAATATTATCAACACTTCTGATATAAGTCCTAATAATATATTATCTTCTACAAAATTTATTAGTAATGATACTTCAGGTATAAAGTATTTATATAGAGATATAGATAATTTAGTAGTTAATAATACTTATTGTATTAGTATTTGGGCTAAGCAAGAAGACATAGGTAGGTTAGCTATATCTAGTAACACAGGATCTTCTCTAACTAGTATATATGATACTACCAATTTGAGTGTTTATGAAAATTCCTCACAGGAATTGCTTAATAGTACTATAGAAAAATATAATAATGGATGGTATAGATGTTCTCATGCTATAAATGCAGATAGTACTACTATGAACCTAAAAATAGGGGTTAACAGTTCTTCTGCTTCTAACATTTTTGTGTTTGGAACTCAAATAAATGATGGCATATATCCAGAATTATATATACCTACCCAAGAAGACGTAATTAATATATCTAAAGATAACTGTTTAATAAGCGTAAACCAGTATATTAATGATTATGATTATACTATATCAGGTACTGTAAAAAAGATATCTAATACAGAATCTATTACTTTATATTCTATATACGATGAAGTATATGATATAACTAATAATACATATTTGAATAATTCTTATACTACAACTATTAGTATAGATGAATTAGGTAATTATGTACAAATATCTACCAATGCAAACAGCATATCTACAGGATCAGTAGCTAGTACTGAAATAAATCTAATTAGATTAGGAGGTCAAGAGTCTATAATATTTCAAAATATAAACTTATGGAATAGTTCTTTAAGTAATTCTGAAATATATACTCTTAATTAAGACATGGCATTAAGAAAAGTTACAAATAATACAATAGCTAGTAACACTGTTATGGGCACAAATATGCAAATAGCACAAGTAGAACAATATCATCTTTCTACTGGATTACAATCTACTATAACTTCTGCAAATAATAATGCCTGGGTAAATAGTAATGACTTTGCTACTTTTACTACATTAAATACTGAGTTAGATAGCTTATCTTCTAATCTTAATAGCTTATCCATTAACAATGGTAATTTCTTATGGAATAATACTAATGTAGCTACAGGTACTAGTAATGTATTTTTTATAGGTAAAGAAATAGATAGTATTCAACAAATTAATTTATATAAAGATGGATTATTACAAACTTCATCTGATTATATTTTCAATTCTGGTAATAATACTGTACAATTCAAAGCATCTAGCGTAGCTGCTAATAGTGTAATAGTAATTGATAGTTTTTATTTTGGTCCTGATTCTGTTATAGTTTATGAAAAAGATAACCTTTTAACTTTGTCTAAACTTGGTTTTATAAATAGATACCCAACAGTACAAGAACCTACCACAAGTATGAATCCTAAGAGAATAAATAAAACTGAAAAGTTATTTGCTGCTGTTCAATCTGAAAGTACTTTTACAGTTAATAATAAAAGAGAATTAGAATTAGTCAATCCTAATACTGTTAGAATAATTCATAACCCTAATACAGGAGAAAGATTAGGAATTTATAAAGAAGCATATAGACAAAATCATTTTAAACAGGTTTTAGATATTGAAGGGGGATCTAATTGGGTTTTATCTGGATCTGATATAACTGCTACAAACAATGTAGCTCAAGCTCCCGATTTGTCTAGTACTGCTACTGGTTTAATTTCATTAAATACTAATTCTGTAAGTCACACAGTTACTTATTCCGCATCAGAATTACCAGATGCTAATTTTAAAAACTATGTATTTGATGTATACTGTAAATCTGAGTTATATAATAATTTTGGGATACAAATAAAAACTAACTCAGCAGATTATATAACTGCTACTGCTAATATTGCAAACGGAGTAATAACTAGTAATGTAGCAGGTAATTGGAAAATAGAAAGATACTCAAATAATTGGTCTAGACTAATAGGTAGTAATTTTAATTCTTCAGGAGCTGCTTTTGATAGTTTAGAATTCGGTTTTATGCCTGATTCTGTAACTATAGGAACTACTTATTTAGGAAACGATAGTAACTATGCGGGATATGTATGGGCTCCTAAATTAGAAGAATCTAATGTAGCACATATGCCTATATTAAATGATACTACTAATAATATTGTTAAAGCAGATATAGTAACTACAGATATAATAGTAGAAGATTATGCTGATTATGAGAATGGATTAAAAGTTAGTATAACTCCTCTAGGAAGTTATGTTAGCGATCTAGATCCTATATTTCTATACAGTATAAATGATTCTAACAATAAAACAACTTATAATGTTAACATTATAGGTGATAGTAATTTAGATGTAGTTAGTAATGTAGCTACTAGTATATTTAGTAATGGTCACTTAACCACTAATATTTTGAATACTAGTAATGTATCTAGTGATTTAGATTTTGACACCAAAGAACATGTAGGATTTTTAAGTGGACTTACTTTAAAGTCTTTTACTAGTAGTACTACGCAATATCAACCGTATTTATCTAGAAATGGTAAAAAATTATATATATTAGATGCAGGATTTAAAAAGTTATATGAAAATATATTTGAAACTAGCTATGCTTTAGATACTTTTATTGCTTCTAATACTTATATAGGTGAGTTAGCTAATCAAACTACATTAGGAAGTGTAGTACTAAACAATAATGAAGATAAAATGTTTATACAAGCGTATAACGCTCCTAATGATAATATAATGACATACAGCTTATCTATACCGGGACAAATAAATACTGCTAGCTTAATTAGTGATGTTACTATTGATGCTAATAGCAAGGCTTATAGATACATGTGCTTTTCTGATACAGGTCATCAACTATTTGTAGGAAGAAATGCTGGAGAAATTACACAATTTAATTTATCTGAAAGTTATAACGTAGAAACAAGTACTTTATACGAAATCAGTAAAAAGTTAAATACAGGATCTGGAGAACAAACTCTATCTAGTGTTAATATAAATAAAGAAGGTACTAAACTATATTTAAATAGTCCTCATCCAGGAAATGTAACTTTATTAACCTTACAGGAACCTAATGATATTTCTTCTATAGATTATGATACTTATTTTAATTTAACAAATGAAACTACTACTCCAAAAGATGGAGTGTTTAATAATACTGGTAGTAAATTATTTATTATAAGTAGCTCAGAGGATATTTTAAGTTATGACTTAACTGAAAATTATAATATAGAAACCATGGTATCTAATAGTTCTTTTTCTAGTAATATAGCTGCTGAAGGTTTAATTTTTGATAATGTAGGAAACAATTTATATGTAGCAGAAGCTTCTGTAATTAAACAATTTTCTTTATCAGAAAGTTTTAACATACAAACTAGTACCTATTCCAATATATTCTCTACTAGTGCAGATAGTGCTAGCAATAGAGGAATATATTTTCAGGATAATGGTACTAATGTATATGTTTCAGGAACTAATTCTATAGTACAATATTCTTTAAGTACTCCTTATGATATAGGTACTAGTACTTTTTCTAATAAAGTGGAATCTAATCCTAATCCTGATTTATTAAATGGAGTTAGTAATGATCTTACTAGTATTGTATTTAATTTAGACGGTACAAAAGCATATATAACAGATGCTTTTCAAGAAGCATTACATACTATTACTTTACAAGAACAATGGAATATAGCTAGCTATGTACCTAATACTAAATTTTCTACTGCCTCTGAACATTCTTCTCCTGTAGCAGTAGAAGTTAGTGCTCCGGGTCATAAAATGTATGTTATGAATAGTTCAGGGGCTTCTGTTTTTGAATATAATTTATCTAGTAATTATGATTCTACTAGCGCAACTTATTATCAAAATGTAGATTTATCTTCTGACTCTGCAACTATGCAAAGAATTAGATTCTCTCCTGATGGAGATATAATGTACACAGTATCTACTTCAGCCGTAATATATCAGTATAGTCTTTCTGATAATTGGAATGTTGCATCTGCTACGCTATCCAATTCTGTAGCCGGACCTAGTGCTGGATCTATAAGTGGGTTTTCTATTAATTCTAGTGGTACTGAAGCTCATTTATTTACTAATAAAATTCATAGATACACCTTATCAGATCCTTTCAATATAGAAAGCGGAATTATAAATAGTTCTAATGTATTTGCTTCTTTACAAGATGTACAATTTTCAGAAGACGGACTTAAATTTTATACTTTAAATGATACTTCTACAGTTAGAGAAGAATTAATTGAATATAACTTATCAGAAAGTTACAATGTAGATAGTATATTAACTAGTACTGTTCCACAATCTTTTTCATTAGACAATTATGATGCTTTTGTAAAAGGATTATCTATCGGATCTGATGGTTGTAATGTTTATATAGCAGGATATCAAAATAGGGGAATTTATCAGATAAGATTAGAAAATCCATATGATTTGTCTAATGTGAAAAATTCTACTTTTACCTCTACATTATATAGTGTATTAAATGAACCAGAAGGTTTATTTTTTGGTAATAATGGAAATCTTGTGTGTATAGTATCTGGATCAACAAATAATGTATTTTCTATACCTACTAGAAAACCTTATTCATTAGATCTTGAATTTAAATTCGATACTTTATATCCTGAGCTAGTTTTTTCAGATACAGAATCATTTATAAGTAAAGATACTACGAAAATATATACAGCATTTAGATCATACACTAATCAAATAAATCTTGCTATTCCCAGTAAACTTACAAATCATACCGAATTTGATTTTTCTACATTACACTTAGGAGAATCTAGTAATCAACATTCTACAGTAATATTACATGAAATAGATATGTATAATAAATTGTTATCTAACTTAGAATTGAGTACATTATCAGAATAATAAAAAATAATATCTGGTATAATAAAATTATTAGTGTATTATATGTAATATATAAAGGAGATAAAAAATGAACAATAAAAAGTGGTCCACTATTCATGTGGTAGGACAAAATGACATAGATCCTTTTTTGGAACCTAAAACTGAATTAAAACCTAAAATAAATATAACTAAGGCTAAGCCTAAGGAAATTAAGATTAAAAAGGAGAGTAATTAATGAAAAAAACAACTAGTGGTGGTCCTTACCCTGTTACTGATGTTAACATAAAGAAGCCTTATCCAGGCGGAGGAATTAGTAATGGACCTAAAAAATTAAGTAATGCAAAATTAACTGGAGGACCTAAACAGCCTTCAGAAATGGGATATTATGAAAATGCAGGACCTACAAGCCTAGGTATTCCTCCTAAACAGGGAGTAAAAGATACTTCTAAAGGACCTGATAAATATGGTACTCCAAGAGCCATGAAAACAGATAAGCCTTTCGCAACTATGGATCCTAATAAGGATGTAACTGGCGGAATGTAAAAAATATGTCGATAGCTCCGCAATTTTTAAAACAAACTGTAAAAAAGAAGCGAAAGCGACAAAAAAAGAAGGCCGGGAAGTAATTCCCGGCCTTTTTTCTATTCTATCTTAGTGAAAAATTCTTTAGATTTTCTTTCTCCTAATGAACCTACAATAATAGATTTAATATTAGAAAAATATTCTTTATCAACTCTATTTAGTATTTCCCTAAGAAATTCCATTTCTGTATTGCTAAAAGTTACACTATTTAATATATAATTATCAAACATTTCAATAAGTTTTGGATGTTCTTTTTCAACTAAATCATATATAGCATTAGCATATACTCTAATTTCATATTGTGCGTGACTATCCATTCTTAACTTTAAAAAATGAAATAAATTATGTAAATCTATTTTCCAATACATTTCAGTATAATTACTAACAGGAAGTACTGTTCTTGCTATTTCCCTAGCTACTTGATTACTATCTAATAATTTTTTATAACTAGCATAACTATTATTATTACTGAGCTTCATTATATCTGAAAAATAATCTTTTTGATTATCAGATGCTGATCCCTCTTCTCTACCTTGATTATTACTAGTACTTTGAGGATTTATATGATTATTTTCTGGCACATAAAATTCGTCAGTCATTTCACTATATCTAGCAGAATATTCATTCAAACTAGCAGTTCTATGTCTAATCCATTGTCTAGCTACAAAAATAGGCATTTTTATATGAAATACAAACTCTACCATTTCTAATGGAGAAGTATTTCCACAAACTATACTGAAAGTATCTTCTGCTCCTCTTACTAATAACATTCCAGTACTTGACGTAGCACAATATACTTTTCCATGATATTCTTGTATATTATGAAATTGTTTTCGACTCTCTATTGTAAAATAATTATAATAAGCTTTGTAGTTATATAAATTTTCTGACTCTGAAACTTTATGACAATCATATTCAAACATACTAGATAATGTTTCAAAAAGTTTTGCTAAATAAATATCTTTACTAGAGTACTCTATTTGTGGTCTGTCTTGTTTTATGCTGCCATCACTATTAACTAACCCTAACCATAAACTATATAATTGGGTATTTGTATATTCCTCTAATACTATCCTTTTAGATAGCTCATTTTTATCTCCGGATTTTAAAAGTAGTATATTATCAATAGTAAAGTTATAACTGTTTTGACTAACATTATCATATCTATTAAATGATATATTTAATTTTTTTAAAATATCCATAAGAAAAGATATTTTTCTTTCTTTTTTAAGATGAAAAGTTATTTGATTTTTACTTTTAGTTAAATGCCCGTCTCCTAAAAAAAATCCCATTAATATACTTGTATAATCTAAATTAGAAATATCATAATCTAAACTATAGTTAGTTCCTGTTTCAAAATGTCCCCATTTAGACATATTTTGAATTTTTACTTTTTTAAAATTATCTTGATATTTTCCTTTAAACCACATAGTGTGATCATTAGTCACACAATAACTAAGTCTAGCATTTTCAAAAGTATACATAGGTTCTTCATTGTTAAACTGTTTAACAACTAATTTTTCTCTTAATAATTTTTTACTATTAGTGTCTGGAACTAAAAATGTTTCAATATAATTACAATTTTTCCATTTTTTCCACCCTTCTATAGTTAATACTTCCATTTCTGGATGATAACAGTGCCTGTGCCTAATTAAATAATCTACCAAACTAATATCATCGTTAATAGTTTTAGTACCTTTACCGTAACTAGTTCTAGCAGCTCTAGCTATACTTTTAATATCTCCCATACTATCTACTAATCCAATAAAACCATGGTCAAAAATAGACATATAATTTTCGTCATTAATTATCTCTTGTTGTTGCGTCATTTTTATACCTTTCCACTACTCCCGAAACCGCCTCTATCAGTTTTTTCAATGTTTTCTACATACTTAAATGTTACAAATGGTATAGGTCTAAAACATAATTGCGCAATACGTTCTCCTGGTTGTACGTAATAATCTTCTTTACCGAAGTTAGCTAATATAACTTTAATTTCATCTCTATATTCATAATCAATAGTACCTGGGCTGTTTAAAACAAACACTCCTGCTTTAGCTGCTAATCCGCTTCTACTTCTTACTTCAATTTCCCAATCACGACATTCCATTTGTATCATTAGTCCGGTAGGAATCATAACAATGCTATGTCTAGCCAACAGTAAAGGATTCTTTATACACGCTTTAACATCATATCCTGCGTCAGAACTTCTATTTTGAAATAATGTAACGTCAATTTGATTTTCTAAGTGCAGTGCATCATCAGTTTTTTGTATTTTAACATCTAACTCTAATCTACTATCTATATTATCTCTATTTATTCTCATTTATTTCTCCTTAAAAAATTAAGTGATTGCTTTTATTTTTATTTTGTAACCAACTAATATCTAAAGTCCATGTATGGGAACTTCTTTCTTCCCATTTTCTAAAAGCCTTATTTATTTCTATATTAGCTAATTCTTTAGAATAGTTATTTACTTTCATAAAATGATTAAAAGCTAACTCATAATTACCATTAATTCTTGCTAATCCAATATGCTTTACCATATGACAAGTAGGGCATAAAGATATTAATCCTTTTAAGCTTTGAATTCTTTTATTATCATCGTAATACCAAATTTCATGACATTCTACTGGATGTTTAGTTCCTTTTCCTCCACAAATTTCACATTTATATTTGGCTTTAGCATAGCATTCTTTACGTAGCTTATCCCATTCTTGTTTAGATACGTTAGACCTAACATTCTTATAATGACAAGTTTGTGGTACTAATTCTATGGTTAATTTCATTTACATGCGTTTAGCAGAGTGTGCCAGGCAGTCTCTCCTTCTGACCCTTCTTTGATAGCTTCCTCATAATAATCAAAAAGATTTATCATATTCTCGTTTAAATCTAATAAATCTTTACTGTTATTTAGATTTTGTATATATTTAGCTTTTCCTGCTATAGGTAAAGAATCTATTAAATTTGGTATAGTTTTGTATTTTTTAGCTATACCTAATCCTCGCTTAATACCAATTCCTTCCACTCCTGGAATAGTATCTCCGCTATCTCCCATTATAATTTTTGCTACTAAATATTCTTCAGGAGTACATTCAAAGTCTTCTAATAAACTCTGAACGGTTATTTCTTTTCTACTAAATATATTGAAAATACTAACATCTTCATCTAAAAGTTGATATAAGTCTTTATCGCTACTAACTATCCATGTATGGTCATAATCTTCAGATAAATGATCTACAAAGAAAGTTATTAAATCATCTGCTTCTACTCCTCTAAATTTATAATGTTCTATATCTAAGTAATTATTAATTAAATCATTTAGACAATTGAAAAAAGCTTCTTTTCTTTCTTGTTCTTCTTCAGTAAGTTCTTTTTTTCTACTATCTTTATATGTAGGTAAAATATTATTTCTATAGTAACTTTTTCCATAATCGAAACATATAATAACTCTTTCTGCGCTATAACTTTTAGCTAAGCTATAAGCAGTATTTATATAGTCATCATAAAACGAAGCATAATTATGTTTACCAACATATCTAAAAGCTAAGTTATTACCGTCTATTATTAATAAATTGTTTTGCTTTGGTTTAGTATTTAAATCATCCTTTTTAACTTCTAAGGCTATTAAATCATCCCATTCTTCTACCATTTTAGTTCCTTTACTATTTTATTTTCTTTATTATATGGGTATTTATTATACTCAGCAATTAAAAATTTAATTTTTATTGTATAATTACTTATTTATCTCGACCATTTTCTTAAGATCAGTATTTTCTTTTAAAAAATCGTCTAATAAAGCTATTTTATACATATTATCAAAAGCATTTACTACTAATTGATTTTTACAGTTAAATCCTGTATCCCAACAAATAAAATCTTTACTACGATTCCATCTAAAAAGTACTAAGGGATAATAATTTCGTTTACTTAACTTAGTCATAGTTTCTGCTTCTTCACATGATTGTTTCCAAAAACTATGCAAATTACTGGTTTTAGCAGTTAATAAATTATTAAAGTTTAGTTCCTTATAATGTTTGCATTCCATTGTAAAATGCCATAAATGCATATGATGTGGCGCCCATATATCTCCTTTTAAATAAGGTAGTGCTCCACTACTTGGTACTCTTTCAAAAGGTATTTGGTAAAATTCAGTAAAAATATCTTTAATTTTTCTTTCATAAGACCCACCTTTCATTGCGCTAGTATTAGCCATATTCTATATTCTCCCTTTTTAATTAACATTAAAAATCTTTTGTTACATTTCTATGCTGTCGAATTTTTAATTCCGAAAAATTACACCCCGTAAGTAAAAAAGTCGTGCTCCAAACTATGTTGGAACACGACTTTTTTCATTTAATTTTTTCAAAATTTCAAAAATTTTGTGAAAAATAAGTTTTTAGTTCAGTGTACCCTCCAACAAGATTATTATTGTGAAGAATAATAGGTGCTGTTTTCATATTATATCTAGTACCTATTTCTTTTCTTTTTTGTATATCTCTTAAAACTATGTATTCATAAGAAATATTTCTATCTTCTAATAATTGTTTAGCTTTATCACAATATGGACAATCTGGAATTGCATACAAAGTAAATTCTAACATTACTTTCTCCTTTAAAATAGCTGACAGCTATCTCCTTCACAGAATTTATTCATTTCAGTGGCCATTTCATCCTCTTCAGATAATACACTAAAATCAATTATTGAAAGACTGTTTTTATAATCAATAATCTCTTGTCTATCGGCAGCAATATAAGGAGCTTGCTGATATCCATGTTCAGATAATGGTAATAAGCTTACACTCTTCAACTCACTTTCAAAAGCTGTTAAACAATCAGCTATTTCACTAGACTCTTGTTTATTAAAGGTAACAGTAACGCTAACCATATTATCTGCATAATATTTTTGAACGTCGCTCGTATCCTTAAATTGTCTCCAAATACTAACTTTTGATTTGTCAATATGATCTTCATCGTGGAGAACAGGAAAATAAACAACTACAGTCTTTTTTGGATCGCTTGCTGCTGGTTCTATTCTATAATTTGCATTTTTTAGAATTTCTACTAATTCACTATCACTAGATACTCGAATAGTTCTGTAGTAACTAGTACTTTCAGGATGATGAATACCTGGTAGTGATCCTGCTAATATAGAAACAGTACCACTAGGTTTAATAGCAGTTTTTCTTATGCTTAGAGGAATTCCTAACCAATCGCTATATTTTTTATCTATATAATTAATATAGTTATATGCTTGATCCATCCAGTTTAGAGATTCAGCTCTACCTGCTTTAACAAATAATTCTTGAATTCCTGAAATAGAACAACCAATACGTCTATTTCTATTAACAATACTATTAGTTTCCATCCAATGTGTCCCCATTAAAGTAATGGTTTTACTGTAAAGATAACTAAATTTTAAAGTTCTCTGGAAATCCCAATAATCATCGTGTTTAGCAGGGTAATTTTCATTTAAATTACATACTTCATAACTCTCTAATTGAATTTCGCTACAAGGATTTACTCCTAATACTTTAGTATCGTCAAATTTAGGGCCATCAATCATTCTACCATAATTCTTAGCGTTTTCTAGCCAGAATATTCCCGGTTCTCCATTACTAGAAATTAATTCAGCTATCCTAGAATAATCCATACCAGGTTTACCATATACACTATTGTTGGAAGCCCATCTAAATCCTCCGAATTTAAATGCCCAAGGATAGTCATTGTATTTTTCTGCAATTTCTTTTCTAGCATTAAAGTCATTGTTATATAAATTATAATCTTCTTCTGATAATTCTTTGACTTCAGTAGGACAAGTTAATCCCATTTCTACGCTAGCAGTTTCATAGTTTTTCAGATTTAGATAGTCTTCATCATCAGGCTCTCCTAAAGCTAGTAATGCACTTCTTCTTACATTCCCAGCTACTACAATCTTACCGATAATATCAAAAATATCTACTATATCGCAAGCTTGTAAGTATTCACCGTCTCTGTTAGATAATATAGATCTAATAGCTTCAAAACCTTGTACTAATGGTTCAGGACCGCTAGCAACACCACCAAATCCTTTGATAGGTTCTCCATATTTTCTTACTAATCTAGTATCAATTTTTACAGGACCGGAACCTTCAGAAATATAGCTATCAATTAAACAACTTATTGCTTCTACCCAACCTTCTCTAGTATCCTGTACTAGAATTAATTCATCTTCACCTTCAGGCTCTGCTACAAATACTGTGTTGGCTCCTTTAGTATCATAACCTACTCCAACACCACACATTAATACGTCCATAGCAAATGCGAAAGGTTTTGATAATTCGTTTTGTAAATTTTGAGTAGAAACAAAACTACAGTTGTAAAGAGCCATAGAACCTCTTTCCCACATATAATTAGTTCCCATCATCCATAAACCTCTACCTGGGGGTGTCCATTTAAATTCGAACATTCTTTCAGCAGCTTCTTTAGCTAATTTATCAGCTTTATGTACTTCCCATGGAATATGGCTATATTCTGCATTAGTTTTTAAAATAGTAAACATTCCTTCAATAACTCTGATTACACAATCAGCCCATGTTTCTAGCTTACCATTTTCCTTTTTTCTACTATAGGTTCTGTAGAAAGTAAATTCACTTAATCCTTCATAACCCCATTTTACTTTCTTACTTCTTAATTCTTCTTTAAAAGAATTAGGTAAATTATATTTTATAGGTATATACCCTGGTGATAACATTTATTCTCCTTTAAACTTATTTACTAAATTATAGTAAATATTATATCTTAAACTCACTACCAATTTGTTTAGATTTTGCATTAAAAGTTTCAATTACTCCGTCTTTTAAACTAATGTCTAAATTATTACATAATAAAATCAAATATTGATATCCGTCTGCTAGTTCTTTTTCTATTTCTTTTCTTAAATATTCTTCTGTTTCAAATGATTTATTACCTTTTACTTCCGTTTGAATTCTTCTCAATTTTTTTATTTTATTGGCTGCTTCACCAAATTCTCCAAACATAGCATTAGAATAATCAGCAGCATTCCAAGGTATTGAATTTTCTGTTTTCCAATCTTGTTGTCTGTCTATTATTTGTTTATTACAATCATCTAATGTAGGTATTTTATCTTTTTTATTATATAAATATCTCAGTTTTATTGATCTATACATGATATATTATTCTCTTTCATTATATTTATTTTTGTCATTAGAGGATGGTCAAAATCATGGCTAACTATAAACACATTAGTATTTTTTTCTTCTAATAATACGTCTATTAATTTATTTTTACCTGCACTGTCTAAAACTCCTGTTATTTCATCTAAAAATAATAAATTAATACTTTCTTTATTAATTTGAGAAATAATCTTTCTTATAGCTAAAAGAACACTAAATTGAACTCTACTGAATTCTCCAGTACTTAAACTGTCTATAGTGCATTCTTGCCCGTTATCAATTATAACAATATTAAGTTTTTCATTATCTAATCTAAATAATAATTGAAACTGTCCGTCGCTTAATTCGTTAAGATAATTATTAATACTATCTTCAAAGTTCTTGGTATAATTTTCTAATTTATAAGCTACTATACCTGACGGACTAAATGCCTTTTTACAGATATTCAGATTGCTAATTGAAGTCTGAAGTTTTACTATATCATTTTTTAGTAGCTCTTGTCTAGCATAAAAATTTTGTTTTTGTTGTTTTAGGGTATCTATTTGGGTATTTCTATTATCTACTTTATTATTATAATCTTCTACAGTCTTAATACTTTCTACATTTTCTTTTTGTTTAGTTTTTAGCTTCGCTAAATTACTTTCTAAATCAAGATAATTTTCCTGAGTCTCAGGTAATGAATTATCTATTATATTACTTAACTCTTCAAATCTTTTTATATTATCTTGATTAGTTATACAATCATTTTTATCTTTTGTTAGTTTAGTAATTTTTTTAACAATATTTTCCTTATTGTTTGCTAAAATTTCTTTAGACTGTTTTACTTCTACTAGTTTTTTCTGTAAATCTTCTTTAATACTTAAATTATTACTAACATCTATACTTTGTCCACATGCATAACATACATCTGTAGTATCTAACTTACTAATCTGAGAAGTTATATTAGATATATTATTTGTTGTTTTGGAAATAGCGTCTTTTACATCTTCTAAATCTAATTTTAAATCTTGTAAGATATCTTCTTCTGTGAATTTCATATTCATATCAAAGACTATATTATCTCGTTCAGTTTTATATACGTTATTTCTAGATATTGCTTTATCTTTTTCTTTATAATTAGCAATAGTTGCAGATAATTCTATAATTTTTTCAGATAAATCTTCAAATACTGGTATTTCTTTTTTATCTAGTTTTTCTGGTATTTTAGTTTCTTCAATAAAATCGGTTACACTTTTTAATTCGCCTTCACACTTTAAAAGCTCTTTTTCAATACCCGAAATTTTTAGTTTTATAGTATCCCCTATATCTAAATATTTTTGTAAATCACATAGTTTTATAAGAAATCTTTTTCTATTAGTATCTGTAGCTTTTAAAAACTCTAATGAATCTTTACTACTTTGATACATCAACTGAAAAGATAAATCTATATCACCAAATAAATTATCAATTAGCTTATAAGTATCAGGAATTTTATGTTCACTAATATCTATATTATTTTTGAATAGCTTTACTTTACTTGTTTTACCTTTTCTATTTACTTGTACTATATAATCATCTTCATCCTTGGTAAAGTTTACTTTTATATTATATCCATCAAAATCAGTATTTCTATTTGAAATAACTTCTTTTTTTAATTTCTTAATATTTTTACTAGCTAGTCCTTCTTGTAGTATATACATAAGGCTACTTTTACCACTACCATTAGGAGCATCTAATAAATTAACGCTATTCTTGGTAAAATCTATTTTATTATTTTGTCCGTAGCTGAAGCAATTATCAAA
>Ga0070749_10001155_pt1 | contig 17857 bp, 21 predicted proteins | sample VirMetDEL_Nov_18_FD_75180 | JGI IMG/M metagenome (GOLD analysis project Ga0070749, IMG submission 75180) | Aqueous microbial communities from the Delaware River and Bay under freshwater to marine salinity gradient to study organic matter... | ecosystem: Environmental > Aquatic > Marine >...
ATCAGCATTTATTATACCAAATATGTAAGTAGGATAAGCCATTATACAGTTTTAACAGTATTAGATTTTAATTTTTCAAGATTACCTTTAATCTCATCTAGTTTATTTGATAATAAATTAGCTGGAAGTGATAATGTAACTAATGGTGTTCCTGGAGCTGTAGATACTACATTATCTAAAGAATTTAAAAATCCTATCATATTATCAAGAATTGATGTTAAAGTAGTAATTGTACTATCACCTAATAAAACAGATTCAGTAGCATTTTTAGAACCTAATAATACTTTACCTGATTGAATAATAAATGTAGGAGTATCAATATTAACAGATTCTATAGCATTTAAATTTATTGATTTAATAGAACTTAAAAGTAAATGATCTTTATTTGTGTTTAATACTATACGTCCTGAATTGTATATTAATTGAGGTCCATTAAATTTATCAATATCTTGTGGTGGATTATTAGAATAACTAAAGTAACTAATACTTGATGCTTTTAAAGGTATAGTTTGTGTACTAGTTAAATAAATAGAAGATAAATCATCATTAATATTTTCTACTATAGGTAAATAACCTGCTGTTTTATTTTCTTTTAATGGTTGACCATTTCTAATAATAATAATAGGATCTCCAGATTCACTAGGACCTTGAGACCAATTATTTAATCCAACAATAGTAGGAGATTTTGTTTTAATAGTACTACCAAAACGAATACTATTACCCCATCTACCTTCATAAATTATATCACCTTCATAAGGTATTAATGAATGAATATAGCCACGTTCTTGAAAAGTATTACCAAGATTAAGTTTAGTATACTGGTTAGTTACAGTTTTAAAACTACCTAACTCAGCCATTGTATATGTTTTTTGTTGTGAAGGAGGAGGTATATTAGAATTAATAGGATAAGCATTATGATTTGCTGTATTCCATAATCCTATGATATTAATATAGTAACTATTAGTACTATTTGTTACATTTCCTATTCCTGTATCTGGGGCAGAAATAATATAAACAATTTCACCTATTAATGGATATGCTTTATTATTAGATAATATAGGCCTAGCTAATGGTAAATTAAATGAATCTTGACCACTTGGGTTTAATACAGAATCATAAGCTACAGTACCTATACCTTGCCATCTTCCTGCTTTTTCAAAAAGTTTATGATCAGAATCTAATACTATATCTACAACACGATAAGCAGATACTGTATTAGTATTAAATAAAGAATTACCTATAGTGTAATTTTTATTACTAATTTCAATAAAAGCTCCTTGTCCTTCTTTTCCTTTAACTGGCATCTTTACTTATTTTATCAATTTCAGCTAATAATTGTTGTTTTTCTTCTTCAGAAATACCGAAACCTCCATCGTTTGATGTAGTGTTAGTTAAAGCACGTTGTATAATAGTTGCCATTTTAATTAATTGTTCATCATTCTTAACACTTATTTCTAAGTATTCTTTAATTAAAGGAACAATTAAAGTTGCGTCTCCAATATCATTAATTAATGGTTTTAATTCACCTATTAATGTTGATATTTGTTTTTCTTTTTTCTTTTGATTATCGTATATCTCGTTTAAGATATCAGAGAATTTTTTACTTCCAAAAACAACTGAATCTAAATTACTCATAAATTTTATTTATAAATATATTAGTTAAAAATTTGTATATCCGTTTTCTAAGTAAAATAGGTAATGTTTTTTAAAGATATCACCTAATTTATCAGCTATTTTGGTTATTTTAGGTGTTTTTACATCAATCATTTCACGAATGTAGATATATAATGCTTTTTTATTAAATACATCTAAATTTTCTCGTTTACGAAATATTTCAATAATTGAATCTGCTATTTTAGCATCATTTTCTTTAGGAAATAATTTATTTAAATTATTAGTGCAATATTCAATATATTGGTCTAAAAATTCATTTAATTGTTCATTATTAGGTACATCATCTAATTCATATGAAAAATTTTCATCTTGTTCAATATCTGAAATAGGGGCTTTATCTACTCGTTTTTTATAGTTTTTAGTATTAGATATAATTAGATATCGTTTTACTATAGTACCAAAATATGAATAAGCTTTATATCCTTTACTTTGATCAAATAAATGAATTTTACTTAATAAAAAAGTAATCAATTCATGTTGTAAATCTTCAATATTATCTACTTCTGTATAATAAAATTTAAAAGTATGTATAATGTTTTCTGTTAATTTAAAGAAAGCATAGTGAATTTTTCTATTATAAATTCTATCTTTCTCATCAAAATCAGTAGCGTTATTATAAGCTACAATTGCATCTTCAGTTTCCTGAGTGAAATAAGGCCCTGATTTTTTATTTTTAGGGTAATTACTACTGTTTATTATTGAACTCATTTAACTTATCTTGTAATTGTTTAACTTCTTTAAAAAAGAAACCAATTTCATCATCCGCCTCAAATGAACCTCTATGGTCTATTTGGGTTAATCGATGATTAATATAAGTAATAGTTTCTTTAATTTTACCAATAAATTCGTTCTGAGATAATATAATATCCTCAGCTTTCTCATTCTTAACTAAAAGGTTGTAGGTCGTAAACCCTAGGATTACGACCAATACAATTAAAATACCGTATATCATTTTTTATTCATCGAAGAAATTCGACATCACATTTTTCAAACCTTCACTTTTAACACTACCTAATGCTTTAGTTTTTACTGGTTCTTTTTTAGCTGATTTATTTAATGAAAAACTTTTTTCTTCTTTAGCTGGTTTTTCTGATAATAATTTAGGTAACCATTCTCTTTCAAATTCAACTCTAGCAGCTAATAAGTCAGCTTGATGAACTATATAGATTAATGAAGTACGAGGTTTAGTTTCTGGCATCCAGTTCATTAAATATGGTTTATTAGCATCATCATATAAACCATCATGTAATTTAATAGCTAACATTTCATTTTTAGTCACTGGAATGCCTAATTCAGATAATAGATATAATCCTCTATCAGGTACAGACATAAATTCTAAACGATCATTAAACATATAAGGTTCGTTTAATTTTTCTCTTCTCCATTGATCAGTTTGAGGTAAATAAGCTTCTTGTTCAAAAGTACCAAATTTACCTAAGTCATGATTCATAGCTGCGAATACTAATTCTTCAATAGTATAAGTTTCAACCATTTCAAATTCACTCCATACGTTATGTAATTTTAGAGCAGCTTTAATTACTCTATTTACGTGGTCTATGTAACCACCAGGAAAACAATTATGATATTGAGGCTTATGAGCAGCGGGCATCATCATAAAACGTTCATTATATTTTTCATAGAACGCTTTTAGTTTTACTCCTCTATCACCCATTATATAAAGATCAATATAACCTAAAAATTCTTCCCAGTTTAATAATATTTTTTCTGGTGTAAGCATATTTTAATTTAATTTATTAATTTCGTTTGGTGAAATCGGTTCTATACTAATAAATGCTTTAATCTGTTCAGTTAAATCTTTAGTATTATCAACCAGTGTTTCAAATTCTTCTCTAGTACCTTGTCTCTTCAGAACAAATACCATTTTCGTTAAGTTAGATTCTATCTGTTCTAACTTACGGTTTATAGTTTCTCTATTTCTCATATATGTTTATTATTACCTACCCTTTTTATTCTCTAGGTCCTTTATCTCTTCTCTCATCTTTCTCATTTAATACTTAACCCGTATTAAAAATATAAGGTTATTTATTTGGAGAGCCAAACTTAAGAATAGATTTTTTTACTTCTGTTTCAATGGATTTTAAAACAGTACAATATTCATATAATTCTCGGTCTTCAAAGTATTTTAAACACAAGTTTAATGAAGTCAACAACGTATCATCAGACTCAAGAATAATGTAATATAGGTGGGATAAGTCGGTTATATCAAGTTTTACTATGTAACTATATGCTATATTATAAGTTAAATATTCAACTGATTGTTTTACTTTTTCTTTATTAATATCATCGGTATCTTCCATAGAAGATAACAAATTACTCATAAATGTTGAATAACCATTATTATAATTATAAATTAATTTTTTGAACATACCAATCCAATATTGAGGAGTATCTCTTAATTCTTTAATTTTTTCTTGATACTCCTCATCATTGAATGAGTTAAATATTTTATTAATATCCATTTACCTGATATGTAATAAAAGTTGTTTAGGAATCCAAGTTTAAATTGAATTACTTGTAAGGAGTGTATACTGGTTTTCCGTTCACTCTAGTACAACGTAATACTTGTTTTCTTTGTTTACCATTTGATTCCCAACTAACATGAACCCAATCTGGGTTAGCGTCAGTACCATATTCGTAAATTAATTGGTCAAATACTAAATTGTCTTTAATATAATCAAAAACCATTTTATTAGTAACACCTGTGCCTCTTCCATCTTGATCTAAATCAGCAGCTTCACCTGAGCAATGTTGTGATGTAGCACTTGAACCTGGTGTAGCATCATTTAATGCTTTAGAACGATAACCTGAAGAAACAAAAATAGGTTTTCCAAAATGTTCACGTACTTTATCTAGTACATTTACTGCTAATAATTTTAAACACTCTAAGTGTTCAGGAGTTGGATCATTTTTGATACCTAAACGTTTTGCTGTTGCTGAAGGAGTTAATTCAGCTAATGTGAAATACTTTGATAGTTGCATAATTTTTTAATCTAGTTATTTAATAATAAATATTTTAAGGTAACCTTTGTATAGCGTTTTGAAGTGCTTTTTTTAAAGCAATTGATATAGTAGTATTATTAAATGGTACTTCATTATTTTCTAATTCAATAAATAAAGACCTAACATCAGTTTCAGCTTCTCCTAAACCTTCATACACTATTCCTTTATAAGTTACTTTTAAATTAATTTGAGTAACTTGAGATATTGACGAGGCACCTATAATACGAATAGTGGTTTTAGGAGCTCCTATAGAATATACTTCTATATCAACAGCATTAGAAGAATCAGCCAGACAATATTTTTCCGATAATAACTCTTCAGATATTTGTTTTATACCGAATTTAATATTTCGGCTATTTAATTCTTTAAATTTTTTATTTACAGTTATTTGATTAACGTAAACACAATCGTTTGCTAATAAAGTAAACGGAAGTAATAAGAATAAAAAGATTAATATATGTTTCATATTTAAAATGTTGTATTACCGCTATAACCTGGTGATATAATATAATAATTACTACTTCCACCATTTGTAGGATTAGAAATAGTGATTGAGGATACACCAGGATAAGTTAATTTTAGGTTTGAATTATTAGATTTAATTGTATTATATTCTGTAGGAGTAAATAGTCTAGCGTTAAAAGAATTTATCCAATTTTCAAATCTACCTTGTTTTCTAGCTCCTATATAATAAGCATCAGATATTGTAATTTTTCCATCTCCATTTACATCATGTAAATAATAATGTGAACCATTAAGTGGAGTAATACCATTAATAACTTTAAGAGTATTAGTTATATCATCATTATTTAAATTAGATAAAGGATTAGGTACATCTATTTGAATATAAAATTCATAAGAAGAAACACTTAAATTTGTATTAAATGAATAATATCCTAAATTATTAGTATTAACAGTAGAAGTTAAAGTCCAAGGACCAGGAGATGATTCACTTACTGAGGTAGATGAACCATCTGTAGTGAATTGTCTCCATACAACTAATTGGGTATTAGGTTGGTTTTTTATAAAATATAAGTCGTAAATAGTATTAATACCTTGCTGGTTATAATTAGAGTTACCTTCATATCTCACTCTAAAAACATCTCCCCAATATGGATCAGTATAAAACTCTGTACTAGTATAAGACATATTATTGTCTGTACTACTATTACTTACAGATCCTATATGTAGTGTAGGCGCGTTAGGATTTGAAGCAGTACCACTATATCCCGAGCTACTATTAGTTCCAAATGTAAACCATGAGTTAGCATTTATATGACCACTAGAATAAGTAGTACCTAAAAAAGAAGGGGTAAATCCTAAAGGAAATGTTATAATTACTGATCCTTCGTCTGAATTAAGTGATGAAAATAAAACAGATGTTCCTCTATTTCTATTAGCGGGGATATTAGAAGTAAATGGTGTTATAGTAGCTGATCCTGCTGATGTAGTGATTGTGAAAGCATTAGTTGTACTATAATTATATGTTGTACTATTATTTGGAGTACCACTATATGTGTTTTTAGTTATCCAAGCTGAACCGTTTGATACACCAAATTGTTCAGAATTTTGAACAACAGCAGCTACATTTGAGGTTCTTGAGTATAATTTTATAGGAATATTTAATGCTCCTGAATTATTAGCATTATAAATGTAACCTGAATATGTAAACGTTTGAGCTAACATATTTAAAGGTAATAATAATAGTATTAACAAATATCTCATAACATTATTTTCCCACCAGTTAATATCTGGTAATTTAATACACTTTTATTTAATTCATACACTCCTGAAAAACTAATATTAAATTTAAATGTTTTAGTTACTTTAAAATCCCAAGAACTAAAGGGTACTAATAAAAAACCACTATTCCACCATCTACCATCATAAAATTGAGTGAATGGTGAATAAACACTTAATATTAATAAGTTACCTGTTATATTTTTATTTATAGGAAATAAGTAAAAACCTCCTAATACAGATGATAAATTTTGAAATCCTTTAGTACCTATTTTTCCTAAAGTAAAATTAACACCTCCCATAGCTGAAAATCTACCAAATCGATAAGATTCTATAGCTGTGGTAGTATTAAATATATCATAATCTTTATTAACTAAACTTGAGTTAGCAAATATTAAAGTAGATTTTTTCTTAGTTAAAGCTGTATAAAATGTAAGGTTAGAGTTATTAAGTTGGGTTGTGAAGTTAAATAAAAAACCTTTAGCAAATGTATTTTTATAATTTGACTTAGTCATACTAGCAGTCATTCTTAAATTATTTGTATTATCATTTCTATTATTAGTAACAACAATATCTCCGGTTCCTATTAAACTACCAGTATTTGTTTTTGATTCTTTAGCTTTACTTTTTTCACCATTTCCATTTGAACTTCCTCCTTCACTTGACGTACCTTCAATAGCATTACTAACTGAACCTCCTGTATTATCTGATCCACCATCTTCAGTTGTTGAAGTAGATGTAGGTTCTTCTATTGTAGATTCATTTGTTTTTTCTCCATCTAATTTTTTACCTGAAGATACACTAGATGAAGATGTAGGAGAAGATACAGAGGGAGCTGAGGGTATAGGGATAGCTGTAGCTAGACTTGAACCTACAGATGTAGCTACTGAAGTAATATTAGTTAATGTAGATATAATATTATTAGTTATAGTTAAATTAGTTGAAGTGACAATAGCTGTTGTAGCGGCTTCACAAGGACTAGAAGTATTTTGTTTAGCTACTCCATTAATCCAAGTCTCAAGATCACCATTATTAATTTGGTTATAATTAAAAGATTGAACATTACCTAAATAATTAACAGTAATTGATTGATTATCTTGAAAAGTAAGATTTTTAGTTTTTCCTGTACAAGGATCATTATATGAATAATTTACAGTACTTTGACCTAATACAGCTAAAGGCAGTAATAAAACTAATAGTACTATAAATTTTTTCATTGTGGAAATACACCTTTTTTAATAAGTTTACTTACAATACGAGATGAAGCTGTTTCAAGTGATTTTTTAGTAGTAATACCAATTGTTGATTGATTAAATTTAACCTCATCAATATCACCTAACATAGTGGATTCTTTGATAGTAACTGCTTCTCCTAAACCAGATCCTACAATTACTTCTCCAGATTCAGCATCTACAAATCTAACTTGTAAACCTAATGTAGTAGTTTGGTCTATTCTAGAATAACTTTTACCTTTTTGAATATCAAATATTTCATTTTCAGAAACTGAAAAATCATATACTTCAATATAAACAAAATAACGAGCTAATTTAATTTTTCCTTTACCATCTATTTTATTTTCAGTAAATCCTTTATTAGAAGCTTTAAATTGAGTAATCATTTTTTCCTTTATTTCAGCTTTATCTTCAGTAAATTCAAAACGATTAGTATATTCTAAATATTCAAGTACAATATTAGTAACACCTAAACCTACTCTCTTATCTTTTAACTCAGGATAAGATTCATATAATTCTTCGTTAATTCCAATTTTTAAGATTTGAATAGGGATAACAGGTCCATTATAATCAGCTACTAATTCAATAGATTGTTTCTTTTCAAAATCAGCCTGATATTTTTCAGTTTTAACACTACCCACTTGAGCATTTGCATTTATAGCAAATGTAGTGAGTAGCATTAATCCTAATACCGCGATAATGAAATGTTTATATTTATTCCAAAAATTTTTCATTACCAAGGTTCTTCTTCTTTTTCTTTTTTTTCTTCTTTTTTAGTTTCAACAGGTACTACTTTTTCAACTGTTTTTTCACGTATAACAGTTGTAGGTGCCGGTGTTGGAGCTGATTGTTGTTGAGTAATATTAATAACTGGAGCCGCTTGTTGAACAGGTATAGGAGTAGTTTCTTCACCACCACCAAATAAAGTTGTTCCTACCCAAGCTCCTCCTGCTGTAACTACAGTAGCTAAGGTCCCGATTATTGTCTTTTTTAATCCAGACCAAGTTGTTTCTTGTGTTTCTTCTGACATATTATTGTTAGTTTATAGTGTTTGATAATGATTGACCGTCTTCTTCGTCTACTTTTTGTATTAACATTTTATCTCTATCTTCAGAGTTAAACCAATAGTCTACTACTTTATTTAAGTTACCTACAAAGGCACCTAAAAGAATAAGTAACATTTCTTTCCAAGATTCTTGAATAGCTACATTTAAAAATACAGCCATGTTAATACCAAAAATTATAAAGAAAAATAAAAATAAAACAATACCTGTTATTTTCCAACGATTGTTTTGCATTTGTTGTAACATAAAGTAGAAACGATTTTTATCATCTACTTTTTGAAATGGAGTTTCTCCAAATCCTAAGACTTCTTTTAATTTTGCCATGTTTTAATTTATTAGTTTAAAATTGTTTTATTTGATATAACTTTACCATTATTTTCTAATACAGCTAAATAAGTACCAGGTCCCATAGTATCTAAATTAACTGAATATTGATAAGAACCTGCTGGTACTTTTCCTTTTAAAATTTCTTTTCTTACTCTACCATTCATGTCTACTATAGCTACTGTAGTAATACCGTCTACAGGTATATTAAACTGTATAGTAACAATTCCTCCTGTTGGGTTAGGGAATACGTTTATAGTAGTTTCATTTGGGTTAAACGCAACTGTATTTAATACTCTTTGAATTTGAATAACACCATTAGTAGGTCTTATATTCAAATCAGAGGCATTAGCATTACCTACATATTTTTGAGAAACATATAATGGACTTAATTCCCACTCACTTTTAGGTTTTTTAGCTGTAAATTGTAAAGTAACTACTTGTTCATTATTTTTTAAATTAAATTTATTATTAGACATATCTATACCACCCCATTCCACTACACCATCATTAGTATTTAAGAATGATAACCAAGTCATAGGTTTTTCATCAGCAAATAAACCTTTAAATTCTAATAGATTTTGATCATATTTTAATGCTAATTGTAATGAACCTAAATCTTGATTAGTATAAACTTTAACTGGAATATTAATTAAATTACCTTCAATAACATTTAAACTAGGTAAATTAATTTCTATTTCATCTAAACTAGCATAATATTCTACTGTTTGATCTATAATATAATTAGGAGCATTATTTGGATTTAATATTTTAATAGGTATTAATCTAGCCATCTTAAAACCAGTACCATTAGCATCTCCTAACCCAGCTACATAATATGTTACTACTGAAGTACCATTTATATAATATTCAAAATTAGTAACACCTGGTATAGTTGATTTTAAACTTATAGGTGAACTATTAATTAAACCGTACTCGGTTGAAGTGAAAAATTTAACATCTGGAGTATTATTAGGCCATACTGAGAATCTACCTGCTATTCTACCAAATATAGAATAAACATCAGAAATAGTTATAGTATTTGAGTTATTAACATCAGCTGTATAAAAATCAAATCCTGAAGGAGTAGCTGTACCTAATACAAATTGGTTTACTTTTTGAGCATCAGCTACTGAAATAATTTTACCTACATTCATTGTGTCACCTTGGACTGCAAATTTAACATCCCAAAATGTAGTATCAATAATAGGATTAATAGCTATAATACCATCTAAACCAGAAGCATAAGTTCCAACTGTAGTCCAAGTAGATCCAGTTTTAGGTTTTTTAGATAATTTAACAGTAACATTTTTAGCACCTGTACCTGTTACATTAGTAAATGTAGAAGTGAATAAAAATGAAGGTCTTACAAAATTACCACCATAACTATATAAATTTAATGTTGTATCTATACCTGTATTTTTAGAAGCAAAAGCAGGAAATGTTTGAACACCAGTTACAGTTAAAGGAGAAATATTAGTTAAATTATTAAATGTAGAGGCTTCAGCGTGTGTGAATGTAATAGCTATTAATTCACTATTAACATAATTAAAATTTGCGTTAGAACCGATATAAACCAAAGTTATAGTAATATAACCATCAGTTGTATTAACGTTGTATTGAAGATTTTGATCAGTGTTAGGATATTTTAAAGCGACTGTAGGAGCAGCACCATTAAATGCTACTTTATCATAAAATACTCTAAACTGCATACCTGTCACTAAAGTATTAGTAGTATTAGTATAATACACACTAGCTTCTGTAGAAGGATTTAATGAATTCCCAACTGTGTAATTAGTATCAATTAATACATAAATACCATTTCCTGGAGCAGGTAATGTTTTAGCACTTACTAAAATAGTAGGAATAAAAAAAAGAAAAAGAAAAAGAAGTTTTTTCATAGGTGTCGTTAAATATTTTAAGTTAATACAACTAATTAACGACAACCTAATTTATAATAAATATTAGTACCCTAGGAGAGATTCGAACTCTCATGCCGAAGCCATGGCTTCTAAGACCATTATGTCTACCAATTCCAACACCAGGGTATAGTACTCAGGGCGGGAATCGAACCCGCACTCCGAAGAACAGGATTTTAAGTCCTGCGTGTCTACCAGTTCCACCACCTAAGCAAAATATAAGTACCGAGAAACAGATTCGAACTGTTGACCTCAGGGGTATGAATCCTGCGCTCTAGCCACCTGAGCTACCTCGGCATTTAAGAGCAAGTAGTCAGAATCGAACTGACATCTGAAAATTGGAAGTCTCCAACACTAACCGTTGTGCTATACTTGCATGAGTGTAGTTAGGGCTGCAGACCCTTGAGGTACCTACATATTTTAATCCTCTTTGAGCAAAATATGAGGCTCGAACTCACAACCTTTGCCTTGGCAAGGCAACGCTCTACCAATTGAGCTAATTTTGCTTATATGTAGTTCCATCCTGATTCGAACAGGAAATCCTTGATTCGTAGTCAAGAGGTTTATCCGTTAGCCTATAGAACTATATGTACTGCGTACGGGGATCGAACCCGTGATCTTTGGGTTGAAAACCCAACGATTTAACCTGCTAATCTAACGCAGCATAATATTGATGATAATTGACTTTATCAGGTATCTGGGATCCGTATTTCTACGACGCTTCACACACCATTAGAGAGCCGAGTATTTCTACTTATCCTTAGTGTGTACCCTTGCGACACGTCTCTCCACGTTTATCAATCTACGCATTGTATCATCAATTTGTAGCGGGGGCGGGAATCGAACCCGCGACCTCAAGGTTATGAGCCTTGCGAGCTACCTCTGCTACTACCCCGCAATTTCTTTATACTTAAATATAAGTAGGATTTACTGGAGAGCCAAACCTACTTATACTCTTTTTATTTTACTAATGTATCAGCTACATATGAAGCCATAACAGCATATGGTTTTATTCTTACTTTGAAACCCATTCCTTCAACATAACCCATAGCTGATCTTAATACTTGATTTGATTTGTATTTTGGATCTGGGTTTAAATCTAAGTCAATAAATACTGTTCTATCAATATCGTTTGAACGTAAGTATGTCGCAATCTCTAATGATAACTCAACTTCACCCCATAAACGAGTGAATCTATCTCTGATTAAGGCTTTTGTATCTTTAGCATATAATACATGACCACCTTTACCTTTAGCATATAAAACAACTACTACTCCATAACGAGTATCTCTTTTAGCGTTTTGAGAATCACAACCAATGTATATTTCATGGTTAGGATGAGTTGTTAAATAATCTTTAACATATGATACTAAGTTTACTACTTGGTTATCACTTAATTTGCGGAACTCCATTTGATTCTCCTTTCTTGTTTGTTTATAAATATTAATTCATGCGGAAGTTGCAGGTAACGATCCTGCCCTGGTGTTACCCAGACCTCGGTTTAGCAAACCGGTACCATACCTCTCGGTCAAACTTCCATTTTGAGGGCGTAACAGGATTCAAACCTGTGTATACTATTTTGCAGACAGTTGCCTAAATCACTCGACCATACGCCCATTTTAGGTGTCTATTGGGATTCGAACCCAAACCAACAAGGTCACAACCTGTCGTGCTAACCATTAACACCATAAACACAGCGGAAGAAGCAGGACTCGAACCTGCACACCAGTTTCCCGATACCGGTTTTCAAGACCGGGGCGATACCAATTACGCTTTATCCTTCCAAATAATACTTAGCCTATGAATTCTCTTCATACGTGTGGGCAAGGCTTGGTACTTTCGTATCCGCTCTTAGCTAAGTATTGTTCTCGGTGATAGAATCGAACTACCATTCTAGGCTTCAAAAACCTGTGTCCTGCCCTTAGACGAACCGAGAATAAAATGTTGTAGAGTAGACGGGACTCGAACCCATAACCTCTTGGTCCCAAACCAAGTAATCTAACCAATTGATATACTACTCTATATCGTATGTACTCCTAACAAGAATCGAACTTGTATCTGGGGTTTAGAAAACCCTTATTCTATCCGTTGAACTATAGGAGCAAATGTTGTTATACCGGGACTCGAACCTGGAACCTTTCGCGTATCAGGCGAATGCTCTAACCATTGAGCTATATAACAATATGTGGTGCAGGTAGGACTCGAACCTACAAGCCGATAAAGGACTGGTTTTACAGACCAGCGAACCAACCAATTGTTCAACTACACCATAGTTGCTGTCCTGGAGAATATCGAAATCTCGACCTTACGATTAACAGTCGTTTGCTCTGCCTCTGAGCTACAGGACATTATTTATTTAATAGTGCGGCGAGGATGGGATTCGAACCCATAAATTACAATATCCAAAATTGTTGTTTTTCCGAAGTAACTCTTCAAGTGACTACTTTTACAAGAAAATATTTCGAAGAGAAAGAAGTGTTTAAACTTCCTCGCCGCATTATTATCACGTGGATCTACCCGGCTTCGAACCGGGGACTGAAGCTTGCAAAACTACTGTGTTAGCCATCTATACCATAAACCCATAATTGCATGCCCTAAAGGAATCGAACCTCTAACCTTTGGTTTTGGAGACCACTGCTCTACCTGATTGAGCTAAGGACACGTAATAATAAAATCAATATTTCAAAGATCTAATAGTGCGGTAGATAGGACTCGAACCTATATAACTGGATTTTCAGTCCAGCGCCTTGACCATCTTGGCAACTAACGCGTTTTGCTCTCTTCTCTGGATTAACGGACCAGATGCTATATCGGGAGTGAGAGCAAACTCCGTAGTTCCTATAGGAGTCGAACCTATGACCTTCACCGTGTAAAGATGTTGCTCTAAACCTGCTGAGCTAAGGAACTATATTGAGCTTCTTGCCGGAATCGAACCAGCCACCTTCTCATTACAAGTGAGTTGTTCTACCTACTGAACTAAAGAAGCATATATAAATGTGGACCCTATAGGAATCGAACCTATGACCGTCTCGTTATGAGCGAGCTACTCTAACCGTCTGAGCTAAGAGTCCAAATTAAGCGGCCCATACGGGAATTGAACCCGTTTCGCACGGCGTGACAAGCCGGCATCCTTCGCCTGTGGACCTATGGGCCATATTTTTATTTCAATGAACTATTCATTTTAGTACGCCCGGTGGGACTCGAACCCACGACCCCCTGATTAAAAGTCAGGTGCATCTACCTTCTGAGCTACGAGCGCTTCTAGCTATTTTATTTTGCTTGAAGCGCCCAACCTAGGGGTACTGTCAAGCTTCGAGCTTATCGCTCTTGTCACTATCCTTCATTTTCAATCAATTCAATTTGTTTTAAACTATCTAATTGTATTGGTGTTCTACCAACTGTTATTTGTAAAGGCCAACCTAAAAATTCATTTGATCCAATATAAGTAACTTCACCAACTATATCTGCTTTTATTTTTCCATGGTTAACACCATAGTTAACTTCAACACAATCTTTTACTCTTACTTTTTTTCCTACTATGTGTTGTAACTCTTGCATTTTATTTGTTTTTAATATCTTCTCTAAAATCTAAAAATATATATATATTGCACCAAAAACTATTGAGACTAAAAAGCAACCTATTATAAATGTGTTTATATCCATTGTAATTAATCTTCTATTTTTTTATATTTTTGTTTACGAGTATATTTTTTCCTGTTCTTGAAGATTTTGTTCTTCGAGGCATTCCAAATATCTTGCATTGTTACTTCTATCTTTTTCATTTTCTTAATTTCTTATTATATCTAAATATAACATCATCTTCTTGGGAGGCCAAACATTTTGTAACAAAAATACATAAAAGAAGCCCTGATTTTTTAGGTCAGGGCTTAAATATTTTATTTTATATTTACCAACTTTTACCAAACACCCTGACTGTTTTTAATACGATAAAAGCCGCAATCCTTCGCCCATTCTTGGCTAACCGGATTTAACGAAATCGTATTTATATGTCTAAGTGTCATTTGAATTTGTCTTTAATTTTTATGTTTATAATAAATATATGTAAAATATTTGAAATTGCCAAACTTAAGAAATCTTTTTTACTGTCCATTCTGCTGGATTCGAACCAGCTTACTCGTCTCATATTCGGATCAGCGCTAACCAGGCGATATAAGAGTCAAAGTGTTTTACCACATAACACTAAGAATGAAGTTGTAGTCAGGGTAGGAATCGAACCTACCACCTTTGTCTTTTGTCACTAAATAGCAACTCACCAACGCGCTACGCACTGCGCCACCTGACTATCTATATACTTGTCCTAATTCTGTAATAACTTGTTTAGCTTTACTTAATTCAACTTCAAAAAATTCTCTATTAGAAGCAAATCTATATGTTTCTAATGCTCTATGAACTTCTTTTTCTAACAATTCAGAATCAAAACAATTAAATGCCCACTCAACTCTAAACGGGACAGGAACTCCTGTTGCTCTAGATATTTCTCTAGCTCTTTCATCCACGTTATTTTTAGTATGTCCTATTTTATACAAACCAGGAATTGTTTTATTTGATAAAATATAAATCCACCCATTATACTCTCCTACTCTCCAATGTTGAACAGGTCTATTTGTATAATATTTAATATAATCCCATCCGTCTCCTTCTGGGATTAAAGTATAAAAATAAGCATTCTCTAATTCTCTAGAATTATGATTAGTGACCGGGATAAGATTTTTAGCCTCATCCTCAGTTATCTTAATTAATGATTGTTTATTTACTTTATAACTTGACATACTTTTAAATAAATATGTAACAGCCCTTAAGCCATTACATAATTGTGAGCAATTGAATATAATTTAGAATTCAATTCCATATCCTTATTAAAGTTCTTGATCTTACGAGCCTTACGAGACTTAACACCATATTGATAATCGAACATACCATGTGTTAACTTCTCTTGAACTGTATTGAACACTAACCATAAATTCATACCAGCATCTTCTGGTCTAGTTGGCTGAACTAAATCGTTCAAATCAATTTTGATTGTTTTCAATTCATCCTCAGTGAAACGAGTTGTTAATGCTAATTTAGCAAACTCTAAAACTTGATCTTGTGATAAAACAGTTTCCTTAAACTTGTTCATTGAATCAACAGTCAATGGTAATTTTTCAACCATTGTATTGATAACCTTTTGTAATTCCTCAAAATCATAACCATAATGACGAATTTTCAAGTTATCAAATTCTTGAGTTGAAATTACTAAACCATTTTCACAAACCATCCTAAACAATCCAGCTGTGAAAGTAAAAGCATTTTTACCATCATGTGAATTAGTTAATAAAATTTGTGGAAACACATCATCACCATCAGAACCATTAATAATGATTTCCGGGTTTCTAAATACCACTAAATGTTTTTGAAAACCTACCCCTTTACGAGCCTTAACTTGTTTAGCATCAACAACACCCCAACCTAATAAAGCCATATCATCTATGATCTTCTCAGTTGAAATGTGTGCATACTTTTCAGAGGTATCAGGTGATCCCTTTTCAGTAAAAATTGAATTTGCTCTTTTTTTAATTTCGGACTTGTCCAAAAATTCCATGTTTTTAATATCTAACATAACCTTTATTTTTTTAATTTATCTTATTTAACATCTTAAATATAACAAAGATATTTCGGAGAGCCAAACTGCTCGCCCCTCTCCTACATATTCTCCTCTATATATACGAGAACCGGAGTATTAGACAATTGACAGAAAAAACGTTGATTTTGATAATCAAACATTCGATAAAACATCATTGCGTTATCATCCAAATTATCAATACTATTAATAAATTTTAACTTTTCAGTAACATACCCATGTTCATCACTATAATTATCTTTCCAAATTGAGGTAGCAATTTGCTTCATTTCCTCAAAAATCGCGTTACTTGGTGTTTCCATATTTTAATATTTATTTTTTGGGGTTATATTCTTCAATAAGACTTATTGTAATATAAATAAAAGCAACTAACCAACCTAATGCTGCTGGTGTATTATTATCTGCAATTCCTAATACTGTGCAAATCCCGGCTAATACTAGAGTTATTATATTTAATATTTTCATTTTCATATATCTTTTATTTATCTGAATATAATAAGGGTATCTTGGAGAGCCAAACTAGTATATAAATATATACTTGCATCGACACAAAAAGGTATAACTCTCGGTTTTTTTCGGCCTTTAACCGGTTATACCAAATGGGCTATATGGACTTGCGCATTATGTTAGGTATATATTACTGTGGTTTATATGCGGGTTAAGTGCGGGATAATTTGATGTTAATATGCGGGATTTGGTTGGGATAGGTAGGTTGATGGGTTGTGGACTGTTCATATATAAATATATACGAGATCGATGTGAAAGGTTATTTACTTGCTCTTCTTACATCAAATTTTTCAGAATAACACCGTACGCATCGATGGATATCAACGCACGTATTTCCCACGTACCATACCCGTACATATATAGTACACCGTACACACACAGTAGGGGATGCAGGGCCATGAATTACTTGACTAGCAAGTCAATCATACAAAAAGGGATCCGGGAGATATGAAAACCGGGATCCCACTTAAATCTAATTCTACGCAGCTACCACCAGGGCCCTATGAATTAGTAACGGTATCATCTCGTAGTCAGGACAGGAATCGAACCTGTTGTCTCCCATTTGGGTGCCTACTCCACTTAACGTGTTTCGGACTTGGTGCGTCTCCAATACGCCACCTGACTATATTTTAGAAGAATACTTTAATAACTACAACTAGTAAAACTAAACTTATTACAAGTGCAACTGAAACAGCAGTAAGATAAATCTCAACTGGGTGCATTTTACTTAGTATG
>Ga0070749_10001156_pt1 | contig 17856 bp, 15 predicted proteins | sample VirMetDEL_Nov_18_FD_75180 | JGI IMG/M metagenome (GOLD analysis project Ga0070749, IMG submission 75180) | Aqueous microbial communities from the Delaware River and Bay under freshwater to marine salinity gradient to study organic matter... | ecosystem: Environmental > Aquatic > Marine >...
ATGCTCAAGCATTAACTACTCAAGGTGTTCCTGTTTTAAAAACAGAACCTTCATTTGCATCTGATGCTAGTATTTTAATTTCCCGATTAAAATTCATAATAGATTCAAATCCTAATTTAACAGCTGAATAATCAAATATTTATAATCATATGAAAGTCGATATTTTAAAAAAATTAATTAAAGAAGCAGTACGTGAAGCAATTCAAGATGAATTAAAAGATATTCTTCTTGAAGCTGTGAAATCGCCTAAAACAGTAGTACAAGAAGCATATGGAGCCCAACCTGTTTATAACCCACAACCAGTAATAGCTCAATCAACATATACTACTTCTACTGTACCTCATGATCTTAGACGTAATTTAAGAAGCATGATTGGAGGTGAATTTGACGCTACTATTACTGCTAATTCATCACATGCTCAACCTGCTTATACTCCCCCACCAGTTAATACAGCTGGTGAAGGTTCAAGCTTACCTGGTGGAGAAGTAAGTTTAGATCAAATAATGGGAATAATGAATAATAAATAATGGCCTATAGAATACCAAATATAAATCCTATTGATGTTGGTTCGAGAGTAGCTATTGGAGTATCTTTACCTTTTAATGCTAATCAAGTATTCACTCAAACTTATACAACTCAAGAACAAATTAGATCAAATATAATTAATTATATATTAACTGATAAAGGAGAAAGAATATTTGATCCAACATTTGGTTCTAATATTAGAAAATCATTATTTGAAAATATCACTGAAAATTTATTACAAGATTTAGAAATAGCATTAAATGAAGAATTATCATCTTATTTTCTTAATGTTTCATTTAAAAATATTAAAATAATAGGAAATTATGATGAAAACTCTATTCTTATAAAAATAGAATATTCAGTGTATAATGGACCTACAAATGAAATTAACATAACTTTATAACATGGCTGATCAAAAAGTAAATATAAATTATTTAAATAAAGATTTTAATCAATTTAAGACATCCTTAATTGATTACGCTAAGACATACTTCCCAACAGTATACAATGACTTTACTCCTTCTTCACCAGGAACAATGTTCATGGATATGTCGGCTTATATAGGTGATGTTTTATCATTTTATTTAGATAATCAAATACAAGAAACATTCCTTCAATATACTCGCCAACAAAATAATTTATATAATTTAGCTTATACTATGGGTTATAGACCTAAAGTAACTTCAGCAGCAATTGTGGATATAGATGTATACCAACAAGTTCCATCTGCTGGAGGATTCCCAGATTATAATTATGCTTTATTTGTACAACCAAATGTTTCTTTAACAACACCTTCTTTCAATGTTAATTTTTTAATTCAAGACTCAATTGATTTTAGTTTTTCAAGTTCATCTGATCCTACAGAAGTTACATTATACAGTACATCACCAGATTATTTTTTATTAAAGAAAACTAGGAAAGCTATTTCAGCTAAAATTCAAAGTAAACAGTTTTCATTTGAATCTCCTGAATCTTTTCAAACTATAGAAATTAATGATTCAAATATTATAGGTATTTTAGATATTGTTGATAGTAATGGAAATACATGGTATGAAGTACCATACTTAGCTCAAGAAATGATATATGATACTATTAAGAATACTAACGTGAATAATCCTAATTTTTCATCTGACTCTGAAAATACTCCATATTTATTACAATTAAAAAAAGTACAAAGACGTTTTGTGACTCGTTTTATTAGTCCAACAACTTTACAAATTCAATTCGGAGCAGGTACTAATACTTCAAACACTGATGAAGAAATTATCCCAAACCCTAATAATGTTGGTTTAGGCTTACCTTATAAACAATCAAAGTTAAATACAGCTTTTTCACCAACTAATTTTTTATTCACTGATACTTATGGTATTACTCCATATAATACTACTTTAACTGTTAGATATTTAACAGGTGGAGGATTACAATCTAATGTTCCATCAAATACTATAACAGGTATAGAAGATAAATCACAATTTAGATTTCAAAATACTAATGTTGATTCAACAACATCTCAATTTATATTTAATAATATATTAGTTACAAACCCTATAGGAGCAAGTGGGGGTGGAGCAGGAGACACAGATGAAGAAATTAGATTAAAATCTTTAGGTTCATTCCTAACACAACAGAGAACAGTTACTCAAGATGATTATCTAACTAGAATACTAAGTTTACCTCCAGAATACGGGACAATAGCTAAAGCATATATTGAGCCTGAAAAACTTTCAAATTTATTACCTGGTGAAACTCCATCAGTTCTGAATTTATTTATATTATCATATGATGCTGATAAAAAACTAGATACAGCATCTCCCTCATTGAAACAAAATTTATCAACTTATTTATCTCAAAATAGAGTTATAAATGATTCTATTAAAATTAAAGATGCTTTTATTATCCATATAGGTGTAGATTTTGAAATAATAGTATTACCTCAATATAATAGTAATTTAGTATTAATAGATTGTATAACAGCTTTAAAAGATTATTTTAATATTGATAAATGGCAAATTAATGAACCTATTATGTTAAGAGATTTATATATTCTTTTAGATAAAGTTAATGGAGTTCAAACTGTCAAAACAGTTAATATAACAAACAAATCAGGTATAGGTTCAAATTACTCACCATATTCCTATGATATTAAAGGAGCAACAATGAATAATATTATTTATCCTAGTTTAGATCCAATGATATTTGAAGTTAAAGATCTTGATAATGATATTAAAGGTAGGGTTGTAACTTTTTAAATTTTATATTTATTAATATATGGCTATTTATAAATTATTTCCTACTAAAGATTCAACTATATACTCTAGATATCCTAATAAAAATACTGGGTTAGACGAAATATTAGATGTTAGTATAGAAGACGCTACAGCTAGTGGTAACCCACAAGCTAATAGATTTTTAATTCAATTTTCTCAAACCGAAATATCAGACATATTAACTAATAAGGTAGGTAATTCATTATGGAGTGCTTCATTAACAGCTTATTTAGCTTATGGAGATGGATTAAATGTAGATACTACTTTAGAATTTTACCCTATTTCTCAATCTTGGGAGATGGGAACAGGTAAATATGCTTATTCTCCTGAATATACAAATGGAGTAAGTTGGGTTTATAGAGGATCATCCAACACTACAGCTTGGGCTACATCTTCATTCAATTCATATGTGACAGCCTCCTATAGTAGTGCTTCCAAAGGTGGAGGAACTTGGTTTACAGGTTCTTCAAATTTATCAATAGTGTCTAATGTAACTTCATCTCAAACTTTTACTTATTTTGATGACTTTGATATTAATGTTGATGTCACTAATATAGTAAAAGCTTGGACTAGTAGTTTGATTGATAATAATGGTATTATAGTTAAACAAAAAGATGAGTTCATTAATAGTTCTTCTTATGAAGTAACTTTAAGATATTTTTCAAGAGATACTCACACTATATACCCACCAAGTTTAGATATTAAATGGAGAGATTATACTTGGAACACAGGATCATCTACTCAAACTATTTTAGATATTACACCTGCTTTTATAGATATAGCTGAAAACCCTGGTGTATTTTATCCTGAAAGTATAAACAAATTTAGAGTAAATGCTAGACCTGAATACCCAGTTAGAGTATGGCAAACATCATCATTTTATACAGTAAATTATTATTTACCTACTTCTTCATATTATGCTATAAAAGACTTGGATACCAATGAATTTGTTATTAACTTTGATGATCAATTTACTCAATTAAGTGCTGATAATCAAAGTAGTTATTTTAATTTATATATGAATGGTTTACAACCTGAAAGATATTACACTGTTTTAATTAAAACTACTATTAATGGTAGCACTTTAATATTTGATAATAATTATAGTTTTAAAATAATAAATGGCTAATTTCAGATTAAATAAAACTCAATATTCAAAAGAATCATATGAAAGAGTAATTAATACTTCTTTTACCCAAAATGTTCCATCAACTAAATTAGAAAACACCATAAGTGTTAGTCAATTTTTTGAATTATATAGTAAAATATTTTATGATATACCAACAGATGGAGAAATAGATTCACATGCTTATTTAGTTAAAACAAGTGGAGAATATATTGGTGTAAATATATCTATGAATGGAGATAGTAATGAAATTCAAGTTTTATTAGATGAAATAACTTCTTTACAACAAGAAAATCTAATGCTGAATCAAAAAATAACAGAATTGCAAATATCAGGTTCTCAAACTACTATATAATATGGCTATAAATGTAAAACAAATTAATGGTAATAAACCATATGATCTAAAAGATGAGCAATTACTTGATACTTCTTTAGACTCAACTGTTTTTGACCCATCAGTAAATTATATAGAATATACTATATCATCTCCTGATAAATCATTTTCTTTTACAGATACTGAATTTAGTAGTTATGCTTTTCCTAAATCTGGAGTCACATCAGATTTTATCTCAAATATAGTAATAGACCCAGAATCAGATATTTTAAGATTTAATAATAGCATTTCTGATGTAGCTGCCACATATATAGTTAAATATAATTTTTTACAAAATGAATTAGATTCTTCTCCTAATAATCCAAAATTTTATATTAAAAGTATATCATCAGATAGAACTGAAGTTACTTTAGGGTATACTGAAAAAGCGATATATGTTATAGATGAAGTCAACTACTTTAAAGATAAATTAAATTTTAATTTTGTTTACTTTCAAGATTTCTATTTAAATTTCGGAGATGATAATTTATGTGTAGCAAATAATATAGCAATTAATAGCTCATCAGATATTATTATTAATTTATATAAAGCTTTACCTAATAATATTGGATTAAAAGATACATTATGGGTTGTCACTCAAATAGCTGATCCTTTAGAATTTCAAATTGATGTCATCCCAAATGAAGTTTCTATTAGTTATGGTTCATACCCTATAAAAGGTCCTAATTTAAATATTTCTAGTAAAGATAAAATAAATAATTCAACAGGGTTTGAGACTTATTCTACATTAATTACTAGTTCATTATTATCACCTTCTTACTCTCAATTAAATAATTTAATATCATCATCAGGTATTGAAATAGGAATTGATTACACTGATTTTTCAAATTTTATACATTTCTCATCAGCAGTATCTAGAATTAATAATTTTTATTATAAAAAACAATTAATTGATCAATACCAAAATGAAATTAATATATTAAATAATATAACTTCATTAGTCACATCAAGTAATATTAATTTATTAACAAATAAGATTAATAGCATTATTGAGAATTTTGATGGATATGAATATTTTTTATATTATGGGTCTGGTTCTTGGTCTTATCCAAAATCTGGATCTACAATCCCATATACTTTACAACTAGCTGGCACTTCAGAGGTTTTAAATTGGTTAGGTGATGCTGATAATTTAACAGGTATATTAGGTAGTGCTTCTTTATATGATAAAAATAATTTAGATTATTTATATAATACTGTACCTCTTTTTATACAAGAAGATAGTCAAAATGATCCTTATAAATCATTTGTAGAAATGGTAGCCCAACATTATGATAATATATGGGTTTATTATAAAGATGTCACTAATAGATATAACGCGGATAATAGATTAGATTATGGTATTTCTAAAGATTTAGTAGCCGAAGCGCTTAAATCTTTTGGTGTTAAAATATATCAAAATAATTTTACATCTAACGATTTATATTCATCTTTTTTAGGATATGGAGCCACTTCTTCAGAAATGACAGGCTCATTACCTATAACTACAGGTTCATTCCAAGAATATATAAATAATTATATTACAGCATCTTATGATGCTTCAGTAATGCCTTTAGATGATTATAATAAAGAAGTATATAAACGAATATATCATAACATACCTTATTTAGCTAAAACTAAAGGTACTATCCCAGGTTTAAGAGCATTAATAAATTGTTTTGGTGTACCTGATACTATTTTAAGAATTAGTGAGTTTGGAGGTAGAGATAAAGATACTTCAACTTATGATTATTTTGATAATAAGTTTAATTACGCTTATTACATGACTTCTCCTCGCTCAGCTATGTCATCTAGTTTTCAAATAAATGATAAATTTGGAGGAGCATCAGGTAAACAACCAAAAGCTATACAATTTAGATTCAAACCAGATTTAGGTACATCATTTAATTTTGCTGCATCTCAATCATTAGTATATCTTTCTAGTCCATTAGCTACTTCACCATATGTTTCATCCTCAGCTTTAGCTATAAGATATAAAGAATCAGGCTCATATAGTGGGTCATATAGTGGTTCAGTCCGTTCAAATACATATCAATACGCTGACCTCTGTTTTTATCCTGATGTTAATAAATTAGAAACTTCAGCTAGTGTGACTCAACCATTTTTTAATGGTGACTGGTGGTCAGTAATGCTAACATATGATAGTACTGGAGGAGGAGACGCTATCTATAATTTATATGTTGGTAGTAAAGGATATTATGATGGATATGATGGGAATCAAGTATTATACTATGATTCATCATCATTAACTGTCACCCCAGTTCCAGCTTTAGGATATGATTATAGATTTTTATCTAAATCCCAAATTGGATATGGTTTTACAGGAAATGCATTAACAACCCCAGTAACTTTTGACGGTTATACAGGATATATTCAAGAATTAAGATATTGGGGGGAATCTCCTAATGAAAATGCTTTTAAGGATTTTATAATGAATCCTAGTTCTATTGATTATTGGGGAGAAGAAAATGAATATGTTAATTATTTAGCTTTTAGAAATTCATTAGGTAATGAATTATATACTGGATCTAAATCTATACATCCTAAAATAACTGGTTCATGGACTATAACTCAATCTTTTAATGAGGGTAATAGTGATTTTTATATTAATAACTGTAATATATACTCTAATGTAGAGCCATTTTTATACAACCAACCTATAGCTGGTATTAGAAATAGAGTAACAGATAAAATACAAATTGTATCTTCAAGTTACCCCACAGGAAGTGTATTATCACAATATCGTTCTTTAGAACAAATATATCCTACTTTAGGTAGTGAAACTCCTGATATTAATTTATTAGAAGTAGCTCTTTCACCTCAAAATGAAATTAATAATGATATTATTAGTTCATTAGGATATTTCAATATAGGAGATTATATAGGTGATCCAAGACAAATATCTTTACCTAATTATCCAGATTTAGATAAATTAAGTAATGATTTTTTCCAAAAATATTTTGCATCATATGATTTATTTGATTATATAAGATTAATTAAATATTTTGATAATTCATTATTCAAAATGATTCAAGATTTTGTTCCTGCTAGAACAAGTCTTACATCAGGTATAGTTGTTAAACAACATTTATTAGAAAGAAATAGATACCCTGAACCTCAAGTTGAATGGGAATTTGAAGATTATAGTGGTTCTTTAACTACTGCTTTTATAGACAGTGGAACGGGTGGAACATTTGATTCTTATAATTTTATAGGATCAACTATTCCTCCTACATTTATCAATAACACTCAATCATGGGGAGAAGAAATTAAAACCCCAGTAGGTTTATTAACTATTAGTCATTCAACTCAAGATGAGTTTTATAATGGAGAATTACCTAATTCTATAATAATAACTACAAACGGAGAACTAAATCCAGATAATCTATTTAAACAACCATCAACAAAAACAATAGTTTATAACCCAATATTATATAAAAGTAATATAACACCTATGAGTAATTTCATTAATCCAAACACCTCTCCTAATCCTGGAGAAATTTACTTGTGGTGGGATAGTGGAAGTATAACCAACCCAGGTAGTAGTGTTTTAAGTACAACTAATGGAGTTAAATATATAAAATTAAACATAATTGATTCTGGAGGACTAGACCAATCTCAATATTTATCACAACTTCAAACTTTAACTTTAACATACCCTGATAGAACACCAGTCATTTATAATATAGCTGGGGTACAAAATGTAGGTAGTTATTTTTTATATAATATAGGTCCATATACTCCTGGAAGTATCAATAACTTTAACACTTCATCTGCTGGTGATATTAATGACTATAGTTTAATCGCTTCAACATCTTCAATAACTATACCTAATGGAGGTTCTACTATAATAAGTAATTATGACTCATCAACTAACCCTAATGGATATTTCACAGCTTCATCTGGTGTGTATACTTGGTATCAAACACCAAATCCATACTTAATCTTTGAATTCACAGCATCAGGTGTTAGTATGCCTTCAAGTTTAGCTCAGGATAATAGTTTTGATTTAAAAGTTAATGGTATAACATTGATTAATCAAGGATTTCAAGCCGATACCACCTCAAGAAATTATAGTGGCTCATTTGTTATCCAACCAATTGAAACTCAACAATATAGTTTTGGAATATTCCATGACGCAGATTCTGGAAATCCATCATTAAATGTATCCACTCTAACAATTAAAATAACACAAACTACCTCTGAATTTAATGGCTCATCATCATTAACATTATTTAACCCATCTAGTATTAATTTTGATTATAATAATTATAACGCATTATTAGATAATGCTGAAATACCTCAATCATCAGTATTTTATATGGATATAGATTATTCACAAAATCCCTTGATTCCTGTGAATCAATCCCTTATATTAAATGGTGAAGCTGATAGAGCTCAAATCCAAGATTCTAATTATTCTTCTAAATCATGGAGTAATATTAGGTATAATGGAAGTAAATATAACTCAATAATTATAAAAACGTTATAATATGGCTAATAATGACCCTAATTATTTCTTAACTACTTTTGGTGGAGATTTTAATTCAAATTCTACAGATAGTAGTGGTTATGGAATATTACCTGCTGCTGAACAAAATCAAACATATGTTGCTTACTTTAATAGTGTCGCTGGAACAGGTCCTGAATTAATAGACCAAACTGGGTATTTTATTAAATATTTAATTGATAAAGATGGTAATGTGACCAAACCAGCCCCTGGAAATACAGCTTTATTAAATTTAAAAGACAATTTTGAATTAGGAAAACCCGTAATTGTAGAATCTAAAAATGCTACACAAGCTTTAGCTAAACTAATTGGAGAATATACTGTCACAGAAGTAGGAACAATTTCTACATTATTAATAACAGAAATAGGATATACTCCAACAAGTATAGCTCCATTTATAGAATTTTATTCTGTTGATTCTAATTTAGCAACAGGAACTGCTTTTGATTTTAATTTTAATGTTAGGAAAAGAGGAAATTACACTTTTAGTACAGGTGGCCCATTACATACTTCAAATGGTGGATCCCCTGATCTTGATTTCGATATATACGTAACAACAGGTTCTTCAACTCTTTCAGGTAACTGGACCCCAACTAGTGGAGTGTATTTATATAATGCAGTTGAAACCCCAGCTAGTGAAGGAAATCCAGTCAAAGCCACATTATCATTAGTATTAAGACAAACAAATAGTAGTACTATATTTTATAATAATGGATATCAAGTAGAACCTTACTCAAGAATATATATGAGTATTGAGATAGATAGAGGATCAGGATGGGAAAAATTACCAATTAGTAATACTTCTACAACTAATGGAGTCACCCCCAACCCAAACTTAGGATCTATAAATGATGATACAAATCAATATTCATGTGATATCATTGGTAATTCTTCAAAATATTGTTCAATCACTACTGATTTTATAACACCAACTAATGGTGATAAATTACGAGCTGTATTTAATGCTGCACCAATTTATGATTCATTAACATATAAATTATGGAATGAGATAACAAACACCTGGGATTTTGTTCCCGCGTCTACTAGTGATAAATTAAGTTTAATACTATATGGATCTCCAACTACTATTAATTCAAGTTTCACAATTTTACCAAGTAGTGTCAATGCGACAGTGACCGCACCACCATATTGGGATGGAGCAACATATCCTACATCCCCAAATGATTTACAATATATAACAGCATCATCTAATTTAAGTGCCTTTTTAAATAATAACATGGTTCAAATCACTCCTACTGCTTCATTAAGTATGAGTTTTAGTGACATAATATACCCAGCTAATATTCAACCTGGTGATAATATTAGATTTGAATATAATCCTCAATTTCAATCAAAAATATATGGTGTAGATTATTTAGACGATGGACGATTCATTCTTAAAATACATCCATCTATTCCTACTGGGTCAAATTTAAACCATTTTGTTATATGGAGAACAATTGACGATGGAAATTATGTGACATTAAATGTTGAAAAAAGAGCAGTGGGTCAAATTTCAGGTTGGTTAAAACCAAAATATATGTCTAAAGAACTCACTGATAATTTCACAAATATAATTAATAAACTTGAAGCAGATGGTTTATTAACTTAACAAAAACGCAATTTTAATATATTTATAAAAAACAATAATAAAAAATATGGGATTTTTAAATAATCAAATAGTAACAGTAGACGCTATTTTAACTAAAAAAGGAAGAGAATTATTAGCTCGTAATGATGGCTCTTTTAGAATTACACAATTTGCTTTATCAGATGATGAAATAGATTACACATTATTTAACCCAAATAATGCTTCAGGATCAGCATATTATGGTCAAGCTATTGAAAATATGCCTCTTTTAGAAGCATTCCCTGATGAGACTCAAATAATGAAATATTTACTTACTACATTACCTCGTGGTACAGCTAAGATGCCTATTATTAATATTGGTTATACTAATATTGTATTAAAACAAGGAGCTTCATTATCAATTACTCCTCAAACTTTAAATTATTTAGGTGGAACTAACGCTTTTGAATCATCTGGATATAACTTCACTATAGGTGATGTTAGAACAATGAGTGTATTTAATGGAGTTGGTGTTAACACAGACCAAGCTACATCTTTAAATTCTACAACTACTCTTGGAACTAATGTGTCTAAAACAGTAATTGGTACTACATTAAACATGACTGGTACTACAATTAATACATTATTTGGGACACAAACTCAACTTCAAACTATACTAATAGTACAAGGTAGAGATAGTGGAGCTAGAGTAACTATTCCAATCACTATAACAAAAGTTAGTTAATAAAAAAATATTATAAAATATGTCATATAAATCTTTAGACGCTCAAGATTTTTTAGTAAGTGCTGATTCAATAACAGCCCCATGTTGGAGTAATTATACTCCAATATTAAGTACAATGTTCACATCTTCAACTCAGTTGAATGGAACATCAGGTAATTACTTTTTAAATGTTTATAATTTAGATCCATCAACTGACTCATCAGCTGAAGTCCAATTTAATATAGCTTATGGTAGCAAATTTGGATCGGGTTCTCAACCTTATAATTCAGCTTACCCTAATTTATCTCCTACTAGAACAATTTATGGACAATTTAGAAATCTAATATATGGAGATGAAAATACAGACTTTACTTTTGGAAGTGGAGTCTCAGCTGTGACTCCAACTCGACAAGATTTTTATGCTATTACCATTGACAGAACTAGATATAAACAGTCCTTATTTCCAGGTTCTATGAATTTAACTTTATATAGTGGTTCTCAACAATTAAATTTAACAGATAATAGCGCTACTACAACAACTATCTCATATTGTGACGCGGGTCGTGTATATCAAATTGTATCTGGAAGCAATGGCACTCCAATAAGTAACGCCTACAATGGATATACAGCTAATTCAGGCTCATATGGCCTATTTTTACCAGATATTGGAACAATTATATTAAATGCTTCAGCATTGGACTTAACATATGCTAATGGAGGTATTAACTTACAAACAGGTACTTCTACAACATCTTACAATCCTGGAAAATTATTCTCAACCGGATCAAGAGGATTTATTGACTCTACTACAAGTGTGTCAGCAAGTTCTTTTCAATTAAACTCACAAGAAACAATCACCTCAGATTTTGTATTTTGTAGAGCAAGAAATGGTGAATTTAATTATACTGAAAACCCAAGCTTCATATCAGGTAGTACAGGCGCAGTAGTATATGATTTATTTGTTAATAATCCAACTACTTATATCACTACAGTTGGAATGTATAATGATCAAAATGAATTATTAGCTGTAGCTAAACTATCTAAACCACTTAAAAAAGATTTTACCAAAGAAGCACTAATACGTGTTAAATTAGATTTTTAATGAATGAGTGCATTCAAACAATTTTTAAGTACAGATGTAACTGTAGTTCCGTTTGTTGTTAACAAAAGTTTTACTTTTGAAGGAACTGCTTCTTTAGATAGTAATGATATTAAGAGATTATATGGATTAAGCTCTTCTTACTCTTCTTCCACAGATAATACTTATAGTTCTTACCAATCCCAATCTGCAGCGTTATTATATAATTCTATAAAACAATTATATTATACTAATTATATTCCTACTCCTTCACAATCTCAAGCCCCATCCCCAGTATATAATTATAAAGGAACTTTAATAAGCAATTATACGTCCTCAGCTACAAATGCTAGATTTTATAATTATGAACAAACTACTCTTTTTCAAACAAATTCATTAAATAATCCGTATTTAGGATATGCTAGATATTTTTCATCAAGTATTTGTGTTTTATCTATTCCTAAAAATTTATTTGGAGATTACATAAACCCAAACTCATTTCGTTTAGATATCTCTAATGGAGATGGAGATGATATATATCTTATAGATAATGGAGAAGGAATATTACTATTAAATGGTGGAGTTAACGATTCAACAGGTATTATAAATTACTTCCATGGGACTATAGCTTTTAATGGTACTATTTTTGCCCAAGAATACATAAATTGGATGACTAACGCTACTAATGTTACTTGTAGCTTTCAAAGTTCAAGAACAATTTATGAAACTCAATATAAATGTACTCTTAGATCTAATGAATTTAATTTTAGTCTAAACCCAAGTACAATATCAGGTTCTACAGAAGGAACAGTTTATAATTTTGTGACAAGTTCATATTTTGCTCCATATGCTACAACAGTGGGTTTATATAATAAAAAACAAGAATTATTAGCTGTAGCTAAGTTAGCTAAACCTCTTCCTACAAGTGCTACAACAGACACAACAATATTGATAAACTTAGATATGTAAATTATGAGTAAATGGTTATATAAAGGTAAAGAAGTTATTAATATAAAAGATTTTGGTGAACAAACTCCATTTGGATTTGTTTATATGATAGGTAATACACTTACTGGTAAAATATATATTGGTAAAAAATTTCTACAACATAAAAAAACTAAAAAACTAGGTAAAAAAGCTATAGCTGAACAAACTGGCCCTGGTCGTAAAAAAACTAAAGAAGTTACCTATGCCGAATCAGATTGGAAAACATATTGGGGTAGTTGTAAACCACTTCATGAAGATGTAGCTGTAATTGGTGAAGACAAATTTTATAGAGAAATCTTAGATTTAGCATGGAACTCAAAACATTTGTCATATCTTGAAGCTAAATATCAATTTGTGTTAGGATGTTTAGAAAAAGATAGTTACAACGATAATATACAAGGACGGTATTTTAAAAAAGACTTGGCTTTTGGTTTATAATTACTATATTTGAAACAATATGGTGAACCAAGCTTTAGTTGCAACATTAAATTCTGTTTTAGGACAAGGTAAAAAAACCTCAAAAGGTAATTTTGCCTATCATTGTCCATTCTGTCATCATCATAAACCTAAATTAGAAGTTAACTTAACTGAAAGTGAAAAAGGTGAACATCCATGGCATTGTTGGGTTTGTGATAAAAGAGGTAAAAGTTTAGTTAAATTATTTAAATTAATTGAAGCACCTAAGGACAAAATAATTGAAATCAGATCACTATCAAAATACACATCAGGCAATTTTGAAGTAACAGTAACTGAGAAAAAAGTAGAATTACCTAAAGAATTTAAATCTCTTACTATAGAAGGTAATAGCATTGAATATAAGCACGCTATCAGTTATTTAAAACGCAGGAATATCACTCTTGACGACATTATGAAATATAATATAGGTTATTGTGAATCTGGCATTTACTCTAACTGTATTGTTATTCCATCATATGATGAACATGGTAGTTTAAATTACTTCACAGCTAGAAATTTTAATAAAAATTCAACATTAAAATATAAAAACCCAGATGTATCTAGAGATATAATTCCATTTGAGTTGTTTATTAACTGGAATATACCAATTATATTATGTGAGGGACCATTTGATGCGTTAGCTATAAAACGTAATGTTATCCCATTATTAGGTAAGAATATTCAAAAAAGTTTAAGAAAAAAATTAGTAACATCTAAAGTACAAAAAATATACATAGCGTTAGATAAAGATGCTATTAAACAAGCTCTATCATTTTGTGAAGAGCTAATCAATGAAGGTAAAGAAGTATACCTGGTAGACATGGATGATAAGGATCCAAGTGATATGGGGTTTGAAAAATTCACTAGCTTAATCCAAACATGCATACCATTAACATTCTCAGATTTATTTGAGAAAAAATTACAATTAATATGATTGAAAAAAATGTAAATATCTATAAAAAGAGTGTAACTCGTATTTTAGATATAGATCCTACCTCTAAAAGGGTAAACATTATGGATAACCGTTTCTATAGTAGAAACAGTGATTATTATCCATCTGTTACAAGTATTTTACAATTTATGCCTAAAGGTAAATTTTTTGAAACCTGGCTAAAAGATGTAGGACACAACTCAGATATCATAGCTAGAAAAGCAGCTGATGAAGGAACTCAAGTTCATGAGGCAATTGAAAAATATCTAATGGGAGAAAAAATTCAATGGTTAGATGAAAATGATCGTTCTAATTATTCTTTAGATGTTTGGAAATTAATTCTTAAATTTCATGATTTTTGGACAACAAATAAACCTACTCTAATTGAAAGTGAAATACATTTATTTTCAGATCAATATAAATATGCTGGTACTTGTGACTTAGTTGTGGAAATTGAAAATGAAAGATGGTTATTAGATATCAAAACATCTAACTCAATTCATACAGCAATGGATTTACAATTAGCGGCTTATGCTCAAGCATGGAATGAAACATTTGAAGAAAAAATTGATAGAGTTGGTATTATTTGGTTAAAATCATCTAAACGTAAAGAAGGTAAATTACAAGGTAAAGGATGGGAAATATATGAACCATCTCGTTCAATTGAAGATAGTTTTAAACTATTCCAAAATGTTCATGAACTATTTAAAATTGAAAACCCTAATCCAAAACCATCACAAGAATCATTCCCTATCGAAATTCAGTTAGACTTAAATATTTATGACAAAACTGAAGAATGATCAAACTCATAAATTTACTACGTGAAACCCTTATTGTTGAAGGTGGTAATGTATTTAAAAATACAGAATATGATGCTCAAGATATTTTACTAGTTAATATTGAACCTACAGTTAAAAAATTTGTAGAAGATTTAAGTAAACTCTTTCCAAATAAAAGAGCTTCATTTGCTGAATTAGCTGACAAAAGTAATTGGTTAGGATCAACAGGTAAAAAAGCTCAATCTGGAGATGTAGACTTAGCTTATTCATCAGAACATTTTTTTAAAGATGGAAAAGTTGATGTAGCAGGTTGGGGTATTGATGAGAATGAATTTAACTCTTTATATGAAAAATATAAAAAATCATCTCGTACTGCTACTGATGAAGCAATTCAGACTAGAGCATTATTAGACTCAATAATTAATAAAGTTAATAATGCTGGCGGAGATATGTTTGGTAGTAATAAAGCTACAAACGGAGGAACACTTCATTTTTCATATCCACAGTATACTCCAACTGGAGAAAAATTAGATTTAAGAGCACAACTCGATGTTGACTCAGGAGATATGGATTGGTTAAAATTTAGGTATAATTCTGAATTGCCTGAAGATGATCCAAATATTAAAGGCTTACATAGAGGACAATTAATGTTAGCTATGTTTGCTGCTTTAGGATATACTTTTAAAAGTGGTAAAGGATTTATTCGTAAAGAAACAGGTGAAACTATAGCAGATAAACCTCAAGGTGCTTTAGAAATATTTAATCAAGAGTATAAACCTAAACAACCACTAACTTTAGAAATAATTAATAATTATAATAAGTTAATGGATTATATTAAAACTAACCTTAAGCCTGAAGATGTAGAAAAAACATTAACTATGTTTAAAGAAGCAGTTAGAAGAGCAGGCGCTTATGTACCTGATAATATATGAGTGGAGCAGCAGGTGGATCACGAATAAAAAAAGAGGATTTAAAAGCAACAATCCGTGATTATAGAGAAAATATCCTAAAACCATTAGGTTTAGATAAATCTTATAGTATTACTGGTGTTCGTTCTAGACCTGAAAAAGATATCTTTGGAGATATTGATATTGTTGTCTCTTTTCAAGGTGGTGAAAAAAAAGAATTAAAGCAAGAATTAGCTAAGTTTTTATCACAAGTTGATAAAATCCCAACTATACCTCATAAGAAAAACAACAAGTATTTCATACATGGTAATATAGTTAGTACATTATATCCTATAGCTGGTAAAGAAAACGAGTATGTTCAAATAGATAATATTGTAACAGCCTCTGAAGATGAAGGTAAATTTGCTTTCAACATGTTAGATCTACCAGCTCAAGAACAAACATTAGCAATAGGTTTAGCTAAAACAGTATTCACTGAATTAGATGAAAAACAAATAGAACAATTATTTAAAGAACTAAATGTTCCTACTAATGAAAGACCTGCTGAAAATGAAGAATATGACTTTAATTTAAATCCATCAGAACTATCATTACGAATTGTTCCTATAGGGGAAAAAGAGGGTAGAATAATATGGAAATCAAATAAATTTGAAAATGTTAAAAAATTAATATCAGCTTTAGGTGTTGATATTGAAAAAGATAAATTTGATGATATTGTATCTAAAATTAAAAAATTTAAAAATAGAAGATCAATAGATCGTCTTAAAGGAATGTTTGCTAAAAATATACGTGTTGGTGATGCTGAAAAAGGTATTGAAAAAGGTATCAAAAAACAACAAGCTATAGACACAGTAGCTGTTTTAGAAAATAAATATAGTCCACTAGTAATGAGTTTAATTAAACCATTTATTGAAGATGAGACTATGATTCTAGAAGATGATGCTCCATCACAAACTATAGCTTTAATGCCTGGAGCATTTAAACCACCACATAGGGATCATTTAAGAAGAATAAACGCTGCAGCTGAAAATTCAGATAAAGCTATTATTTTAATATCTCCTTTAGATAGAGTTAAAGAAGGTGAAATGCCTATATCTGCTAAACAATCTTTAGCTATTTGGCAATTATATAAAGATAAAGGGGTATTAGCTCCTAATGTAGAGTTTTTAATATCTCAAGATAATACTCCTGTTAAAACAGCCTATGATATAGCAATTGCCAACCCTAGTATTCAATATATTGGAGTATATGGAAAAGATGACGCTGTTAGATGGAAAAACTTACCTAATAAAAAATATCCAAATCTTAGAGCAAGTGATTTTGGTATTGTAGCTGATTTAAGTGCTAGCGGATTAAGAAAAGCGTTAGCAAATAATTCTGATATCACACCTTGGCTCCTAGATGGAATAACACCTGAAGAATATAAAAACGCTTTAGGTTTAGAACAAGTTCAAGAATTATTTGAACCATCTTCTAACTCATATGAGTATAATCAAGCATCAGACTTAGATTACACTTTCATGAGTGATTATGGAAGAGCATATGTAGTTTGAATAACACCAGAATCTGAAGGTAGAATATCTATTGACTTTGGTATTGAA
>Ga0070749_10001158_pt1 | contig 17848 bp, 14 predicted proteins | sample VirMetDEL_Nov_18_FD_75180 | JGI IMG/M metagenome (GOLD analysis project Ga0070749, IMG submission 75180) | Aqueous microbial communities from the Delaware River and Bay under freshwater to marine salinity gradient to study organic matter... | ecosystem: Environmental > Aquatic > Marine >...
CTCGGGAAAGTGAAGACGCTCCACGACCTAGATGAAGTTCGGCCACAAGATGCCGAGCGAATCAGGAGGCTCGGTGACGTGGCACTGCGCCGTTCCCCCGGTGCCCATGCCGCTGGATTCCTTGTCGGTGCTCCGCCGACACACAACGTATCCGATTGGATACCCACCATGCTCATCCCGTCCTCGGGCACCGAGGTAACGCAGATGATGATGGACGACGTGGAGGATGCGGGCTACATCAAGATCGACTTGCTCGGCCTCCGCTCGCTGGCCACGGTTCGTCGGTGCTTGGAGTTGATCGGCAAGGACGGGCTGGATTGGATTCCGCTGGACGACAAGGAGACGTTCAAGTTCTTACGCAAGGGCAACTCAGAGACGGGCATCTTCCAGTTGGAGGGCTACACGGCGGCCAAGGGATGTCGTGAGGTCAAGGTCAAGACCGTCGATGATCTGATCCTCGTCAACGCTCTCTATCGGCCCGCAACTCGGGACAGCGGCTACGTCGATCTCTTCCACCACAACCGAGACAACAGGGGTTCGATCTCTTACCCGCACCCGATCTTCAAGAACCACCTACAGGAGACGTTCGGAGTTCCGTGCTTCCAAGAGCAGGTGCTTGGCATCCTCCGTGACCTTGGGATGCCGGTGGCCGAACTCAACGCCTTCCTGAAAGCGGTCAAGGGTAAGCACGCCAAGGGCGGCTACTCAGACGAGTCGACGGCGATCTTTGTCAACAACAAGCGCCGGTTTGAGGCGCTCTGTAAGGACAAGGAGATGACCGACGAGCAGACCGAAGAGGCGTGGGAGTTGGTCGAAGGATTCGCCGCCTACGGATTCAACCGTGCTCATGCCACGGCGTACTCACTGCTCGGCTATCAGATGGCCTACCTGAAGACGCACCATTCGGTGCAGTTCCACGCCGCTCTTCTGGAGACATCGGTGGGGACGACGAAGGAAGACCAGTACGTCAAGGAGACACGGCGAGTCGGAGTTCCCGTTCTCGGGGCGTGCATCAACCGGTCGGCAGTCCTGTGGGCCATCGACCCATCGGGGAGGGCAATCCGCAAGGGCTTGTCCTCCATCAAGGGAGTTGGCCCTAAGGCCGCAGATGCTATTGTGGCGAGTGCGCCCTACGAATCTGTGGACGAGATCATCGACCGTTGCCCAGCAAAGTCCGTCACTGGCGGAAAGAGTTGGAAGACGGACGGCACCCTCTCCGGTGTGCTTGAGTCGCTGAGGAAAGCGGGAGCACTGAAAGCCGTGGGAGTTATGCCTTGATCGACATTGACGACTTGAACACAAGTGAGCAGGCCGTTGAGTTCCTGAGAGAGATCGCCACGACTGTCTGGCAGGCGCTCAACGAGATCGACAAGGAGGGAGCATCCTCCATCAGTACGGCGCTCATCGTTTCTAGCCACGTCCTCTTGGAAGAGATGGAGATGGCCGACGAACTTGCACGTTGCCTGATTAGTTCGATTCGGGAGGGGCGCTTCCTAGAAGACGACGCACTACAACTGTTGGCGGCTTGGAAGAAACGCAGGATCGTCAGTGGAGCAGTGGCAAGTGAGTGAACAGTTAGTCCTATTCGACCCCGACCAATACAGCGAGGAACGTAGTGAGCAAAGCCCAAGAGTTGATGGCCGAGATCAACAAGGCTCTCGGGGAGGGGACAGTCAAACTCGGGAGTGACGAGTCACTTCTGGTCAAGCGTCTCCCCACGGGCGTTCTGCCCATCGACCATCTGCTTGACGGTGGCATCCCCACCGGCAGATTCACGGAACTCTTCGGGGCTTACAGCACCCTGAAGTCATACATCGCCCTGTCGTGCATTGCACAGACACAGAAGAACGGCGGAGTCTGTGCCATCGTTGACACAGAGCACGCCTACGACCCCGTGTGGGCCGAGTCCATTGGCGTGAACACCGCTGACCTCATTTACCAAGCCCCCGAGACGGGTGAGGAAGCGGTCGATGTCACTGAGGTCTTGGTCCGCAACGGGGTCGACCTTGTGGTGTGGGACTCGGTGGCGGCCACGTTGCCGCAGGCCGAGAGCACCAAGAGGATGTCCAAGGAGTCCGTCCAGCCCGCTCGGCTGGCGGCGCTCATGTCGCTCGGTATGCGGAAGTTGACCGCCGCCAACGACCACACCGCCATCCTCTTCATCAACCAAACCCGCCTGAACGTCGGTGTCGTCTTCGGTGACCCTGAGACAGTTCCCGGTGGCCGAGCACTTCCCTTCTACGCCTCGTACCGTGTGGCGCTCCGTAAGGCGGGGAAGGAGAAGGAGTCGGTCGATACCTACGACTCCACCGGCAAGAAGACGACCGTGAACCAAGTCACGGGCCACAAGATTCGTGCCACACTGGAGAAGTCGAAGTTGTCGGCTCCCTCCCGTGACGTGCTCTTCACGTTCGACCTGACGAGCGGACAGGTAGACGAGATCGGGTACGCCCTCAGCGCTGGGCTGGAGAAGGGCATCGTGAAGCATGAAGGTAGGTCGTGGTGGGTAGACGAGACGGAGAAGACAGTGGGAGCCGAGAAGTTCCGTGGCTGGCTGAGGGATCATCCCGAGGTAGTGGAGATGATTCGGCAGGAACTCTTGGAGCCAAGTGGAAGCCACGAAGTCGACAGCAAGAAGGTCGGCTGACCGAGAAGAAGATCGCTAAAGACCTCGGGGCTAGGACACATCCCAACTCGGGAGCGCTGAGGATCAAGCACGACGCATCGGACGCTGAGACGTTGTACGAGATCAAAGATGCCAACAAGTCCTACAGCCTGAAGGCCGACGAGTTGCACACCCTTTGGGTACGCTCGGCTAGAGAGTCCAAGGAGCCGGTCTTCATCATCAAGTTCAAGCACCTCGGCATGACCGCCACCATCACGATGACCAAGGAGATGTAGTGAGTCTGAAGCAACACATCAAGATCGCCAAGCGCAACACAAAGATCACGCCTAAGTTGCACGCATGGCTAAATAACAATGATGGAGTACGAGTAGAGGATGAAGTTACGGCCAAGCGGGTCTTGGACATCCTCGCCCCGAGCGAGCACGACCGGTCTGGCGTGTTCCACCCGTCGCAGTTGTACCAGTGCCCTCGGCTACAGGTCTTTGAGTATTACGGGGTCGACAAGCGTGAGCAGTACAACCCGACGCTCCGCAACCTCTTCAACGATGGACACTTTCGCCATCTGCGCTGGCAGATCATGTTGCTCAACGCTGGCATCCTCACCGACATCGAAGTGAAGGTGTCGATCCCTGAGTACAGGCTGGCAGGGTCGATGGACGGCGTGAACACTGACGAGGGTTGGATGTTTGAGTTGAAGGGCACCAGCCAGTACCAGTCGGTTGTCAGCCGTGGAGCGATGCCCGCCCACATCAAACAGGTCAACGCTTACCTCATGGCGAGCGGGCTGGATCAGGCTCTCATTGTCTACGAAGACAAGTTGTCACAGCAGTGGCAGGAGATCGAAGTATCCAAAGACCCGAAGATCGTGGACGAGATTGAGTCCATCCTCCAAGACCTGAACCGAGCAATAGAAACTGGCGAGTTACCGGAGATTCTGGATGAGTGTAAAGATCAAGAAGGCGCACGATTCAACCGTTGCCCCTATGGCGGGGTCTGCCACAAACTCCGCAACCGAGACGACATCATTGAGGCTCTTCCACCTGAACGAAGGGTTGCCATCCCTAGTTGAGATGCAGGCCGAGTTGGACGAGTACACCTCCGTCCTCATGGGCCACGAAGAGCCGCCAATCGACCAAGGTGACATGACGTTGCTGGAGTACGCCAACGCCGTCTACAGCCGTGCGATGGAGTTGACCATGTTGCTCCAGCGGGCCGAGGCATCGGGTGTCGTGGTCCGAGGATCGAAGGTGTACAAGTTCAGGACCGGTGAGTTGAGGACGTTCACTGAGATGGCGGGCAGGGCGATTGACCTCGGAAGTCGCAGGGTCACTTACGCCAAGATGGAATACTCTATGGGGTATGGATGAGTTCGTCGTTCTCGGCATTGACCCAGCGGCCACGAAGGTCACATTTGTCGCTATCACTGACATCGACTTCTTCGTCCAGCACCACAAGCGGCTTGGCAAGAGCGGTGGAGAAGCCTGCAATAGCGCATGGCATTTGACCAACACCCTGCTCTTCGACATCAATCAGATATGGCCGGGGGCAACGATCTACCCATTTATCGAATCGCCTGTCGTCGGCAGAGGTGGCGTTCGGTCTACTATGGTGCAGTGCTTTACCTCAGGTGCCATACAGGCGGCGCTCCATAATGCAGGACTTGACACGCAAACAGCCAATGTCTCGTCGTGGAAGAAGTCCGTCGTCGGGCGAGGCAATGCGACTAAAGAAGAAGTCGCCAAACATCTACGACTTCGATGGCCTGCTCTCCACCGACGAGCAGGTGGCAATCAGGACATCGTTGACGCTTCCTGCATTGCCCTCTACGGACAACAACTACTTAGCGAGTGAGTGGTTCGGGCTTGCCGCCTGCAAGGGTCAAACTCTCAAGTTCTTCCGCCACTCATGCTCCAAGAGGTGCGACCACCACCCGAACGGGTGTTCCCGTATCAAGAATGTCAGGGAGTGCCGAGCGATCTGCGCCGGATGTCCGGTGCTAGAGCACTGCCGAATCTGGTCGCTCAACACGGAACTGCCCTACGGATTAGCGGCGGCTTTGACCGAGAGCGAGAGAGATCAATGGCAGGGGACGTACCCTAGCCGTGAGGGATGAGCGGGACTATGGTGAGTCGGAGAACTGCCCTCACTGAAAGATCGGAAGACTGTGGCCGAGAACAAGCCTAAGAACCTCTTTGGCGAGACAGGTGTAACGGGCCTTCGTCGTGCGGGCGGATATGTGCAGGAAGAGTTCCTGCCACAACTCGCTGGTTATCGGGCGATTCAGGTCTACCGAGAGATGCGGGACAACGATCCCGTCGTCGGTGCCATCCTCTACGCCATCGACAAGTTGGTCCGGCAGGTGCCGTGGCGAGTTCAGCCTGCCTCCACCAAGTTGGAAGACCAGCGCTCGGCCAAGTTCCTTGAGTCCTGCCTGAACGACATGAGCACGTCATGGGAAGACACGATCAGTGAGATTTTGTCGATGCTCGCCTACGGGTGGTCGTTCCATGAGATCGTCTACAAGCGCCGAGAGGGCGACAAACGTGACTCAACTCGCCGGTCGAAGTACGACGATGGCGCTATCGGCTGGAGGAAGTTGCCGATTCGTGCTCAGGAGACTCGCCAAGAGTGGGCGTTCGATGAGAGCGGCGGGATTCAGGGCATGTACCAGTCCTCGCCTCCCGACTACACCCTGACCTACATCCCGATGGAGAAGAGCCTGCTCTTCCGCACCACGACGGCCAAGAACAACCCCGAGGGACGTTCCGTATTGCGGAACGCCTATCGGCCTTGGTACTTCAAGAAGCGGATCGAAGAGATCGAAGCCATCGGCATTGAGCGTGACCTCGCTGGCTTCCCGATCATGTACGTCGACCCCGACATCATGCGAGACGATGCCCCCGGCTGGAAACAGACGATCTTCAATGACTACAAGGATGCGGTCGTCAACATTCGCCGTGACCAGCAAGAGGGTCTGATCCTCCCCGCCATCTACGACGAGGGCGGGAACCAGATGTACAAGTTGGAGTTGCTTTCGGCTGGAGGCTCCCGCCAGTTCGACACGAATCAGGTCATCACTCGCTACGACCAGCGAATCGCCACCACGGTGCTGGCCGACTTCATTCTTCTCGGTCAGGCTAACCACGGCTCTTACGCCTTGAGCAGTGACAAGACCAACCTCTTCGCCGTGTCGATTCGGACGTGGCTTGAGATCATCCGCACCGTGATGAACCAGTACGCCATCCCGAGGCTCTTTGAGGTCAACGGGTTCAAGGTCAAGAAGTTGCCCGAGTTGGCCTACGGCGACATTGAGACACCGCCGCTCACCGAGATCGGTACGTTCATTCAACAGTTGGCCGGTGCCGGTGCGCCGCTCTTCCCCGATGACCTTCTGGAGAACCACCTCCGCAAGATGGCTCACCTCCCCGAGCGTCGTGAGGCCGCCGTCGGTGCGATGGAGGATGCTGGCAAGCAACAGGGTCAGACTCCCGACAACCCCGCTACCAAGACGGCACCCAAGCCGCAGGAGAACGCACCAGACGCTAAGACGGAGGAATAGCCCGTGCCTTCCTCCGCTGACTTCTCCAGCGAAGAGATACTTGACGAGATCATCTCACTGACTGTTCAGTTTGAGGATCAGTACAAGCAGGCGTTCTATCGCTCCATTGAAGAGTCGATTGCCGATCCCGCACTGCTAGAACTCCTGCAAGACATCTCCGATGGCACGGTCATCGACATGACCCCACAGGTTGAGGATGTGCTCAGGAACCTCAACGTGCCGGTCGATGAACTGATCGACGTGCTACGAGATGCCATGATGCGGGTCGGTCAGGTCACGGCTGACACCATCGGCCTTGAGATCGCCTTCGACATGACCAACCCTCGGGCCGCTCAGTACGCCGCAACTCTCGGGGCGAGAAGCATCAATGCGTCCGAGGCAGTTCGCCAGTCGATCCGTGAGATCGTCAAGCAGGTGGTCGAAGGCGAGATGTCGATTCAGAACGCCAAGCGGCTCATCAAGGAGCGGGCTGGCCTTCTGCCCCAGCACTCTCAGGCCGTTGCCCGTTACTACGACAACCTCGTTGCCAGTGGTTCCACCGCTCGGCGGGCACGGGAGTTGGCGAACCAGTACGCCAACCGGTTGCTCAACTATCGGGCCGACATGATCGCCCGCACCGAGATCGGGGCGGCTCAGAGTTACGGCCAATGGGAGTTGTGGCAACAGGCTCGGGATGCGAACCTCGTCCCGCTGGATGCCATGCGTATCTGGATGACCGCCAAAGACGAGCGGGTCTGCGATGTCTGTGGGCCGATGAACGGGCAGGTCGCCTCCATTGACGGGGTGTGGTTCACGCCGAACGGCCCAGTCCATTACCCCACCGAGATTCATCCCAACTGCCGGTGTGCCTCGGGCCTTATCTTCTCTCGGGGACGGGCACGGGAGTTCATGAACAAGAGCGCCGACTTAGGGTACGAGTATTGGCTCCTTGAGAAGCACCTTGGAACCCAGCACGACCAGAAGACTCACGGTCGGAGGAAGATCAGTTCCTTCGTGACATTTGGCCCTGAGTACCGTGACTGGGTAAAAGGTCGGGCGGGTGCAAACTATCCCAGCGGATACTATGACGAAGGCCACTGGGAGGATTCGTTTGAGTCTGCCGATGATCGTGTAACCAGCGGCCTCAAGGATGACGTGGCCAGAAGCATTGGCGCTGACATTCTTGCTGAGATGTCGACTGGCGAGATATTAGATGCGGTTAGGTCAATAGCCTCTAGCGCAGGCCACGCTTCCAGAATGGACACACTGGTTAGAGCACAGAACGGCAGATACGAGTTAGACCTCGTATCTAGGGTGGCACTGCTAAGTACAAGGCCAGCCACAAATGATGGCTCTCCACATGCGGATTCAGCCCTTGTTAGAGCACTTGAGGCGAAAGGCTTGAGGATTCGCCTTGATTCAGAGTTAGGGCAAGTGGTAGTTGATTCTGAAGGCAACTTAGTTACCAGTGCCACTGTCACAGTTAGCGAACTTGTGCGAGAACTGGTGAGGCCGTCTGAGTGGGTCTTGGAGAAGGGCCGGTCAGTTCTTGGTAGCGACCATCCACAAGTCAAAGAACTTGAGGAAAGCATCCGCATTACCACTAAAGTCTTTGCTTCGGATGACGAGAACATACTGGGCAAAAGAGACTATGGGACGTTTGGCGTAAGATACGACACTCGGAAACTTGAGCGCTGGCCTACGTCAAGGGCGCTTCATGTGAGTACAGTCAACGCCTTTGCAAAGACGGTCGACGCACTCATATCGGAAGGTGAACACAACCGGAAGGAAGCGGCTGACTTTATTACTAGCGCTTCAGAAGAAGCGGGTGTTGAGGTTCTGTCAAATCAGATCAGGTTGTCTTACCCGCAAACCATTTGGCGGGCCTCAGAAGAGGCGCTCGGATATGGAGAGCCAGAAGGACTTGCTAATGAGGTAGCGTCTGCACTTATTAGCGGCTGGTCAAACTCTTCTTCTTCGCCTGAATCAGTCTTGATGATGCAAGCCGCCGTTACTGAGTTGGGGGCATCGGCAGGCTACAGCCCTGAGGACTACACACTGGGTAGGTCGTCCAACCCACGCCTAGAAGACCTGTCGCCTGCGGCTAATAAACTTATCAAGACAGCCGTTCGCTCTCAGTATGATTCAACACAAGAAATGTACCGAGACATGGGTATCTCGGAAGTTACCATCGCCCGTGGAATGACGTTCCCTCTCGGCAGTCTTCCGTTTGAGCGGGAACGTGACAAGTCCGTGTATGAAGCGCAGGCCGTGTTGCGCCCGCTTTCTTCGTGGTCGATAGATGCAACAGACGCACTTGCCTTTGCTAAGGGAGCGCAAGTTCTATTCCAGACAGTTCCTGTTGAGCGAATCTTCGCCACGCCATTTACCGGCCTTGGATGCTTTGGCGAAAGCGAAACTATCTTTATTCACAAAGATGGCGATGTATTCCCTATTGTTGACCTCACAAGTTTGGGCGGTGCCACTACACCTGAACTTGCCGAAATAATCAATGACTATCCTGAACTACCAAAGATCAGTAAAGCGTCGTTGCCGACGGTCTACCCTGATGCCGACATACGAGACGCAGATTGGCCGAAGCGGACTTTCGACTTCCCCGACGTAACGACCGCCAAGCAGTACCGGGAAAGGTTCGGGCTACAGGACGATGAGGCTCTGGCCGAGCACATCAAGGAATACAAGGGCACCCCGTACTGGGAGGGCGTTCCGTCGAAGATCAAGACGGCACTACTCAAGAGCCAACTTTCCAAGCACCTTGGAACCCAGCACGATCAGAAGACGCACGGGCGGAGGAAGGCTGGGCCTCATGTGGTGCTGGGTAAAGATGCCTTCGATAGTGCCCAAACGGCTCATGAAAGGCTGAGGGATTACAACAGAGCAGGGGGCTATGAAAAAGGTCTGAAGGACAACATCGCCCGAACCATAGGCGACGCTCTGGACAAAGAGTTCTCTGAAGACGACTTGAGAGAGACGATGCGGCTTATTGGAGCAAATGTGCGGGCGTGGTCGCAGGTTGACCCTGCCTTATCGACGCTTGAAGTAGACGAAGAGTCGTTTGAGAAAGTTCTGACGGGCTTAGTTGAGCAACGAACATTCACTGACAATGGGATTCGCAATATCTTCGGGAACCGAGTGTTTGGGCTTGTAATGACAAGGGAGGAACTAGGAGCAGACCCCCAGTTCACTGATGAAGAAGTTGCTATGGGTATTGAACGCCTTCGGTTAGAGCGTGACCCTGATACTGGCGCACGCAAAGTGATGGCTGATCTTAGGAATAGCCCCAAGGCTTCTGAGGCATACGGGGCGGGAGTTTCTGACGAGTTATTGGGTACAGCAGTAGAGGTAAGTCGGCCACCTAGCGACAAGCCTGTGGCAAGTTGGACAGCCGGTGAGTGGCTCTTTAGCGAACTGAAAGATGGCTTTACGAGGGGTGCAATAAACGACTTGCAAACACTGGCTAAGGAGGGCAACACAACGGACGTGATTAGGTCCGCCAGCGGTTTATCAGATGTTACCTTAGGGGTTACGAGGACAGAAGAGGGCCGTCTAGAACTAATCGCCGTTCCTTCAATAATGTCTCCCCTTTCAGTTTCGGGGGACAAGTACACCTCTATGGAGAACCTGCGGAACTTAGGGGTGCTTTCCATATCTACCAATAACGGCTATTCCATAGCAGACACACTGGTCCGAGGCTGGGCTACGTCTTCTGCCTCAAATACCTCTCAACTTCTTCACGACCAAGTATCCGAGATGTTTGGGCTTGCTGACTTCACCCTGCAAAGTAGCCCCAGCACTCAGCGTTCCAGATCAATCATTCTTGACGACAGTTACTACAACAGTAGAACGAAGCCAGTTATTCGTCGGGTAGCCGAGTTGATGTACGAGAACACCCAAGCCTTGTTGGCAGAGACATCGGGGGATTCCGTCACTCTTTACCGAGGGCTGACGAGTGACGAGTTGTGGGCTAGAGCCTTTGAGGCGGCAGATTCTAGATTGAGCGCCACACTCAATGTAGAGCAACTACCTCTTTCTTCATGGTCTGCCAGTGTCTCTACCTCCAAGGAGTTCGCTAGGCGTGGTGCAGACCTTGGGGCGATAGTTATGGGCACGACTGTGCCCAAGTCACGAATCTTCAGTATGCCGTTCACGGGCTTAGGTTGTTACGCCGAGGCAGAGTTTGTCGTACTGGGTAGCGAATCCGACCCAGTGGTCGTCTTCGTAGACCCACAGCGCCTAAGAGAAGCAGAGGCTCTAGACATTGTGGTTGATTCTTTCGTTGATTCTGCAACAGCGTTGAGCGAAGCCACGATCAAGAAGGCCGCCGAGGGCAACATCAACATCGACGCAGACATCCGCAATGCCGACTGGGTGAAGCAGACCTTCGACTTCCCCGAGGTTACGACGGCCAAGAAGTACCGGGAAGAGTTCGGGCTTGAGGACGACGAAGCACTAGCCGAGCACATCAAGGAGTGGAAGGGCACGCCTTACTGGGAGGGCATCCCGTCGAAGATCAAGACGGGGTTGCTCAAGGCTCGGCTGGCCAAGCACCTCGGCTCTCAGCACGACCAGAAGACCCACGGTCGGAGGAAAGCATCGAAAGCCTACACCGTTAGAGACGACACTTACATTGACATTACTTATGGCAACTACAAGGGCGATGTCTCACCTATTGGTTGGATGGCAGGTGAGGACGGGTACGACATCACAGAACTAGATGCGTATTACGATGACATGCTTGACGTAAGGCGTGGAGATATTGATGGGCACCTCAAGTTTATTGCCGAAGACGCTATGAGCCGGTGGTTCTATTACGGGAAGCAATCAGTGATGCGGACAATAGCCAGTTCGATGATGGGCATTGGACACTACGCATCGCAAGGTGACGAGCCATACAAGGAGAAGTTTGGTGACAATGTAATGGATAGGGTGTACAGCGGAGATGGCCCTATCGAACTCATCGGTGAGCACATGCTACACACGGTCGCACTCCTAAGGTCGTCTGCCCTAGCAGAGCCATCTGAGCGAGAATGGTTCCGTGGCATGGTTGTCGATACTAAGAGTCCAATCTTACGGATGGCTGAGGGTGACAGGTTTGTCATGCCCCCTTCATCGTTCGGCGGCCACAGGGACATCGGGCTGGCGTTCACCCGTGGCGGCCCGCAAGCACCATCGGCACAAATGGCGGAGCGAGAAGAAGCATCGGTGTTCAACATTGAGTGGCGAGATGTCCTGTTCCGCCTTGAACCCGGTGCCCAAGGGACGCTCTCTCCCAGCACAGTCAGTCGTACTCCCGGTGGGGAGGGGTTCCCGTTTGAGATCGTGGCGAATGGCGAGTTTGAGGTCGTGTCAGTCGACAGACCGTTCTATGACTACGAGGGAGCCGAGGACGAACTGGTGGAGATCACGGTTCGCCAAGTGACTACTTACGACCCGAAGACAGGTGAGTACGTTGAAGTTGGATGAAGCCCTCTGGCGAGCGTTCGATGGATCAGTAAGAGCCACGCCACTCTCCAAGCACCTCGGCTCGGCACATGACCAGAAGACTCACGGACGTAGGAAGACGGCGGCTAGGTGGACTAAAGAAGAGTTGGCGGCGGGAGACGTTAGCCTCTACAAAGACGGCTATCGGTTTATTTCTGACCGATACAAGCACGCCAAGAGTGCCGTCCAGCGCTTGACTTCACGGGAGGGGGTGCCTGACCTAGAGGCTTCGGTTAGCGAACTAAGAGAACTCAACAGCAGGCCGTATGGCGGATTTCGGCTAGCCCACTGGAGGGACTCGGGAACTGCCGAAGAGCAACTTACGGGGTTCCTTGAAAACTTGATGAGCGATTGGGGCGACAGCGGCTCTGCACCTTTCTTTGAGGCACTGGCGGCAGAAGCACTTGAAGATTGGTACGGGCTTGATCTAGGCGAACGCTGGTATGGCGTGGATTCCAAGGAAGTTGCAGAGGAAACACTCAGCGTAATGAGCGATGACCTCCGCCTCTTCATGAAGCACCTAGCCGCCTCAGTTTATGACGTGACACAAGACCACTTGGCAGAACTAGGAGTTGAGCGTGTCCGCTTGTGGAGGGGAATCATGGCCGAGAAACAGAGCGTGCCGTCCTCCGTCCGCACCGCACTTGAGCGGGAGAGCGACGACACGAAGCCAGTTCTGGTGCAAGCAGATGTGGCAGAAAGCCCACTGTCTTCTTGGACAAGCGCTCTGTATCAGGCCAAGAGGTTCGCCCGACAAGACATGCTCAGTACTACCGATGTGAAGTGGTACAACGCATATTCCTTGATCCTTCACGACTTGGTGCCAGCCAAGTACATCTACAGCGTGGGAGGCTATGGCTTCGGTGAACGACGTGAGAGCGAGGTAGTTGTAGTCGGCAGTAAGCACAAGGTTGACGTGCTTGATGCGTATGGCGTGGGCATCTTCACTGATGACGTTGACGAGTTGTTGACCGGAGGCAATCCCGAAGAGTCGGGTGTTGGGAAGGCCGAGGAAGTCATCCTCATCGACAAGGACGAGCGCAACCGAAACTGGCTACGGCCCAACGTCTCCAAGCACCTCGGCACCCAGCATGACCAGAAGTCTCATGGCAGTTGGTCGTACAAGTCGAAGCGTGGCATGTGGACGGTAACGGATTCTTCTAAGAATCCCGGCAGTGTCAAAGACCTTGAGTTCGATGACTACGATGCGTGGGAGATTGCATCCCGAAGCATCTTCAACGTAGAACTTGACCACCCCTACATCGGGCGAGTTGTGGCAGAAGTCCGAGAGGTTGAGCCTGACCCTTATGCGTTCGGCAAGATACGGATATTCGGAAGGATCGTGTTGCCAGATGGCTGGACAACTCAACTTGCCTCTCAAGACACTCTTGAAATAGCCCCCGGCGGTGCTTATGGACAGTTCGACAGGTCTATTGATCCTGCTAAGGGGAACGTAACGAACAACATCTTCAAGTTGGGCGAAGCACTTCAAGGAACTGGCTTGGGCACGACACTCTCGCTTCACTGGGAAGACCAGTTGAACCGAGCCGGGATTGACTACATGAGGACAGAGGCAGTCAGCGACCTGCACGGCGGGCTAAATGGCGGCTACACATGGCTCAAGTATGGGTACAAGCCTGATTCTGGTGTAGGGCGTGACTTGATTGAAGCGTGGTATTCCAGCAACACCAACAACCCCGGCTTCATTGACAACTTCCTTGAAGAGCACTTGCGCCCAGTGGCAGAAGCGTTTGACATAAGTGACGACCTTGAGTTCTTGATAGAAGAATCATCCAATAACGTCGATGATCCTGAAGTCAGACGGCGGTTCGCAAGGCTGGTGACTGAAACCTCAACGGATAGCGCAGAGCCGCTACTTCGGTTGGCGGCTGAAGACGAGTCGTTCAGAGATTACCTGATGAGTTCGGCCCGATGGTATGGGTCCAAGTCAACAGAGCGCCTTGAGGATGACGTGGCTAAGGCGCAGAAGACTGTTGCCCAAGTTCTGCGAGAGTGGAACATCAAGAACCCCGCCGCCGTTGAGAACGACGATCCCGAGTTCTGGCAAGCCGTTCGTAATGCCTTCGGCAACGTCTCCAAACACCTCCCTAGTGGGCATGACCAGTTGACTCACGGTCGACGGAAGACGGCTGGAGATGGTGAGGCAAGGATTGTCGACCTACTCAGCGACAGGAGAATCTCTGAAACTCTGGCGGGGATGAAGAACCCGCTGGACTGCAAGGGCCGGTGCATACAAGCCGAGAACTTCCTCAACAAGTCTGTCTCAGAGTTGCGGCCCGACTGGGGCTACCGGTCTGTGTATGTCCGTGGGGCAAAGCCGGGAGTCATTGCCGAAGAGCAGTACCCCAAACTTGACGATGCCTTTACGGGTGACCCTGTTCGCATCGCTAGAGATCAGACCCATGTGTACGGCCAGATCAAAGTCCCGGTCCCCGACAGAGAGACGGGCGGCATTGCCTATGAGGTGTGGGAAGTTGACTACACCTATCGTCAGTTCCAGCCCGACTCTGAGTGGCCAGTCATCACATTCGTCGGCTCCCAGTCTGAGCGTGAAGGGTGGCCAGATGAAGGCGAGTTTGAGCGCTGGGACGAAGTGCAGTTCTTCAACGAGCGATAGGCACCTCTATCGCCTACCAATGTGGTGGGCTACCGTGTCGCCATGTCCTACACGGCCCATGTTTCGCCTGATGAGATGATGCCCTACATCGGGTCAACTCTCTGGCCCGAGATGGTTCCGCACCACGGAGTTACCATTGTGGCGGGGCTACGCCCTGACGGTAGCGAAACACTGCACATCGCCTGTAGCACTGACACTCCACCTTGGGTGCTTCTTGGGATGCTCCGAATGGCCGCCGCCGATCTGGTCGCCGCTACGAGTGGTGTGTATGGCGAAGAAGACTAAGCCGTACCAGATCGTCGTCCTGATCTGGCAGGACGCTCATGCCGACATGGCAGGGTCATGGGTCTGCGTCGATGACATCGACCCTGATCCATTCCATGTCATGTCGATTGGGATACTCCTGCCCCACGTCAAGCCGGGGCATGTGTCGATAGCGCAGAGCGTGGGCGGGGACATTGCGGACCACATCATCCACGTCCCGAACCAGATGGTGCGGGAACTCACCGTCATTGACACCATTGACACCGACCCTTGGCAGGGGTAGTGCAGACTGGCCTATTATCGGGGAACTGGACTGACTCTGTAGAGGAACAAGATGAACGATCACGTCGCCAAAGGCGTTATCACGAAGATTGATGACGACAAGCGGCTCGTCTTCGGTTGGGCTTCCATCATCAAGGATGTCGACGGTCGGGTACTGCTGGACCGGCAAGACGATTACATTGACGACGAGGAAGAGTTGGAGAAAGCGGCGTACACCTACGTCCTCCACTCACGGGACGGCGGTGAGATGCACGTCCGCAAGGGTGTCTCCACGATGGTGGAGTCCGTCGTACTCTCCAAGGAGAAGCAGGCCGCCCTCGGTATCCCCGAGGGAGTCGTCCCCGTTGGCTGGTGGATCGGCTTCCGAGTCAACGACGACCGTGTGTGGGATCAGGTCAAGAAGGGCGACTACATGGGTTTTTCGGTGCATGGCACCGGACAGCGCCAACAGGGCATCCTGAAGGACGGCGAGTTCACCGAGGTTGAGAAGCGTGCCATCTCGCCCGACGAGGAAGAGGCACTCAAGGAGCACAGCCAGCACCACTCGGCCAAGCACATGAAGGCCATGCGCCAGCGCATGAAGCAGGGCGCAACTCTGAACGAGGCGCATGAGGCCGCCTCCAAGGAAGTCGGCAAGTCGGACTGCGGGTGCGGAGGCTCTGCCAAGCCCACCGGAACTCCCGTGAGCAAGCGCCTCTTCACTCTGCTCACCAAGGCGCAGAAGGCCAAGAAGGTCAAGGGCACCAAGAAGGTTTCCCAAGTGATGCGGGAGTTTGAGCGGGGCGAACTCAAGTCGTCCTCGGGGAAGCCGGTCAAGAGTCGCAAGCAGGCTATGGCCATCGCTCTCTCTGAACAGCGCCGCATGGAGAAGGGCGACTTCCCCGGCCACCCGTTCCGTGGCAATCAGTGGACCGGAGGTAAGCCGGGGCAGGGAACGAAGTCCGGTGGCAAGAAGCCCGCTAAGGACAAGGGTGCACCAAAGAAGAAGCCTGCCAAGCCCGAGCGCCCTGCCTCAGTTGCCAGTGCGTTGGAGCGAGCGAAGAGCGGCAAGAAAGTCTCCCTGAAGAACCCGAAAGAAGTGGCGGTCTTCCTAGAAGAGTTCCACAAGGAAGTTCAGGCGATGAAGGCGGCGGGCAAGAAGGCCAAGAACCTTGATCTCTGCAAGGTCACGGTCCCCGGCACCAACTTGTTCTGCGGGGCGAACAAGGGCATCCCCCGAGGCGACATGCCGCAGATCGGCGGTAAGACCCGTCCCGGCACCAAGGCCGACAAGTTGCCTAAGAACAAGGACGGCGAGGTCGACGGGACCGATGCGTTCATCAGCCACCTTGAGGGCAAGAAGATTGAGGTCAAGCGCACCAAGGTTCCCGCCGCACAACTCAAGGCAACACAGACCGAGTTGATCGGTGCCAAGGTGGCGGGGATGATGCTCGCCAAGGACTTCGATCCCTCGGAGCGCCCGATCTTCGTGTCCCGTGACGGTTACGTCATCGACGGCCACCACCGCTGGGCCGCCGTTGTTGGCCGTGATGCGAGCGACGGGAAACTGGGTGACCGCACGATGAACGTGCAGATGGTCGACATGGACATCATGGACGTGCTCAAGGAGGCGAGCAAGTGGGCTGATGAGTTCGGCATCAAGACCGCATCCTTCAAGGACGGCTGATGTACACCACGCCCCGCTATCTGGAGTTGCTCGCCAAGGCGCAACGCCATCGCATCGAACTCATCAAGCACGCCGAACACGACCAGAAGACCCACGGTCGTCGTAAGACGGCGGGGACCGAGATGGTGCTCAGGGGACGGCTGGACTCCAAGAATCTGGTGCTTGCACCCAAGAGGCCCGAGATCACACTGACCACTCAGCCCAGCCTGATGGAGCGAGTCACTAATCCGTTCATCAAGCCGAGGGCCGTGATCGACAAGGCCAAGAAGGCGCAGGAAGAAATACTTGACTTGGACGACGATGAGATCACCGAGGTCTACTGGAAGGAGTTTGCCACCACGCTCTACTTCAACCCCCAACCGTCGCCCTACAAAGGCATACCGAGACGGTGGAAGTTTGTTGACAGAGACAAGCCCACCCGTGATCCGATGCCGGGGACGAGCAAGGTTGAGCAATCACGCCGCTGGAAGGGTGACCACCGTGAGTTTGCGGCTCGCCACTTTCATGCTTTGGAGAAGGTTGTTAGGCACATTCAGAACAACCAGCGCAGGGACTTGTACGGTCAGGCGTGGGGATGGATGGATCAAGGAAGCCGTGAACTCCGTGATTATCTTGCGGACGTTGCAACGCAGAGTGCCGTCGTCTACAGAGGACTCAATCCCGGCGACCGAGACAGGGACTAACACATGGCTACTGGTGGCCTGACTCGTTGGTTCAAGGAACAGTGGGTTGACATCTCACGCCCCAAGGAGGGTGGCGGCTTTGAGCCGTGTGGTCGTAAGGATGCCGACGAGGGCAAGTACCCGAAGTGTGTGCCTGCCTCCCGTGCGGCGAAGATGACCGAGGCTGAGATCAAGTCGGCAGTGAGTCGTAAGCGTCGGGCCGAGTCCACCGAACGGCGGGAGGGCAAGAAGCCCATCAACGTCAAGACCAAGGTGGAGAAGAAGAACGTCCCAACTAACCCCAAGTTGTACGCCGAGGTCAAGGCGGCGGCCAAGCGAAAGTTCGATGTCTACCCCTCGGCCTATGCGAACGGCTGGCTGGTGCAGGAGTACAAGCGCCGAGGCGGCAAATACAAGACGGTGGCCAAGGGCAGTGTCGGTCTGGCCAAGCATGTCGAACACGACCAGTCAACTCACGGTCGACGGAAGACAGCGGGGAGTTCCAAGGGACCAGCCAGTGCCGAGGACTTCCAGTCGGTTCTTATGGGTGCTCAGATTCGGGCGGCAATGGAAGAGCGCCCGAAGGCTTTGAGCAAGTGGCAGGGACCAGAGACATTCGATGAGCGCCTGACTCGTTGCTACGAGTTGTCGTGGAAGACGTTGAACAAGA
>Ga0070749_10001161_pt1 | contig 17811 bp, 20 predicted proteins | sample VirMetDEL_Nov_18_FD_75180 | JGI IMG/M metagenome (GOLD analysis project Ga0070749, IMG submission 75180) | Aqueous microbial communities from the Delaware River and Bay under freshwater to marine salinity gradient to study organic matter... | ecosystem: Environmental > Aquatic > Marine >...
GGATCTCAAAATCAGGTAGCGGCACAGGCGCTCGTCGTCGGCGGGCGCAGCTTAGGCCCTAATAGTCCCAGACCACCCGCGGCGAGCCCTTTCTAATTCCCGTGTGGATGAACCCCTTGGGAGCGCCCTTGCCGGTGCTGAACGGCCAGTTGGCGAGGCACCAGTCCTGCAGCTGGTAGATGTTCACGCCGTCGATGAACCAGTCCACGGCTCCGACGCCGATGCCGTCGTAGAGGTGCTCGGAGCTGCTGGCGCCGCCCACTGAACGGTTGATGGCCGCGTTGCGATAGCCACTCGTGATCACCACCGGCTTGCCGCCGAACTGCGCGCGTGCCTTCTCCAGGAACTGCGCCAACCGCAGCGCCGTATCGCACTGAAATTGGTGATCGAAACGCCGGGCCTCTTGGTTCAACGCAAACTCGCCGGCGGTGATGTGCGGCGTGATCTTCTGGCTGAACGGGCTCTCGGGCGTGAACATCGCCTCGATGGGGCCGGTGGTCTGCCGCTCGCGGCCCCATAGGTCGCCTTCAGCGATACGGCGGCGCTTCAGGCCGGCCTCGACGTTGCTGCCGGGGTTCCGGTAGAGCAGCAGGGCATCGGGCACGCCGGCCCAGTCCTTCTCGCGCAGCCGCTTGCTGATGGTCTCGAAACCCTTGGCGCCGTAGAAGCCAGAGCCGAGGTTATAGGCGAAGCTGATCAGTGCCGACTTCTGCGCATCGGTCATCTCCACCCAGTAGGGGATGGATGCGCGAAGCTTGCCGGCGATCTGATCCACCTCTTGCCGCAGCAGCATGTCAGCCTCGACGCGGTTGATCTTGTCACCGCGGGAGACAGGCCGGCCGTCGTCGTAGCGCGTGGTGCCCCAGCCGATCGTCCACGGCTCACCGCCGCTGAGCGGATCGGGGTAGGCATCGAGGTGGCAGCCCTCAAACTCCTGGATCAGCTTGAGTGCAGCGCCGAGATCAGCGTGTTTGCCGTCTTGGCTCCAGGTGTTGAACCATGCCCGATCGCGCCGCATCGCTGCTGCGTAACCGTTCACCGCGAGATCCTGCTCCAGCTGCTGGATGGCAGCAGCCTGATGGGGCAGCGCGCGATAGAACCGAAACAGCTGCTCGAGCGTGATCGGCGCGGTGTTGGCCATGTCAGCGGCGCTTCGGAAAGGCGAGGCGTGCGGCCTGCAGGATCAGCTGCAGCCAGCTGTTGGACTTCAGGGGGCTGATGGCGATCAGCTCAGAGCCGGCAGCGACGATGATGGCGATCGCGGCAACGGTTTCGGGGCTCATGGCATCCATGTTGGTGCTCCAACGTTAGGGCTTCATTTCAAGGGCACGCACCCGCTGATCCAGCTCCGCCAGCTGGGCGCGTGCATCAGTCTTCAGCTCATCCACCGACTTGGCCATCTGCACCAGCGTGGCCTCGATCCTGGCGGACTGCACCTGCATCGAGATCAGCAGCGCCCCGATGGCAACCATGCCTGCTGCGAGTGCTGCCGGGAGAGAAGCAGCAAGCACTCCGCCAACGGTTTTGGGTTCGTCCACCATCGGGGCGCCCTGCGTCGATCCCATCGTAACGATCAAAGGGATCAGGCATCCCGGCGAGGATGGCAAGAGCGCGGCGATAGTAGTGGTTGTCGGTCTTCCCCGCGGCTTCCAGCGCGTGCTTGATCTTGCGCCAGTTCTCGCGGGTTTCGGGGTCCATTACCGGCCTTGCCCTCTCAGGGGCTTGCGGCCGCGGCGCCGGGGTCGGCTGTGTTGGCCGTACCCCTGGCGCGTTGTTTTAGGCGCCCCCGGCTGGTGGTCGATCCTGGCGGTGCCGGTCTTGGACTTGACGGCCATCAGGTAAGCCCCAGCAGCTCCTTCAGCTCATTCACCGTCAGCCCACTAGCGGCCAGCTTTTCAGCAGGCGTCAGCTCGGGGACGGGCTCGGGCTCGGGTGCAGGCTCGGGGGTGTTGCCTTCTTCCAGCCAGGCCAGGTACTCCGCGTAGTCGCGGTTGGCGGGGTCGGGTGGGATGACGGCGTTGTCCGCAAGGCGGAGGATGCAGTCGTTTTGAGTGAGTTGGTAGGTCATGGGTTACAGCTCGGCGGACATGGTGTTGCCAGATTGGTAAATAACGGCATAGTCGCCACTGGCATTAGAAACAAGTTGCAAGGTAAATGCTTGCGCCGATAGGGTTACTGTTTGTGATTGATTGTTTATGCCGGAAGCGAATGAGTTGGTTGCAGTTGGCGCTGCTCGCATAGGTACTGGATGAGTCAAATGGGCGTAAGTATTTCCGCCTGCCGCAACGCCGTAACTCTGCAAGCTAAAATTTTTGTCCGTTTTGTAGTAATACCTCTGACACAACGCCAGCTCCTGCCCGTAGCTCCTGCGCTCAAATGGGGTGGCGACGGTGCCGGCTTCAAGTTGGACGCCAGTGATCTGCCAGGTAGCGTTGAGAGTGCCGATTACCGAGACAGCTCCAGTTGCTGAGTTTAGGTCTGCGGCCTGCCACGATCCAGCCGTCCCGCTGAAAGTCGTTCCAACTCCAAGCCCGAAATTTACCGCTAGCGCGGGACTGTTATCAGTTGGCCAAGTGCCTGTAGTGTCGCCGGGAATCACAACTGTTTTGTACTCCCAGGTGTTGGCACTAGAAATGCTGTAGGTAAATGGATAAGCCCTAGTATTTGCGCCATTTTTTACAGCTCCGCCAAATGTGCCAGTCAAGGAACTTCTGACCCAGAAGGATAAAGTCACCGATAATGCGCCTGCAGCACCCCACCCCAAATCTGCTGCATTAAACCCTTCGATGACTTGCGCAGTTGTTAAGCGCTGTGTTGCTGAAAGTGATGCATCTGCTGCTGTCGTTGTGATCAGAAGCGAGTTCGTAAAACCTGCAGGAGCAACAGTGCTGCGTTGGACAGTAGCGGTGCCATCGGTGTCTTCAAAATGCGCCCACCGATCAACTACGTAAGTAACAGTTGCCGCAGGCAAGGTGACAGTAGCCCCAGCGTTCCTCTGGTCGATCCGTATGTCGCCGTTGATGATGCGGTTGCGAGCGCCAGCAAGCGGTCCACCATTGAGCGATACAATCTGCGCGTCTCCAGAAACCTGAATCCCTGTGGTGTTGATAGCCAGCCGCTGCGCTGCAGTTGCTTGGCCATCTGGCGTCGTGCTGAAGACCAGCTGCGTCGGCATGTCGGTGGTGTCACCGGCCGTACCAACCTCGCCATTGACCACCGCGCGGATGTGCGCGCCGATGCTGGTCAGGTCAGTGCCGTTCGCGCCGCAGAACCGCAGCTCGCCCAGGATGTCGCCGTTCTGAACAGCGGTGACAGCGCCAGCAACAGTGCCCCGGCTTTTGCCTATCGCAATGATGCCGCCGGAGGTGTCGTTGCTGTTGCGCACGCATGACAGCGGCAGGCCCAGCGACTCCACCGCCAACGTCGGGATGACAGCGCCACCTACTTCACGGAGCGAGCCAGGGCCGACAAGCACTCGACCAGAACTATCAACCGCCAGCCGCTGCTGGCCGCTGGTGCCAAGCGCCACCTGATTGGCGCCGGGTGAGTACAGGCCGGTATCTAGGTCACCAGTGAAGGTGACGCCTGGCGTGCCAGCACTGCCCAGCGCAGCAATCAGGGTGCTGCCAGACGGCAGCAGCCCCAAGTTGGCGCTGCCCAGCGTCCCCAGTGTCACCCAGGCGTTGTTCGCTGCGTTCCTTTGCTTGAGCAGGCCTGCGGTCGTATCGGCCCACAGCATGTAGGCGTACATGGTGCTCGGCTCACTGGCGCCGCTCATCAGCGTGCCCAGTGCCAGCAGCTGGTTGTTCAGATCGGCGCGGAACGCAGCGCCCGACTGGTTGGCGACATTGAGGTCCCCTTGCGCCATGCGTCAGATCTCCCGGCCGTATCCGATAGCAGTGTAAGTGAACTGGCGAGCCACGGCAGAGCCGCCGCTATTCCTAAAGGTTACCTGGAATCCTGCCCTGGTCACGCTTGCCACCTCAAAGTAATCGCCGGTCACCATGTTGAACGCTGTGACGCCGATGGAAGGTGCCTGATAGAAGGCGTCAGCAAACGTCACTGCATACGTTGCGGCGGTGCTTGTCAAGGTGCCCGACTGTTCTGTCCTCTGCTGCAGCTCCACTTCGCAACCCAGTTCGTCCACGATGATGTTCTGCGCAGGGTCGGAGCTGGTGGCGATCACCTTGAACTGGAAGCCACGCCCGCGAGTGATCACGTTCGAGAACTCGCGCCAGGTGCTCCAAGTTGGGGTGCCTGCCGGGTTGTCGGCGGTGGCGCGAACGTAGAGCAGCGCGTTCACGCCATCGAGGTTGGTTTCATCAATAGCGGGCCAGGTATCGATGTCCCCCAGCTTGTCGTCCCACAAGCTGCCTGGCAGGTAGGGCCTTGTGACGAAATAGCGGGTGAGGTTGAGATCAAACGTGCCACCTAGGTCGAGGGTGCTGCCGAACTCGTACTCGCCAGAACTCAGCACGCCGCCAACGCCGTCAATCGTGCCAAGCGCATCCCAGTCGCCGTCCGTAGCCATGTCGTCCACGTCCAGGCCGGTGCTGATCACCAAGCCGTCCTGCTCGGCGCTGTAGAACATGTCGGTCAAGTTCCCCGAGAACGGCGGCGTCTCTTGGTCCTCGCGGTAGCTCTGCACCAGCAGGCGTGGCTGCGGTGTTGGCAGATCGACCACAACGGTTGCGGCATTGACCGAGCGATTGCCGGAGTCATCCTGGAACTTGACCAGATAGGTGCCTTCAAGAACCGGGACCTGCTTCTGGGTTTGATTGCCGCCAGCGCTGGGGACGATCTCCTGCGACTCCTCCCATGTGGCGCCCACGAGCACAGTGCTATGGCGGATCAGGACTTTGCCGCCAATTCGCACATCAAGATCAGTGGTGGGATCCCATGTAAGGATTGCGCTTGCTTCATCAATAGCAATCAATGACAAGCCGGTCACATCCGCCGGTGCAGCCGTCTTGCCGCGTGCTTCAACGGTCAACCGGGCCGGCTGCGTTGATTGTTTGAGGCCCGCGTTGATGCTGTAGACCTCGACCTCGTAGCGGCCGGCAACGGTGTCAAGGATCTCGTAATCCAGTCGGGTCTGCGTTGTTGTTGTCCAGTTGCCGTTCTGTGGCTTCCAACGGATGCGGTATTGGTTGACGCCCAGCACTGCCTGCCAGCTGATCACCAGCTTGGACAGCGCGCGGCCGTTGCTTTCGTACAGCGCCTCAGTGGCCTGCATGTTGGCCGGCGCCGCCGGAATCTCGTTCAGGTCGGTAACGTCCCGCGTTTGCAGGGTCAGGTTCCGCTCGATGTAGCCGTATTTGCTGGCGTTGTAGGCCAGGGCGCCGATGGCGTACTGAGCGCCCTCCTGCTCCTGCACGCTCAACACGCGCCAAGTGGAGGTCTGCAGCGTGTTGGTCTGGTAGATCCAAATGCTGTTGGCGTTCGGCGCCGTGGTGAACGCCGGACTGACGGTGAGCACGCTGCCGCTGATTGCGGCCACCGCTCGGCTCTGCACGGCGCCATCGGGCAGGATCACCGACAGCGTTGCGCCGGTGCCTAGCGCCAGGCCCGTGGCGTCGTCCACCGTGATGTTGGCCGTGGTTGCGGAACTGATGCGGCCACCTCGGCGGGCGCCGGCGCGCATCGGATCGCTGATCTCGATGATCTGCCCTGGCCGCACCAGCACGCCCGCGTCGATGCTGGCGGTGAAGCTGACCACCTCGTTCTCGTACCACTCCGAATACAGCAGCCACTCACCCAGGCGGTGCGCTTGGCCGCGGCTGGTGCAGGCAAAGGCGGAGATCTCGCGGGTGACGACGCCGTACTTGCTGATCGCCTCTTGGTCCTCCACCACCTCGTAGTCGATGTCGCGGGTGTCGAGGTTCAGGTAGCTGACCACCGCCACGGTCGGACGGGTTTTGAGGCTGCCGCCTTGGTAGCTGAAGCCCTCCTCCGAGACGTTCGCGTAGGTGAACAGATAGGCCGGATCGGCCGGCGCATCCTGGCTGACGGTGAGCGCCCCGGTGCTCGAATAGGGCATGGCCCGGAACACCGAGCACATGTCGTTGATCAGCTTGTAGGCGTCCTCAGCGGTCTGGATGTTGACGTTGCAGCTAAAGCGGGGCTCGCTGCCACCAAAACCATCGGGCACCAAGGCCGAGGCATAGACCGATGCGGCATAAAACGCCCACTTGTCCAGCTGCGCCGCCTGGATGTGATCACCGAAGCCGTATCGGGTCGATGTCAGCAGATCCCAGAGGATCCAGCAGGGGTCGGTGGTCCAAGCTGCAGCTCCAAAGGTGCCATCCCAGATGCCGGCATAGATCAGCCGGCCGGTAGTCGTGTCCACCGTGGCATTGCTGGGAATCACCACCTTGATGCCGCGGATCAGGTAGCTGCGGCGCGGGATGGAGTTGAACTGCTCGGCATCGACGCGGAGCGCCACCAGCGCGCTGTTGGGGTAGCGGAGCTTGGCGTAGGTGATCTCGGTGTAGCTAGACCAGCTGAAAGCGTTCTGGATCTTGGCGCTGCCGCTGTCGGCCGTGGTCCGCGACACGCGGATGTCAATGGGATAGGCGCCGCTCAAGCTGACCAGGTAGTCGCGCTGGAACTGATCACCGCTGCGGCCGGAGACCGTATCGGTCAGGACCGTGGTGTAGCCGCCGCCGTTGTATTGCACCTCGATGCGCAGGCCGAAGCTGGAGCCGTTGATGTCGCCGTTATTGGCAAACTCCTGCAACGCCGGCACCGTGATGGTCACCCGTGCGGCGTTGACGGTGGTGCTGGTGATGCTGCGGACAATCGGGGTGCCGAACTGCACCTGGACGCTGACAGGCTGCTCGTTTTCAACATCAGCCGCGATGGGGATGTAGCTCTGGTTTTGTGTGCCCGTCCGCGTGGTGACGGTGACGTTCTGGAAGTTGTAGGAACCGTCTGCGTTCTGCAGCGGGGTGTTGTCGATGTAGATCGACTTGTGGCCATCCTTCAAGCCCTGGATCTCGCCCTCGCTGATCAGGTCAACCAGGTTGGCGTATTGCGTGCTGTTGAGCGTGTCGCCCGCCTCGGTCGGGGTGTAGGTGGTGCCGCCGCCGCCACCTCCGCCCTTGCCGCCACCTCCACCGCCACCTCCACCGCCTGCGCCGGCGATGCCCAGGCCCAGGCCGGCGTTGTGCACACGGATGCCGCCGGCGATGAAGGTGTGGTGACCCTCAACGGTCAGGTTGTAGACAGTGCCGCGGCCGTGGTCGGTGCGCTCAACGATGGGCCGAAGGTGGCCGTTCTCATCCACCAGGCAGTCGTCTGCGCCCAGCGTGCCGATCTCAACAAAGGCGTTGAACTGGTTGAGCACCCAGTGGTTCGGGGTGGCATCGAGCACGGCACCGCCCCAGAGGCGGTGGCGGACCACGCGCTCGTTTTCGTGGACGTGGACCTTTAGCACCGCGGCCTGGTGCAGCTCTCCTTGGTCGTCAAAGCTCAGCACCTGGTCGCCAGGCTGCAGCGCCTCGATGGCGCGCAGTCCGTCAGGCGTGCGCACCAGCGTGTGCCCTAAGAAGCACCCGCCGCCGCCACCGCCACCACCTGCGCCGACGATCCTGTTCATGTCTGCACCGTGTCGATGCCGGCCGAGATCACCACAGAGCCCACCAGGGTCTCGCCGTAGACGACGGGCACCGGCACACCGGCGCGGCTGGTCTGCTGAACGCCGCTGAAGCTGTAGGACTTGCGGGGGTCTTTAGCGGTCTCAGCGGTGCTGCCGCTGGTTGGCAAGCTGGGCACCGGCGTGAGCAGCTGCGCAACACCGCCCAGCACCAAGCTGGCACCCACACCAAAGGCGATGGTGCCGAGCGCAATGCCTGCCACCGGCGGCAGGAAGAACGACAACGCGACCAGTGCCACGCCCGCAATGATGCGCCCCACAGCGCCAGCACCTGCCACCACCGGGGTGATCTTGATCTCCTGCTGGCCGGCCGGCGCCTGCAGCTCGTCCTCGGCCAGGTCGTAGCTGCCAACGCTGACACGGTAATGGCCCTTGGCCAGCTCGGGCTCCAGCTGCGGAAAATTGGCCAGCAGGAAGCGCACGGCCTCGGCGGCGCTGGCCACCTCAGCCTCAAACTTGCGGCGCTTGAGGAGTTTCGCCAGGCGCCCGTAGATGCGGATCGTGCGCAGCATCACGTCAGCTCTAGCCTCCCTGCATCGTAATGCCGGAGCCTGCGGCCAGTGCACTTCTGCAGCCAACCGCCGTAGAGATCACGGCTGCTCAGTCGGCCGCGGATGTGATGCAGCAGCAGCTGGTCACCGATGTAGACGCCGACGTGGTTGAGGCCCGGCCCGCTGATGCTCATCAACACCGCATCGCCGCGCTTCAGTGGCTCGTCCTCATCCAGCTCGCGGAACCCTGCGTCCTTCCAGTAGCGGTCAAACAGCGGATCCGTCTCAAACTCCTCAGGTGTCAGCGGTCGCGCCCAGTCGAGCAACTCCAGGCCCTGCTCGGCGTACCAGTCCCGCACCAGCGTCCAGCAGTCGGAAAGCCCCCACGTCCATTCACGGCCGATCAGCGGCGCCTTGTAGCCGCACGGCTGCAGCTTGGTGCTCCATGCCTCGGTCTTAGGGTTGACGATGTACCAAGGCAACGCGGTGCGTTCGATGGCCAGCAGGTCGGCCTGGCTCGGCACTGGCGGGGTGACGGGATGGCTGTGGACCACCGCCAAGATCTCGCCCGCGTCTTCGGCTGCAGCAAAGTCCAGCGGATCCAGGATGAACTGCTCGGTGCCTGCCGCCAGGTTGCGGCACCGCCAGTAACGCCGGCGCCCCTTGACGACCACCAGCAGGCCGCAGGCTTCGCGGGGATCTTCTGCCTTTGCGTGCTCTAGTGCTGCTGCGCGCCAGGTCATGCGAAATAGGCTCCGATGCCGGGATAAGAGCCGAATGGCAGCTCAGCGGTCTGGCCAAACCGCAGTTTGCAGCTGCTCAGCTTCTTGCCGCACACGTCTGCCGCCAGCGTGGTCACCACGTTGTCGTTTTCATCCCAGTAGCTGCTGCCGGTGTAGCTGCACTCCACCGAGCGGTACTCCCATTGGCAAATGTTGCCGATGCACTGCCGCTTCGGTGCGCGCACGCCAGCCAAATCGAACGCTGCCGCCAGCTCAAACTCCACCACATCGCGCGTCTCGGCGGTCTTCCTGTCGATGTAGTAGATCTCTCGCGGGAACTCGGCAGTCGGGTCTGGTGTGCCGTAGGGGTTGACGCCACCGGCGAAGTTGCCGGCGTCCAAATAGCGCGCCAGCGTGCGGATGCGGGTGAACTTGGCGCCCTCCAGTCCTTCAGGCAGGCTCAGCAAAATGGCAGTGATGGTGCCGAGGATGTTGCTTGCGCGCAGCTTGGGCCGCGGCAGCTGGCCGTTGCCGGTGTATTCAAAGCCATCCGCCTCGACCGGAAACCGCAGATAGCTGTTGCCAGCCCACAGCAGCTCGCCGTTGGCGTTCATGTTGCTGCCAGCGTGGAAGCGGTAAATGTCGTTGACGCCGTGCTGCGCCGTGTTCAGCTCCAGCTCAAACAGCTCGATGACAGCGCTGGGCGCAATGCCCTGCAGCTCAGAGGTGGGATAAACCCAGCCGTCACCGACGGCATAGCCGACTGCCCAATAACCTTCGACAACGTAGAGGTCTTGGACAGCCATCAGACGCGATACCAGCTGAGTGTTGCCGCCTCATAGATGAAGGCGACGGGGGTTGTTGCTGTGATCGTTGTTGGGTTGCCGTAGCGTGTTTGCCCGGTGTTTGCGTTTAGCGTCAGCGTGGTGACCGTTGAGCGCGTTCCGATGCGAACAATTTGACCGTTTGCCGGACTTGCCGGCAGAACGATGGTCAGCGTTGCGATGGTGGCGGTGTGCTTGAGAATTAGCGCGGCAGCGTTGTTATTTACCGTCACAGTTGTGCCGGTTGTGGGCGTTGCTACTTGCAGCGCACTGTCAGGAATTGAGTAGCCAAGGTTTGTGAAATTGGCATCCACCTCGGCGTGCGTTAGCGCACTGCCTTTGCCAGCCCTGGTGACGATGGTGCTCATGGCTCGTAGACCTCCCGGAATGTTGCCTGTATCTGGTTATTGTTGCAGTTGCTGAGCGTGGTCTGCCACTCCTCGCAAACGTATTTGCCAGCGGCGCCGCGGGGAGGTGTCCAGTCGAAGCTCTCGACGCCGCCGCGTGCCTCCAGGAAGGCCAAGATGTTGTCGCGCTCGGTGTCGGTGCGGTTTGCGAACGTCAGGCTCCACTCCTTCGGGTCGGTGTGGAGGCCAAAGCGAATGCGCTGCTCGTAGCCATCGCCCGCTTGAAATCTGCGCACACGGGGCTTGCTGCTCTCGGTGGCCTCAAAGCTGGGGGTGTAGGTGAAGGTTGCCATCGGTTATGCCGCGAGAAGGCCGCCAGGCCGGCGTTGCTTGATCAGCTCCTGCTGCACAGCAGCACTGATGGCACGGCCGAGCGCCTGGCCTTGGCCGTTGTCGCCCTGCACGGTGGTGCCCTTGGCATCCACGTTCACCACCACGCTGGTGGTGTTGTTGCCGCCGCCCTGCATTGCGACGGGGATCCGCCGGCCATCAGGAAGTGGCACGAACGCCTCGGGCTGGCTGCCTTCACCAAACAGTGCCAGCTGCGGCGAGCGGGCAATGCCACCGCTGGCGTATTTCTTCAGCGGCACCGGGCCGTCTGCCGTCATCACGCCACCCATCGCAAAACTGAAGCCGGGGAAAAACCCACCCAGCGCCTTGACGATCGGGGTGATGATCGCCGCGCGCAATGCAATCCGCGCCAGGTCAGTGAGGATTGAACGCGCCAGATCCTTAAAGCTGGCCTTGCCGGTGGTGACGAACTCGGTGAGCTTGTCTTCCAGCCCCTGCAGGCCGCTCACCACGGCATCACCGATCGCGCCACCGAGGTCCTTCACGCTGTTGTAGTAGTCCTGCAGCCGCTGCTTGATGCCCTCGCCAATCGACTCGCTGTCCTTTTTCTGCTTCTCCGTGGCTTCGTCCAGCGCCTTGGCGCGTTCACGCAGCAGCCGAACATGCTCAGCCAGTGCCGGGTTGGTCTGCGCCAAGATGTCCAGCTGCAGCAGGTTGATCTGCGCGTTCAGCTTCTCCACCTCAGTCAGCTCAGTTTTGCCGCGCTGCACTTCCTTGATCTTGGCGTCATACTCCTGCAGGCTCGGCAGTAGATCCTTCAGGCCCTGGAGGTAGTCCTTGTCGGCCAGTGCAACATTGGCCTCGGACAGCGTGTTGATCAGCGTTTCAAACGGCTTGATGTCCAGCTTGCCGCCGGCTTCGTTCACCTCAGTGGCAAGTTTCACCACATCGCGGGTCAGCTCATCAACGAGACGGTTGTTTTCGGTGATTGCTTTATCACGCTGCAGAAATAGCCGATCAACCGGGGTCGCGCCGATGCCTTCATAAGCCGCGTTCACGTCAGCCACGCTGTCCTGGAGCTGACGCTGAAGATCGATAGTGTTAAGCGTCAAACGCTTGCGGCGATCCTCTAGGCGTTCCTGTTCCGCAGCAGCACGTTTGGCTTCTGCTGCAGCCTTGCGGGCTTCGGCTTCTGCGGTGTCGGCTCTGCCAGGAAGAAGCGCCGGTATGGCACGAGGCCGGTTTGGTGGCCGCAATGCTTGCCTGAACTCAGGCTGTTGCTGCAGCAGTTTGATGAACTGATTAGTATCAAAGCCAAGACCAAGGAAACCTGGGCCTGCCTGATCCTGTAGCTGCCTTCTGCGGGCTTCGCCAATGATCTTGTCCACAGCTCCGGCACCGCCGAAAGGCAGCTGGCCTGCCCTGACCGAGGCGATAGTGTTTGCGTTCTGCGGGCCGTTGATTGCTGTCTGGATGCTTTTGTTAATAGTGTCGAGAATGTCAGTGGCGAACGTGAGGATGCGCTGCAATGCTGGCTCTAGGATCTTGCCCAGCGTCTTGACAGAGCAGTGACAGTATCTTTAAGGGTGCTGAGCTTGCCGTTCAGCGTGTCACTCTGAGCGATCGCACCATCTGCGTATTTGCCGCCCTTGTCCGTCAGACGTTCAATCGCCACCTCCACAGCTTCGGCGCTGATCCTGCCGCCTTCCAACGCTTTGGTGAACTCTTGGCCCTGCAGCTTGTACATCTTCTGCAGTTCTTGAGACAGCGCCACGCCACGCTCTTGGAACTGAAGCAGCTCCTCACCTTGCAGCCGGCCTTTCGAGATGACTTGGCCATAAGCTGTTGCCAACTCGCCAAGGTTGGCGCCGGTTGCACCGGCGACATCACCAAGCCGTTTTACGGTGCTCACGACCTCGTTTGCCCCAACACCGAAGGCGTTCAGCCTCTTGGCTGTTTCAATAAGTTCCGTTGACTCAAACGGTGTTGCAGATCCGTAAGCCTGCAGCTCCCTAACGATCTGACCGGCGATCTTCGCATTGCCCGTCAGCACCTCAAGGCTTCGTGCTTGGCTTTGCAGCGTTGCCGTGTCACCAAAAATCTTGCTGACGATGAACCCGCCGCCAACCAAGCCGATAAGGCCGCCAACGCCGGCGCGCAAGCCGGACAGCGCCATCGCCGCATTCTTCGCTTGTCCCTGCAGTCCCTGCAGCGAGTTGCCAAGCCGGCGAATGTTGTTCTCGCCTTGAACGTTTGCGCGGATCCGCAGCAGCGCCTCGAGGTTCATCTCAGCTGCTCCGCTTCTGGAACACGACTAGCACTGCTGCCTCCATCACCTGCAGGTCCTCCAGGAGCGCGCGCTGGTCTTCTACTTCATACAGTCTAAGGAGCCACGCCACAGCTCCGTAATCGAGGCCCAGCAAGCCGTTCATCGTGGTGCGCCACTGCGTCTGCGCTCGCAGGAACATCTCCACCACCGGCCAGTTCTCCTCCCACACCTCGAAATCCTCCGGCGGCTGCTCCGGCATCACGATGCCCAGCGCAGCTGCGTCAGCCTCCGTTTCATCCACAACACCGCCGCCGGCCCAATGCTCAGCGGCCTCGATCAGTTTTTTCTCTTGGCTCCCTTGATGCTGTCCATGTACGCCTTCAGCACCGCCACCGCGAGGAACGGCACCTCGAGCAGCTGGTCGAGCGCCTTCTGGCTGTAGGGAACTTCCTTGCCATCGTCGCCGGTCACACCGGACCAGCCCACCAGCAGCTCACGCGCGATTTCGGTGATGCGATCCAGATCGCCAAGATCCTCGAGTTTCGTCAGCTCGGCCACCATCGGGCCGACTTGGCTCTGCGGCAGGCGTTTGAACTCACCGTCAAATGTTTGCCGTTCGTGGCGGCCACCATCGACGGGAATGTCAAAGGTGACCGGCCAGACGTAGGTGTCGGACTGCTTGAGAACAAACGCCATGCAGGGCTCCTATCAGGTAAAGGCGAGGCTCAGTTCATCATTGCCGGCCGTGGTCGGAACGGCAACGTAGGGGATGCTCAGCATCTGCACGCCATCCTGATCCGCATAGGTCGGGTTGGTGATGTCGCACTGACCAGCCGTGAAGGTGACACGGTTGCCGGCAGTGGTGCCGTGCAGGAAGGTGAGGTTTCCGGTGGTCTCGGTCTGAGCGAGGTTGAAGTAATCCTTCGTCGCCAGAGCAGGAGCCTCGATCAGCACGGTGCCGCTGGGGGCACGGTTGGTGATCATCACCTCTTTCGTGCAGCCCACCAGCTCGCGGTAGACCGTCTCGTTGGCGATGTCGAACGACACCGACTGGAGGCAGCCTGCGTAGCTGAAGAACTGAAAGGCCGAGGTGTTGCCCTGCTTGAAGATCAGCGGGCTGGCCTGTGCGCTGTAGGTGGTGGTGGGCAGCGCCGTGTCGGTCGGTGCGTTGTAGACGCCCACCATGGTGAAGTCGATCGTGGGGATCTGACCCACCTCGGCGTTCAGCGTGAAGGTGCCGCGGCAGCCGGTCAGGATGTGGCGGATGCCGTCGTTGTTGAAGTAGATCGTGGCAGAGCTGAAGCTGCTGCTTACCGGCGCGTAGGTCACGCTGGTGCTGGCCACGATGGTTTCCGACAGGCCGCAAGCCTGGAGGATGGCGCCGTAGCGGGGCGCCGTGCCAGCAGTGCCGGAGCCGGCAAGCTCCACCTGGAAGGTGATGCTCACCCGGCTGTTGGCCAGCAGCTGCGGGCTGTTGCCGAGGTAGTTGCGGATCAGATCGCGGCTAACGACATCAGCCTCAATCGGGGTGATCTCCAGGTTGCGGACCAGCAGCGCATCGGTTCCGGCAGGGGTGCTGTCGGTTCCGTAGGTGGATTCCTTTTTAACCTGGATCAGTCTCTTGCGTGTCAGAGCCATCGCTCAGTTCCTCGGCTTGGGGTTCAGAGGGATTGGCCGGCTCTGTCCGCTCGATGAGCTTCCGTTTGCCGGTTTTGGGGTCCAGCAGGTAGGTCCCGCCTTGCCCGTGGTATTCATCCATCATCGTAGCCATCACGCTGTTGCGAGGTTAGCGTTAGCGGTCCGGTAACGGATCAGATAGTCGCAGCTGATCACACCTGCTGGCTGATCAGCCTCGACCAGTTCGAAGTTCACAGCTTGCGGTCTGATGTCCATCGCTACTCCTCCAAGGGTTAGATCTGCCATCAGCTTGGAGTGCAGATCCTCAACGATCGGATCGGCCAGCTGATCAGGGATGGCGCCACGCACAATCACCGCGATCCGCACCGTCAGGCTCCAGTCCAGCGTGGGCAGGCTGGTGTTCTGCTCAGCGGTATCGCTCACCGGCTCCACCACGATCGCCGGGCTCTCGGCCCGTGCCATCGGCTCAACACGGCTGCGGTAGATCCGCGTGCTCACGCCGGTGGTGCCCGTCAGAGCGGTGCGCACAGCGGCCAGGATTGTCTCGCGGCGGGTGGTCATACCTTCTGCAGCCCAATCTCCACGAAAGCACCATCGTCAAGCTGGCGCGTCTCGCGGACTTGATAGTTCACACCGGCCACGCTGATCGGGTCGCCATACTTCAGCCCGCCGAAATCAGCGAACCGCGCCGTCAGAGTGTAGTCAGTGCTGAGCACCATCTCGCCGGCCAGCACCTGCGTCGGCATGTCGAGGATGCCCAGCGCAGTGATCGCGCCAGCGGTGCAGCTGACGCCAAAGTCATTCAGGAAGACTGCCAAATCCTCAGTCAGCGCCATTGGCGGCCTCCGCCTTGGCCTTGCGGGTTGCCTTGGGCTTGGGTTCCTCAGCCGGCGCCTCAACAGCGCGGCCCATGCGGAGCAGCTCAGCAGCCACGTCAGAGTCCAGCTCGTAGACCTTGCCGGCCTCGAGATACTCACCGCGTGCTGCGCAGTCGCTAGAGATGAGAACCTTCATCGAAAAAAAGGGGGGCGGTTGCCCGCCCCCGGCTCCTATCAGGTGGTGATGTCCAGGATGGCTGCGAAGCTCTTGGGATCGCGCACGGCCACGTCATAGGTGACGATGCCGCGAACGCTGGTCAGAGCCTTGCTGAAGTCGTCCTGATCTTCGCCCACGGTGATCTCGAGGCCGTTGCCCCAGAAACCAACCATTGCCTGGCTGAAGTCACCCATCACCAGCGCGGAGCAGACGCCCGAGCTGGAGCCCTTGGTCAGGGTGCTGGGCACCTGGTTGGTGGCAGCGAGGGGGTAGCCGTTCAGCTGAGCGGGGGTAGGACCGCGGCCGATACCGGCCAGATCCGTGTTGAACAGGAACGGACCGTCGCCGGTGGTGGAGCCACCAGCACGCAGCTTCTTGAGGGCTGCCATCACCTTGTAGTTGGTGAGGTAGGCCACGTTGGCGGGGTTCACCGCACCGTTGACCTGCATCACGGCAGCTTCCAGATCAACCACCTTCTCGAGGGTGATGGCGCCACCGTTGGTGCCCATCGCCACAGAGCCGATGCCGGAGGTCTGCATGATGCCGGTGGGCTGGCCGCTGGAGCCAGAACCGTTCAGGATGCCCAGGTCGATGGCGAGGTTGATGCCATCGGTCAGGTCACGACGCACCAGCTCCTCGATGCCAGGGGTGCCCTGCAGCAAGGTCTGGCGGCTGTACTTGGACAGAGCGGCCAGGTTCTTGGGGCTCATGGTCACCTGGTCGAAGGTGCTCTCCGACTGGGTGATCGCGGTGGTCTGGGTGCTCAGGTAGTAGGTCGAAGCCACACCAGAGCGGCGGGGGATCGCCACGTTGCCCACCAGGCCAGGCATGGTGCGCACGCCCAGCTGCAGCATCAGGGCGTTGTTCCGCAGGAACTCGATGAAGTCCTCAGCCAGCAGATCGGTCTGCACCAGGTTGCCGCCGGTGGTGGCACCAGAGGTCACGTAGGTGGCGCGCTGGTTCAGGGCAGCGAAGGGAACGAAGAAGCTGCGCTCGGTGGTCTTGGACACACCGGACTTCTCCACCTCACGCGACAGCTCACGCACCAGGCCGGCCTCGCGGCTGGACCAGTCGCCGGTCAGCATCGCGCGGATACCAGCGGTGATGCTGTAGTTGGCGCGCTCCTCAGAGGCCATCTCCACAGGGGCGACAGTCTCAACAGGCTTGGCGCCCAGCTTGTCGAGCACAACGGCGCGAGCCTCATCAAGGCTGCGGCCGCCGTCGATCAGCTGGCGACCGAGATCGGCCATGCCGTGCTTTTCGGTCAGGGCAGTGATGCCGGCAATACGGGCGCGCTCAGCTTTGGCAGCCTCAGCAGCCGCTTCAGCCCGCACCGCCGTCAGATCGGGGGTGTTTTCCATCGGAACCTCAGGTTCTGTTTCGGGGGTTGGTGATGCGGCTGTGGCCGCAGGATCGGTCTCAAGTGACCGACCCATACCCACAGTGGGGTCTGCAGGTATGCTAACCACGCTAATCTCGTAAGGAGCCCAGCTGGTAGCAACGAAGTCGCCGCTGCCTCTTTGCTCCATTTCGCTGATTGCGTAGCCAAAGGAAACATTACGCAGCACGCCGTCGCGCACATCAGCCAGCACCTCTTGTGCGAAGGCATTGCGGCTGAATTTCACCGTGGCGTAACCACGTTTCTTCTCTCCGTCGATCCAGGCGCGTTCCACCACGCCGATCACCTTGCCGGGGTCATGGTTGAACAGCAGCGGCGCTGCATCGTTCAGGCGGCTCAGATCGGCGCTGCGCGTGTCATGCTGCAGCACCTCGTTGCCGAAATAGCGAGCCACGGGGTACTCGCTGGAGAAGGGGAACTCGATGGTGCGCTCGTCCTCGCTGACCGTGAAGTCAGCAACCTCAGAGCGCTTCAGCAGTTGCCCTTCAAGGTCACGCGATAGGTCCATCGCTGTCCTCTGCATCAACGTTGTCTTCCACATTATCGGTCGCCTCTGGCGCTTCTTCGCTGATCTCCTGCTCAGGGGTCTCCGCCATCTCGTGCTCGTGCTCGGGGTTGCTGTCGAAATACAGCTCCAGCTCGTCGGCGCGATCCACCTCAGCCTTGCGGGCCAGCAGCAGCTCCTCCAGGTCGCCGCCTTGCTCGGCCACCACATCCGCCTGTGTCTTGAACCCGCAGCGCACCGCCTCCTTGTAGGCGTCCACCTCCTTGGCCGGATCCACCCACGCCCAGCCGCGCGGCATCCACCGCACCATCCGGTAACGATCGGGATCGGTCTCGTAGGCCGGCAGGTTCAGCGCGCCGCTCAGCACCGCCATCTCCAGCCATGCCTCGAACACCGGCCGGTGGAAGTTCTCGATCATGTACTGCTGCAGGGCCTTCCAGTTCTCGCGGTCCTCAAGCAGGCTCAGCCGGCTGCTGCTGTAGTTGGTTTGGCTGAAGTCGCGTGAGATCGTCTCGTAGCTGCAGCCAACACCGGCCGCCATCGCCCGCAGCATCGCCCGCAGGAACGGCTCCA
>Ga0070749_10001165_pt1 | contig 17780 bp, 25 predicted proteins | sample VirMetDEL_Nov_18_FD_75180 | JGI IMG/M metagenome (GOLD analysis project Ga0070749, IMG submission 75180) | Aqueous microbial communities from the Delaware River and Bay under freshwater to marine salinity gradient to study organic matter... | ecosystem: Environmental > Aquatic > Marine >...
ATGCCGAATTTTCGGGAACAACTTTGACAAGCGTTTTATTGTGGACAACAAAAAGTGCTAAAATATGTTTATGGTTGGCATGGAAATAGTATTTACTCAAAAGTTTGCCGGTGCGGTTGATGATTTAAACAACCCTACCTACACAACGCAGCAAGTTACAGTTGATGATTGCCTAGTTGCGCCAATTACTGAGCCTACTACAGCACGCGAACAGCAAGCGCTTGACCAAGCCAAAGACCAAGTGCGCGTACACCTGCCCAAAACCTATACCGGCGATGTTGGCGGCAGTAGCTTTGATTACAATGGCAAGACATTCACACTAGATAGCTCAAGCGTTAAGTTTATGGATGGCAATACACCTACTAGATGGAATAGGTACTTTAGGGCGGAGTGTTTAAATGGCTAAAGTTGATGTTGAGGCAGTTGTAGTAGCTTGGCTTAATTCTATATTAGGCACTGGATGGGCAGCGTATGGCGATAAGCCTACTGATGCGCCTACTCAATATGTATTAGTAGACCGCACCGGCGGTCCGCGTGAGAGTATGGTGCTTGATAAGGCAGAAATTCTAATTGAGGTCTACCACAAGACTAGCCGCAGCACTGCTAAAAACAAAGCACTTGATATAGCAGACCGGATTATTGAGCTTGAGGCTTACAATGCAAACATTACCCATGCTGCAGTTACATCATTGGTAAATCTTGATGACCTGCTTGGGCAGTACCAGCGCTACCAAATCTATGTTGATGTTTGGGGCAGCCGCGCCGGATAAATTAGTTGTTCAAAATAGTTGTTGCATTAATTGCGGTTATGGTATAGTGATGATAAGTCAGACTAAAAACGCTTACTCGGCGGAAAGGAAAAGAGGGGAATGGCTGAATACTTTTACAAAGATGGTGATGAGTATAAAAAGGTAGAGGATAATCTACTTACTCAGGCAGATGTAGATAAAGTTGTTGAGACTCGCTTGGAGCGTCAAAAAAAGCAGTATGCTGATTATGATGACCTCAAAGAGACTGCATCAAAGGTATCTACTATTAAGTCAGAATATGAAACTAAGCTCAAGGAAAAGGAAACACTGATTAGCTCGCTAACTGGTGACCTAGGCAAAGCCAAACTTGAGACCGATAAGGTAAAAATAGTTTCTGAATTCAAGCTATCAGATAAACTTGCTAAGTTTGTTACCGGCGAAACTGCAGATGAAATGCGCGAGAGAGCTAAAGAGTTGTCAGAGGGCATTACAGATAGCGGTGGCGGAAAAATAGTCATCAAAAAAGATGGCAAACCGGGCGGAAGCGATACAAGCAGCAAGAAAATTGCTAAAAGTCTATTCGGCGGCTCAGGTTCTGACGATTAAATCAATTTAATTGTTACGAGGTATCTAAAATGGGAAATCCCCTCCGCACTAGCGCTTTGAACCTTGCCAATCACACCGGCGAGAGTTGGAGCAAAAATATTCGTGGTGGTGTGCTTGCACGCCTAGCACCACAAGACCCTGAAATTAAGGTTGGTAGCACTGACCACTTTACATTTACTAGCACGCCAAAAGCAGAGCTAGTTGGTGAAAGTGCAAGTAAGTCAAGCATGGATGGTACACCTACTAAGGTTACTGCCAAGACTTACAAAGTGCAGATTACCTACCGCTTTAGCCAAGAGCTTATGTGGTCCGATGAGGACTATCAGGCAGGTGTTGTTGATGGCTTAGTAGCTAATGTTGCTACTGCCCTTAGCCGCGCCCTTGACTTGGTTGCCATTCATGGTATCAACCCTAAGACTGGTGAAATTGCATCAAGCGTTTCTAACTACTTTGACAAAGCCGGAAATGGCGTTGCTCGCGTAGTTGCTACAGGTGATGTACAGGCTGATTTGGAAACCGCTGCAAGCGATTTGCAAGAGGCAGGTTACATTGCTACAGGTATTGCGCTTGACCCTGTATATGCCGGTCAGTTAGCACGCAAGAAAGACAGCCAAAACCGCCCACTCTACCCTGAGCTTGGTCTTGGTTTCGGATTTGATACTTTCCAAGGATTGCAGGCTGCATCTAGCGACACAGTTAGTGGTCGTCAGGAGCTTGAAGCATCTGAGGTTAGCATCATGGCTATCTTGGGTGACTGGCGTGCATTCAAATGGGGCGTTGCTCGCGAAGTACCACTGGAAACCATTGAGTATGGTGACCCGGATGGTAATGGTGACCTAAAGCGAACCAACGAAATTGCAATCCGCGCTGAGGCAGTGTTTGGCTTTGCAATCTTTGATGGTGGCGCATTTAGCATCATCAGCGAAAACGGCGCAAGCTCTTAGCCTAGCCCTTTAGCAGAGAATGAGACCGCTTATAGCGGTCTTTTCTCTTTTGCGTGGTAAAATATGCTTATGACTAAAGCAAAAATATTGCCATACATAAACAGATTTACCGGTGAGGTGCAAACACTTACCCGGAAAGAGGGCAAGCTGCTTAATGAGGATTGGGCTAGGGCTAAAATGGTCACTAATAAGCAGGGTGAGCGCGTTTTTAGGTTTCACCTGAGCGCCCCGGTCACCGGCAGAGATGGCAAAGTACACATGGGTACTGCTGTAGTAGACTTATTAGAGATTGATGAGCAACCTGCAGAATTGGAGGCGGTAAATGGCAACGGAAACACAAAGTAAATACATAGCTGATTTATGTGTACTCAAGACCAAAGAATTTAAAGAGGTCAAAGAGCTACTTATTGCCAATGAAATCATAGGCGCTGATGCTGAGATTGTTAAAACTGCTCAGACCATAGCGGAGGTTACCCATGCTTTGACCGATTTGCAGGCATCTAAGCTGATTGATGTACTCATTAAGACCAAAGAGCCTGCACGTGGCACAGCCTACTCTAAAAAGCGCATAGAGAAAGTAACCGCTATCCTAGAGGGTATTAAAAAAGATATTGCTGCTTGGGATTTTCCTGATGCTAATACTCCTCTTGATTATGGTAAAAAAGCCCAATCACTAACACCAAAGGTACTTGAGGCTATGAACCTACTTAATAACCCGGAAATAGCGCCCGATGCCCGGCAGCGCAATCAGGAAATCTTTTTTAGAGAGGTTGGCAAAGCAATCTATGAAAAGACCTATGAAATGAATGCATTTGACATGGATATTGAGCATACCAAGGGTGAGGGCATTGATGACAGGTTTTATGGCTTGGCTAAAGTTGCTAGTGATAGTGTATCTACAGGAGCAGTGTGATGGAGGAGTATGTACTAAATTTCTTGCTATGGAGCGCAGCAAAGGCTCAAAAAGATGCACTTACTGCTGCACAGCAAAGCGGCAAAGCGCCCTACATGGTCAGGACTGAGAGTAGTGATGCTTGTAAATGGTGCAGGTCAAAAGCAGGCAGGCATGAAAACCCAAGCTCTGATATGTTTCACCGGCATGGTGGCTGTAAGGCTAAGATTGAAACATTTGGCTATAAGTCACGCAATGGCTTGCTTAATAACTACAAAAAGACTAATGGCGGCGCAGGGGCAGCAGCACCGATTGCCCCGGATGGTGGGCAAGTCGTATTTAGAGGCACAGGTGATAATCTTCGTGCAGCCGGTCTTGAGCTAGGCAAAGGCTTTTATGTTGCGCGTGATAACTCAACTGCAGCCAATTTTGGCAATGTCGCACAATTAAGTCTACCCCTGAAAAGCAAAGACATCCTATTCATTGCGAGTGATACCCAATATGACAAATTAGTATTAGATGCCCAAAAATGGGCGGTCCGTACCGGCAACAGCTTAGATGCTAATGACTTTATACCTGCCTATGTGCGTAATCTTGGCTATAAGGCTGCTGAGGTTGCTGCTGCAGTAGACCCATTAGGCGGTATTGCAGTATATGACCCTAAAATAGTGGCAAGGCTACAGGCGCAAATGCAATGATTGAGTTGGTACTTGAGGGCAGTGTACCAAGTAAGAAAAATCAGCGCATCAATAGAGGTGATGGCAAGAGCTTTCCGAGTAAAAAGTTTGTTCAGTGGCAAGATGATGCATTAAGGCAAGTGCGGATGCAAACCCGGCAGCGCTTTTATGTGCCGGTAGGCATTGAGGTAGTCATTTACTTTGGCACTCAGGTCAGAGCAGACCTTGATAACAGATTGACTAGCATATTGGATATGTTAGTAGAGGCATTAGTGTTGCGTGATGATAAGTGGCAGGATGTACCGCGCATGGCTGTGCAGGCAGAATACCGCAAAGGCAGTCCGGGCGCATTTATCAGAATTGCGGAGTTAGAGGACTAGCAAAGCCCTTATGTTACAATTACAATATCTGGTATAATTACCATTAATAACAAATACGCTTACGGGGCGGCAATTCCGGCTTAATAAGGACAGAAATGCAAGAGCAGCCGGTAAACCCACTCATTACACAAGCAGAAACATTAGCGCAAAAGCTAGTGAATGACTTGCAGGCACATGAGCCAAAGGTGTCTAATAAGTATGAGTATTATGATGCTGATAATGACATTAGGGATTATGGCATTTCTACCCCGGCTAAAATGGCTCATTTGCGCCCCGGCATTGGTTGGGCAAGTCGCGCAGTAAACACTCTTAGTGACCGCGTTGTATTTGAGGGCTTTGCCAAAGACCAATTTGGCATTAATACCTACCTAGAGAGTATTAACGGATTTAGCATTATCAATAACGTCAAGCATGATGCCTATGTTGGCGGCTGTGCTTTTATTGCCATTTCTGATGACCCTGATAGTGATAGAAAGATATTTGTACCATTTACTGCAGCAGAGGCTACAGGTGTAGTAGACCAAACTACCGGCTTGCTTAGGTATGGCTTGGCAGTCACCAAATGGGGTGAGCCACAGCCAAAGGGCAAGCTCAAGGGCGCACGCTTTGCGCCTGTTGATTACATGATATTTACCCCGGTCTATACCGCTATCTTTATTAATAGGGAATTAGTTGAGCTAGTGCCAAATCCTACAGGTCGCACATTATTGCACCCACTCACCCGGCGCTCAAGCGCTAACCGCCCACTTGGTAAGTCTCGCATCAGTAACACAGTCCGGCGCATTATCAATGAGGTTGGGCGGCTGAAGAGGCGCGAGGAAATAGCAGAGGAATTTTACAGCCTGCCACAGCGCTACATTAATGGGCTTGCTGAGGGTGCTAAAAAAGATGAGGGGCTAGACAGCGCCATTGGTAAAGTTTGGGCAATCACCAAAGATGAGGATGGCGATAAGCCCGAAATTGGGCAGCTTACTCAAATGTCTATTGACCAATTTGAGACCGCCAAAAAAGATAAGGCGCGTGATTTCTGTGCTGAGACCGGCTTAACCTTACGCAACCTAGGCTATGAAACCGGCAACCCAAGTAGTGCTGAGAGCTTAGTAGCCATGTCAGATGACTTGCTATTAGAGGCTACAAACTCACAAGAGGAAATGGGCAAGCAGATTAAAGAGCTTTGTATTACCTTGCGCCTAGCGCTTGATGAAAACAATGTTATCCCTGATGCTTTGCGCCAAATCGTACCGGCATGGAAACCTATATTTCAAGTTGATATTGGCGCAGCCGGTGATGCTCTATTTAAGCTGTTTGAGGTCATGCCTGAGCTGCAAGGCTCTATTGCCGGTTATCGTTTCTTAGGTATTAGCATCAAAGAGGCAGAGGAACTAATAGCCAAGCGTGCTGCAAGCACTGCAGGAACAATCTTTGGAGGTCAGCAATGAGTGTTAGCCCACCTGTAACATCACCAAATCCTTATGCTGATGTAGATGACCTAACAGCATTTTGGAAAGCCCCCGATGATAGCGGCAGAGCTTTAATGCTGCTCAAGATTGCTAGTAACCGCTTACGCCTTATTGGTCAGGATGTTAGTGTTGATACCGATGCAGAGGCTAATAGCAATGCAGCTTACTTTACTACTATCCAATGGGTAGTGCTTGAGAGTGTCAAGCGTGCATTGCAGTCACCTCTTGACCAAGCCCCTACTGAGTCATATAGCCAAACAGCCGGTCCATACAGTGAAAACTTTAAGTATAGTAACCCTAGCGGCGATTTGTGGTTTAAAAAATCAGAGCTTAGTGCGCTTGGTCTATACGGCAAGCAAAGTTTAAGTAGTATAAGTACATCACAGGATTTATACGGCTATAGTATCTATAGCTCATAGGGCAACTTATGGACTTAGGAGCAGCAGTAAAAGACTTTGGACTGCCGGTTGCGCTATTACTGTATTTTATTTGGCAGAATGCATCCATTAGTAAGGAGTATAATACTTACGTTAAAGACATAGCCCAAAAAGCTATTGATGCCATCAATAAGAGTACAGAGGTTGATACTAAGATGTTACAGGTAGTGGAGCGCCTAGAAAAGAGGCTAGACAATGAGCGAGGTAATTAGCGTGGCTACAGCCTTTACGCTTATTGTTATAATACTGCTGAGTAGTGGGAGTCGTATTTATTTGCGCCGCCGCTTTCAAAAGCAATTACAACCACATTTAGAGGCACTGGAAAGGGCGAGTAAGAGGAATGCACAGGTTCAAATCAAAAATAGCTGAGTTAGCAAATAACACCAAGGCACTGTTTAAGGGCTTTGGTAGTAACATTGCGAGCTTTTATGACAAAAACCGCTTACTTTTAGGCTCTGTGGTCAATTTCCTTACCATTTTTGCATTCAGTATGGGTGTTGTAGCCCTAATAGCGCTAATATGGGTGCAGGTGCGCCCTATAAGGGTCGCAGACATCAAAGTGCCGGTAGCAACAGACCAAGCAAGCTACTACCCCGGTGAGGAAATCAGCGGCATCTTTTTTGGTGAAATCTACCATAGGGGTGAGGTTCGGGTATTGAGAGAGGTATTTTGCAAAGACTACAAAAACATCATTGCACCGCCTGCAAGCGCCCGAAATGGTGACTTTTATGACACTCAGAGCATACCGCGCAAGATTGAGGGCTTAAGCGTAACTATTGGGCTATTGCCTACTGATATACCTGTTGGCTCTAATTGCGTGCTACAGTTTACTAATGTCTATAATATCCCTACCATCTTTGGCACTAGGCATGTTGAATATCAGTATTACACTCAAAACTTTAGCATTGTCACTAGAGAGCGCCGCCAACAGCTAGAATGTGAGGCATCAGGGCGCAAAAACTGTAATTTCATAAATGATGTAGCCCCGGAAACCCAAACTGAGCAAGTACCTGAGCAGCAAAGCAGTCCTGATACCATACAAAATAATGAAGTACCGCCAACAGTAAATAACACCTACAATACGAATAATACTTACCACACTGAAAACCCTGCTAATCAAGCAGAGCCTGCACCGCGTTTTGTAGAGCGTTGCACTGTTGATTTCATTGTGCGTGTTGGTTGCCGCCAAGAGCCTGCAAACTAACTTGCTTGTGCTATAATGCAATCATAAAGCAGAGCTTTCCTGTATAGGATTGTTGTGCCAACAAAGTTTACAGGAAACTAAACCATGAATGATGCCGATAATGTGTCATTTGGTAAGCCAAAATCAACAGGTGCTGTGTATGTAGCGCCTGAGGGTACACCCTTACCAACAACTGCATGGGCAACCCTAAATGCCGCTTTCAAGGGCTTGGGTTATGTTTCTGAGGATGGCTTGGTAAATGGTGTAGAAACCGATACCGAGGAAGTAAACGCTTGGGGCGGTGATTTGGTCTTAGTTGGTCAAACCACTTTCAAGGAAATGTTTACTGTCAATCTGATAGAAACCAATGCAGAGGCACTTAAGGTTTACTATGGTGAGGATAATGTTGTTGAGGAGGGTAATGGTTCAATTACTGTCACCCAAACCAATGACATGCTACCGCGTGTTTCTGTAATCTTTGAGCTTGTAATGACCGGCGGGCGCATTAAGCGCATCGTTGTGCCACATGCTCAGATTGCAGACCGCAGTGGTGAAATCACCTATGTTGATGGCGAGGCTATTGCATATCCTGCTGTATTTGTCGCTTACCCCGATGAAAATGGCGATACTCACAAAGAGTATATTGCAACTGCTCTTAGCTCTTAACAGCCAAAGCAACCGCAAGAGCGCCCCACTATGGGGCGTTTTTGTTTATGCTATAATTTGCATATAACTAAGTAAGGATTGGAGCAATCACAATGGCTGAAACAGACCAAAAGAATACTACTGTAAAAGAGATTGATGTTAAGGGCTACAAATTCAATGTAGATACTGACCTGCTTGATGACGTTGATACTTTGGAGTTTATTGAGCGCATAGAAAACCAAGGGCAGGTTGCAGCGGTCCTACCATTGCTTAAGCACATTATGGGCGCAGACCAATTTGCCAAGCTCAAGCAATTCTTTATTGAGCAGGATGCCAAAGAGCATGAGGGTGTAGAGGGCTATAAGCCGCGTATGCGTATGGAGCGCATGAATGATACATACCTTGCTATCATTGAGAAATTTGACCCAAAATCCTAGCCCTAATCAAAATACGCCGCGAGCATTTTGACGAATTAGAGGCGGACTTTCACCAATACTACAATTTAGACATCGCGGCAGTCAGCATCAAAAAAGCAGCGCGGTTGCTATTTCAGCTACCGCGTGACTGTCGCGTGTATGTAGCTATTAATCCGGCTGTGCAGTGGGGATGGGCAGAGACATTTGCTAATAAGACTACCTACCTGCTTGAGCTATTACTTTGGCAGAATACGCAGGTTAAAAAAGGTCAGCAGGCGGCTCATAACCGGCGTAAGCCAAAGCCATTTATACCCGAATTTATGAAAGTAGCGCAGCCAAAAAGTGAGATTAATAAAGACTCAGAAACGCGCACTGTTGATGACATTAAGAGCATCTTGGCACTACCTAGAGGGTAGTATATTAGACCATAAAACCACTCCCCTGCCACTCCCCCAGCGCTTTTTTTCGGTTTTTGTTCTAAATAGGATTAACAGGGGTGGCAACCACTCCCCTGCCCTACCATAATATAATTTACAGCCTGTCAAACACCTTACAACAAAAAAACAGGTGACACACAAGGCAGAGTAGGGGAGTGCCTAATAGTAACCACATTACGCATGAGCTATACTTAGTGGTATGAGTAAAGATGTATCATTCTCAATGGACACAAAAGGTGGTGAGGAAATATTGCAATCCATGATGATGCCTACAGTCAAACAAAAGGCAGATGCCATTGCAGCACGCGCTCAATCAATGGCAGGCAGTATGACTAGGCAGCCGCCTACTATTTCAGTTAGCACAAAAGTAGGCACTATTAAGCGCGGTGTGCGTGCTATAGCTACCATTGCTGCTGAGGGTGATGATGCCCACCAAAATTACATTGGGCATTATGTGCTTGCAAGGGCAAAAGATGCAGGGCGATAACAAACAGGTTATGTTATAATTTCAACATATAAGCACGCCAACAGTTGCGGTGAAACTGGTATTTAATACAAGGTATAAAACGCAACTATATGGCAGACATCGGAACAGCATACGTCAGAGTAGCCCCAAACATGCAGGGCATCCAAGGCAAAATTGCCGCAGGTTTCAAAGGCTCTGCAGGTCCGGCAACTGCTGCTCTTGGTGATGAGGTTAATAGTAACTCTGGTCCATTTCAGGCTGCATTAGGCAAGCTAGGCGGTTTTGCTAAAGGCGCAGGTGTAGCGATTGGTGCAGGTATGCTTGCAGGTGCAGCCGGTCTTGCTGCATTGACCGGCAAGGCACTTATGGCAGGCGCAGAGCTAGAACAGCAGCTTGGTGGCGCTGAGGCTGTGTTTGGTGAGTATGCAGATAGTATCAAAAAGACTGCTGCAGATGCCTACAAGACTGCCGGGCTTTCACAGCAAGAGTTTTTGCAAGGCGCTAACAAAATGGGGTCTCTATTCCAAGGCGCAGGCTTTGATGTTCAAAGCTCAATGAAAATGTCTAGTGAGTCTATGCAGCGTGCATCAGACATTGCATCAATAATGGGTATTAGCACCACAGATGCGCTTGAGGCTGTGACCGGCATGGCTAAGGGTAACTTTACCATGATGGATAACTTAGGTGTTGCCATGAATGACACCGCTATTGGTGCATACGCTCTAAGCAAGGGCATCAATAAGACTACCGCACAAATGTCTATACAGGAAAAGGTAGGCTTGGCACAGCAGATGTTTATGGAAAAGACTGCCAAATATGCCGGTAACTATGCCAAAGAGAACGAAACCCTATCAGGTAGCCTAAACACTACCAAAAAGGCATTTGATAACCTGCTTACAGGTCAGGGTGATGTAAATGACTTTATTGACTCACTATTAAACACTATAAATATTGCAGTACCGCAGATTGTTGCGCTATTACCAAAGATTGTAAGCGGTTTAGGCGCAGTATTAAGCGCCTTAGTACCGGCATTAGCTAAAGCATTGCCTACTTTAGTACCTGCTCTGATAACCGCAGTGCAGGCTCTGCTAAATGCCCTAATTGCCGCCCTGCCCTCTATTGTTCAGGTATTGGTGACTGCCCTACCTATTCTTATTAATGCATTTGTACAGCTATTTTTGGCTATCCTAAAGGCTCTACCTCAGATTATTCAGATTATCGCTCAAGCACTGCCCACCATCATAGATGCCATTGTGACCGGGCTAACATCACCTGAGTCATTGCAGGCTATAATCATGGGCGCTGTGCAGTTACTGCTCGCGCTAGTGCAGGCAATCCCTATAATCATCCCTGCCCTAGTTGGCGCTATCCCTACTATCATTAAAAACATCCTAGCAACGCTTACAAACCCCACATTTATAGCTCAAATGATTAATGCCGGTGTTCAGCTCTTAAAGGCTACCATTTCCGGCATTGTTAGCATGACCGGCGCGGTTATCAGTGCGGCATGGCAAATAATCAAATCCATAGCTAGTGTGCTATCCCCAAGCAGTTTGTTTAATATAGGTAAAGATGTTGTTAAGGGCTTGTGGAATGGTATACAGGATATGGGCGGATGGCTTAAAGATAAAATCATTGGCTTTGTCAAAGACAAAATACCCGGTCCTATTAAATCAGCCCTAGGCATTCACTCACCATCAAGGGTAGCTGCAGCGCTTGGTAGAGAAGTGCCGCGTGGTTTAGCACAGGGTATTGATAAAGAGGGTGATTTAGTCGCAAAAGCTGCAAATGATATGGCTAACCAAGCCATTGTAGGCATGACAAGCCCTACTATAGACCCGGCTATAGCCTTTGGCGGTGGTGCAGGTGTATTAGGTGGCAATGCTGCAGGCAGCACTACTAATAACCAATCTGTAAGCATTCAAAAAATAGTGTTAGGTGATGAAAGTGCTGTAAAGGAATTCTTTAGACAGCTTAACCAAGATACAATAAACGTAGGAATGGGCATTACACCAAACCAAGGGGCTACAGCATGAATGGTGATTTAAGTTATAACTCAAACAGCTTGCAGACATTTGACCGCACTACTGCAGTGGGCATTAATACCAATGTCATCAATCATACTGATGTACCGGCGGCTATGGCAGAGCTTTTAGCGCTTGCAGACACTGATGGCAGTGTAATACCTGATATTAACTACCCAAGCCGCTTAGTAAAGATTGGCGGCACAATTCATGGTAGTAGCCAAGCTGATTTAGATAGTCGCATTGACACCTTCAAGGGCTATTTCAATGGCAAAGATAAAAACCTAGACATTACCTATGGCAGTGGCACAAGGCGCTATATTGCTACTAAGAATGCTCTAGGCATTGAGCGCCAAGACCATGCGCTATTTGCTACCTTTTCTCTTGAATTCATTTGTACTAACCCATTTGGCTTAGATACTACTGCAACAAACATCATCAATCAGACAAACTACACTAGCGCTACCCTAACTGTGACCCCTACCATTGGCGGCACAGCGCCCTACCAACTGCCGGTATTCACTATAACCATAGATGCGCTAACAGGTGAGGGTGATTACATCCAAATAGCTAATGACAATAACACACAGCAAATGTTGCTTTATGGCTTAGGGCTTGAGGCAGGTGATGTGCTTGTAATTGACTGTGTAAATCATAGTGTAACCCTTAATGATGAGGAGGTTGATTACAATGGTACATTCATCGTGCTTGAGCCGGGCGCGGCATCAGTAACCTATACAGATGGATTTACCACACGCCAAGTAGACATATTGGCTGAGTATTACAAAAGGTGGCTATAGACTGCTATGGAGCAAAATTACTCAAGCACTAAAGCCCCTACAGTTGGCACAGCAAGCGCTCAAAGCGGTGGTGGCGTAAATTGGCTTAACCCTAGCAGGATAACTACAGATGATGGCAGCTCTGCTACTGTAGGCTATGCTGCAGGTGGTGATTTTGGGGCGGCTATAACAGGGTCATCTTTTGGCTTTCAGCAATTACCAGATGAGGCAATTATTGATGGTATTGAGGTCTATATTGATGGGTCTAATGTTGGCTGCTATGGTGATGTGATACTTGGAATAACCGGCGCTACTAGCAAATCTATAGGCGCTCTTAATGGCACTTATGGCGGTCCTACTGACTTATGGGGTAAGACATCTATTAGCAAAACAGATATTGCCGGAATATCAGTAACTGTAGACACCGGCGATGTTTCGGGCGGTGATGGTTTTGCATCCATAGACTTTATGGAGGTCACTGTTTATTGGCATCTTGAAATTACAGGTGCGCCTGAGGATGTGCCTACTAGAGTTGCATACAAAGTTTATTCAAGAGATGGCAGATACTTGGGTGAATTGCCAAAGGTCACTAGCCCCTTTGTGTTTCCGCAAGACATAAATAGCGCCGGTTCAGCCATAGAAATTACCTGTGGCGTAAAAGCTGATAATGACCTTACTACAGAGGCTATTATTACAGGTGATGGGCTAGACATTACTACAGCATCAGGTGCGCCATTGGTAGCTACTACAGGGCAGGTTATATTAGCGCTTGGCTCATCAGATGACGATGCAATATTTAAGAATTCAAACAAAATAAAGGTAATCCTTTATAACTACTGGTATCCTAATGGCAAAGTAATGTTTAGCGGTCAGGTCAATAAAGTCCGCCCTAAATTTGCAGGCGGCAAGAGCTTTACAAAACTAACAGTGTTAAGTGATGGCTTAGACCTGAACAACTTAATTACTCGCGGCTTTCCATTTAGCTACACTCTTGATGTTAGCCAAACATCTGCAGGCGATTACAGCGATATTTTCCAAAGTGGTCCTAAGGGCGGTGGATGGTACACATTTGGGCAGTCTTGGCGCACCGGCGCGGCTGTAGATAACGTAGGTGCTATAGCCCTCAAATTGCAAGGCACAGCAGATGTTACAGTATCTGTATATGATGCCCCTAATGGCAACTTGCTAGGCTCTACAACTAAATCAGTATCAAACGGCTCACCTACTGAGGTACGCTTTGACTTTCCGCAGCTTATAGCGGTTAGCCCAAGCACAATGTATTTCTTTGCTATATGGCTTGGCTCAGGTCAGACTATTCGCGCATACTGGAATACCCCAAGTGTCTATAGCGATGGCATGATGTATGACAGTAGCTATTCCGGTGGCTCAGGTGGTGGCAGCTTTACACCTATTAGTGTGGATGATATTTACTTTAAGACTTACTCAGGTGTACCAACCACAATAACTACCTACTCTACTCAAGACCCTGTGACCGGCATGATGTCAGGCATACTAGAGGATTACAATGCTCGCGGTGGCGCAATTACTGAGCGTAACTTTACTGCAGCAGGCTATAACCTCACTTACACCTTTAACATGGCTTTCATTTACGATGCCATGAAAAAGATTTTGGAAATGTCACCATCAGGCTATTACTCTTACATTGATTTGGGTACAGCAGAGATGGACATAGCGGAAATACCAACTACTGCAGATTTCACTGTAGTTAATGATAAGGATGTAGTAGACCTTGATTTAGAGCTTAGTATTGAACAGGTCAAAAACTACTTATTGCTTACAGGTGGTGATACCGGCGGCGGCAGCAACCTATTTAGGGATTACCAAGACAGTGAAAGTGCATCTAACTTTGGCATACGCACCGGCACTAAATCAGATAACCGCATGACTGTAACTGCAACTGCAGACGCAGTAGGTACTAGCTTTATTGAGGAAAATGCAGATGAGGCTCAGAATACAGCTTTGATAGTGCCTGTAACTGCTATGGACCACACACTGCTTGTGCCGGGCAAAACCATTGGCTTTAAGAATTATGGTAACTTTATTGATACCTTTGTACTGCCTATTGTGCGCCGCGAGTTTCACACAAAATATGTAGTGCTAACTCTAGGTAAAATGCCGGTCCGCATGAATGATGAGATACAGCGCATTAATCGTGAACTGCTTGAGGAGCAGACCGCAAATAACCCATCAGCACCAAGTTAGTGATATAATAACCACAAGGATTCAAGCCATGCCTAAAATACATCAACTACCACCGCTAACAGATGACCCTGCAGATGCAGATGTCTTGCCAATGGATGATGCAAGTGTAAGTGACCCATCAAGCCCAAATAAGACAAAGCAGATTGAGTTATCACAGCTAAGAGACTGGATTTTAGCGGAGGTTGCAGTTGGTAACAACCTGCTTATAAATGGCAACTTTGATATTTGGCAGCGCAACACTACCTTTACCCCTAATGATGATACTTACATTGCAGACAGGTGGAATTGTTTGCAGGAGGCTAATAGCTCATGGACTTTTGCGCGTGATACAACTGTACCGGCTGAGGGTAGCGCATACGCTCTTAAACTGACTAACTCTACTGCTAACAACCAATGTGGCATTGTGCAAATACTTGAGACTAAAGATGCTCAGGCTCTTGCAGGCAAAACAGTTAGCTTGAGTTTCCAAGCGCGTACTACCGGGCTAGAAATATCAAACTTAAGGGTAGCTCTACTTTCATGGACAGGCACAGCAGACAGTGTTACATCTGACGTTATCAGCGCTTGGGGGCAGAATGGCACTAATCCAACTTGGGCAACCAACTGGACAATGGAAAACACCCCATCTAACCTAGCCCTTACCAATGCTTATCAGCTATTTACAGTAGAGGGTATTGTTATTGATACCGCAAGCATGAATAACATTGCAGTAGTTATTTGGGTAGATGATGGCACTATAGCCTCAGGTGATGATTTTTGGATTTCTCAGGTAATGCTTAATGTTGGTGGTACTGCAGCAGACTTTACACCGCGCCCTTATGGTCAAGAGCTTGCTTTGTGCCAAAGGTACTTTGAAAAGAGCTTTAAATCTACCACAGTGCCTGCAACCGGCACAGAAATAGTGTTTAGAAATGGTTGCTCACCAACCGGCTCAGGTGGTATTGACCATGATATTTATTTTAAGGTGAATAAGCGCACAAGCCCTGCATTTACCTTTTATGGCAACTCTACTTCAAGTTGGGAATTCTTTGATGGCTCATGGACTGCTTGCACCACTACCGGCACTAACATCTCAGAGACTAGCGCACAGGTCCACCTAGCTAGAGCCTCAGGCTCAGGCTTTAATGATGCTAAGACATGGCTAACACGCGGCAACTGGGTCGCAGATGCAGAGTTATAATATGGATATTAAAAAAGTAGAAGTACCTGAGCCAACAGAGGCGCAAGAAACAGTAGATGTTTATATAGTTACTCTAAAAGATAGCACAGTGCTTACAGTGCCTAATGACCCTGAAAACCGATACTATAACGAAGTACAGGAGTGGCTTAAAAACCATAAAACTAAGTCATCTAAGTAGATGGATGCTGCAATACCTACCCCTCAGAAATGGAATAAAACAGAGTGGGCTTTAGCTCGCAAGCGTGCTATTGCATCAAAAGACCCTGTTTGTGCTATTTGTCACAAATACATTGATGTACAGCTACCTATGAAAGACCCGGACACAGGCGCATTTAACCCATTAGCAGTAGAGGTAGACCATATAGTACCTAGGGCGCGTGGTGGCTCGCTCTATGAGCTTGATAACCTGCAATTAAGCCACAGCGCCTGCAACCGCAAAAAAGGCGCTAGGATGGCTGAGGATTATGTAGACAAGGTAGTAAACCCTGTGCCGCTTTCAAACCCTTGGTAGTGCTTGTGCTATACTGAATTTAGAAAGATAGGAGTTGGAGTATGAGCCTTATAGACATTATAAAAAAGCCATTACCACCACCTGACCCTGAGGCTGATAAGCCTAGACCGGCTGTAGAGCCTCAAAAAGAAAGTAAAAAGAATGCCTAGAATTGCTGTTAATGCAGAGGCTTGGGCAATACCTAGAGTTGGTATTTTCTTTCCGGCACATAATCAAACCCCTGCAGATGGTAATTTGACCGGGCAGTGTGTAACCCTTAATAAATGGTTTCTGCATGAAATGACTGATGTGCCTAGCCCATTTGCGGCGCGTGGTGATGCTCGCTATGTAGGGCAAACATTAGTGGCTCAAGGTCATGCGGTAAAAGTACCTTATGCGGAGCGTAGGCGCGGTGATTTTGCTGTGTTTGAATATGGGCTTTATGGGCATATTGGCGTATTGCTAGATGCAGACCGCATATTTGAGGAAAATGTAAATGTTGGCGGTGTAACTAGGCGCATTATTAGTGAGGGCGGTGAGAGTTGGTCAGTATTCTCAGCACGCATAGGGCGCTTAAGTGAAAGTTGGCGGACTACTCAGGCAACTATTTATAGAATTAAAACTTACAAAGAGGAGGGTGATGAGATGCCTATACCAAATGTAGATAACTATTTTCAGCGCTACAGAAAGGCAATGTGGCATATTCGTGGGCGCGACATGAGCCGAGAGGAGTTTAATAAAAACTTTGTTGGCAATACTGACCTTAGAATGCTTGAGGCTATGCTAGATAGCCCTGAGGCAGAGCAGGCTTACACATGGCAGAATGTGGGCAAAGTTGCTGTAAATGATAAGTGGCAGCAGCAAATCTATGACCTGCAAGCCCAAGTAGCGGCTTTAGGCTCAAGACCTACCAAAGAGCAACTTGCAGCAGTTGAGGCTAAAGCTAATGAGCTTACTAGCCAACTGACTGCCGCGCAAAAGGCTGCAGATGAGGCACTAGCTAAAGCCAAACAGCTTGAGCAGGAAAAGGCAGAGGATGAGAAAACCGGCAATGCATTCATGCGGTGGCTTGGTGACCAACTGAATAAACTATTAGGGCGCTAATATGCGCTACCTGTGGAAATTTATTGTAAAAGTCTTTATGGTAAACTACATGTATAGCCGCTTAATACACACCGGGCAGATGCCTAGTAGTGAGGAAAGGTTAAAGTATCTATGAACCCACTTAATCCCCAAAACAATACGCCAAAAGCAAAATCAATCCGCACTTTCTTGCAAAGTGTTGGTGCTACCATAGTTGCCTACCTATATGGTCTATGGCAGTTGCCGGGCGTAAGTGATTACACCAATAACTTTGTAAAAACACAGGGCTTTGAGCTGCTAATTGGCTTGGCTGTGTTGGTAGGTGTACCTGCAGCGCTGATAGCCTATCTACAAAACCGCAAAGCTAGATAATCTAAAACCAAAATAGAGCGCCCTCGCAATAGCGCTCTATTTTTATTGGTCACTGTTTGTTTTGAATAGTGAATAAAATTATTCTACAGGCACAGGCTTTACTTGGTCAAGTGATTTGCTACCTTTCTCACCATTACAGTAAATACAGGCAGGCTTAAGATTATCAGCAACAAACCTCTTACTAGTGTCTCTACTCCTACTTATGACATGGTCCAAAGTCAAATGCGCTACATCAATGCGCCCCGGACACCAAGGGTGTATACGCAGGTAACACATCCAATACTTACCCTCAATAGGCGGCGGATTTTTCTTAATCCATGTAGTGCGAGTAATCAGC
>Ga0070749_10001167_pt1 | contig 17765 bp, 13 predicted proteins | sample VirMetDEL_Nov_18_FD_75180 | JGI IMG/M metagenome (GOLD analysis project Ga0070749, IMG submission 75180) | Aqueous microbial communities from the Delaware River and Bay under freshwater to marine salinity gradient to study organic matter... | ecosystem: Environmental > Aquatic > Marine >...
ATAATGGCTCGTATAAAAGGCGCTTACGACAGCAATGGCGACAGTGCAAAGTTACAATTTTATACTGGTTTTTCAACGGGATCTGGTTCACCTACATTAACTGAGAGAATGACCATACTAAATTGTGGTTATGTCGGCATAGGCACTACGGCCCCGACAGCTCCATTCCAAGTTTCTCCAACTGCTCACGCTGCTGGTGTACCTGCCGTCTGGTTACATAGTGCTGATAATGCAGCAGACCATGATGGTGTTGTCATAAGTGCTGTTAATAATGGAGCTGACGCAGAAGTATTGCATGTAAGAACAAACAACACAACATATGCTAATGGAACATCATTGATGTTAGTACGTGGAGACGGCGATTTCTCTGTTGACGGTTGCACACTCTATGTCGATGCCGATGTTGACCGTGTTGGCATCGGAACTACTACTCCATCACATAAATTTAATGTATTCGGTTCTCTTAATAATGGTATCAAAGTTGTTGCAAATACCGATACAGATTTTGCTCCAGATTCGGGTTATGCGAATGACGCATTAATAATACAAAACAGTACAGCGGGCGACAATAACCCTGTAAGTATGTATTTTGCTACTGGCTCAAATGGCGAGGTTAGACTTTCCGCTATTGATGATGCATCAAACGGTGATGCTAATTTTGCCCTTACAATGAGAAGGGCTGGTGGTAATAGATGTTATGTCCAATTTTGGGAGGCTGGTACTGGCAACGTCGGCATAGGCACGACTTCGCCAACGCGACTTCTGTCCCTGCATTGCGGTTCGCCAGCTGGCGTATTTATGTCATTCACAAACTCCTCAACAGGAGGACTAGGGACCGATGGCGGGCAGATTGGGATTGATAGCAATAACGATTTGCAGATCGGACAATTGGAATCTGGCAAGTTGATTGAATTTTACAATAATGGCGGGTTGGCTATGGTCATCGACTCCTCCCAGTACGTTGGCATAGGCACGAATGCGCCATCAGAGGCTCTCTCCGTAGTTGGTGATGCTGTATTCGATGGCCCAACGCAAACAATATCGAGTGCTGGAGCAGGTCGCGTAGGAGCGGCAATAAATCTGGATAGTAACTATTCATTTGAGAACGGCTATACCCCAGATGGAACGGTTTCTGGAAGCGACTATTTAGGTGCTGTGTATTTTAATACTGCGGACACTTCTGGCACCGGTGCAGGTGTTGGCGCGGCTATTCGCTCTATGGTTTTAGATCCGTATGGCCGTTACTCGCTGGATTTTCACACTAGTGGTAACACTGTGTCAGAAGGCGATGATGCTCTGCGGATGCGGATCAATCACTTAGGTAATGTCGGCATAGGCACGAACACGCCATCGGTAAAATTGCACCTTGAAGGATCTTCTACTGGTAGTGCATTGAGATTAGGCGAAACTAACTCTGGCGCTGATACGTATGTTGGATTTTTAGATACTTCTGGAAATTTTGGCGTAGACGTTAATGGCGGTGGTTATTTTAGGATTGCAACTGGTAGTGCCGAAAGACTTAGAATAGATTCTTCTGGTAATGTCGGCATAGGCACGACCTCGCCAGTTAGTTTTTCAAACCAGACTTCTCTTACAGTAAATGGAACATCAGTAGGACGAGTAGACGTAAAAGCCAGTGGGAGCGGCGGCGGTGCAATGTTTGGAACATCGTCAGCATTAACAATGCAAGCTAATTCTGGCGTAGCAGTAAATTTAGACTCCGCGGCTGGCCAGCCTATTACGTTTCAAGTTGGTAGTAGTGAGATGGCCCGCATCGCCTCTGGTGGCCAAGTTGCAATTAACAGCACAGCTGTAAACGGCTTATTAAATGTGGCCGCAGGGAATAGCACTGTAGACGGCACGACAACAAACTCAGGTCGGGATATATCCTACGTTATGATTAACAGCACCGCAGGTGCTGCGGGATTGAGAGCCGAACACACTGGTGGCAATCCGTATGATGGAGATATGGTTGTTTTCAATCAGTTTTACAATGGAAGCAACTATACGTGGAAAGAACGACTCAGAGTGCTTTCGTCTGGCGGCATCACCTTCAACGGAGACACCGCTACGGCCAATGCGCTGGACGACTACGAAGAAGGAACGTGGACACCCGTATTGTCATTTAACACCACTGCACCGTCATCAGTGTCGTATGGCACACGATCAGCAGGTTATACAAAAATTGGAGATGTGGTTTTTATTACACTTGACATAACTGTTAATAGCTACAGCGGTGGATCGGGGTCGTTTATTTTAACAGGATTGCCTTTTGATACAGATACAGCAAACGGTCGCGGCACAGCAAGCGGTAGAGCAGTTTATGGAGTAACGTACACATCTTCGATTTCATGGGAATTTGTTGTTAATCAGATTTTTGCGGGACACACAAATACTGATTTGCAAAAGTCTGATTTTTCGACATCGGGTTTTCGAATCATCGTTTCTGGATTTTACAGAGCAAGCTAAGGAGAATAACTAATGGCACTAACTGAACGCACGGAAGAAGATAAAATCGAAGTTGTCGGACAGTATAAAACTATACAGGTTCGCACGGCTACTGTAGTCGAACGCGATGGCGTTGAACTGACTCGCGCTTTCCACCGCAAGGCACTCGCACCTGACGCAGACGTAAGCGGTGAGAGCGCAGAGGTGCAAGCGATAGCGAGCGCAGTATGGACACAAGAAATCAAGGATGCGTATGCCGCTCATGTAGCCGCATCACAACCGAACGGAGAATAGACAATGGCAGTAACATTTACAAAAATTTACACAAATAGGGTTGAGGTATTGCCCAAAGCAACTCTAGGTGATGGCACTGAAGTAACCGACTACGCTCAGAAGATGGTTATGGAAGTTCGTGGAGTATCTGGCGACATTTCAGCAACTAGGGGTGATTGGGTTGGTTTTGCAGATCCTTCAACCAAAACTGCTGAAACTTATGAGGCATGGAGTAGCATTAGCGGTGCAACTCGTCCAACTTGGGTTACATCAGCAATGGAGGCTTATGCTCCAACCGTAACTGGCACAGTTACCAATATGATTGAGTCACAATTCAACGCACCTGTTAATGAAAGTGTGAGTGCTTGGGCTAGCTAAAAAACACACATAGCGGTTTATAATCAACACTTTTTAGATTAAAGTTATAGTAGAGGAGTATTCTGCTATAACTTTTTTCTTTTATGGTGAGTTATGAATCAACCGCAACAACCAACATTAGATGTAAAGGGAAAGTATTATATTCTAAACTTAGCAGGTGGTTTAGGTGCTCGTATAATACAGACCTGTTTTATTCGCTCTTTGATAACGAAGAGAAAACAAGAAAGAAACTCCTACCCAATACTTGTTATTGATAATACTATTATTGGACAGATGGCGTCACAGGTTTTATCAAACCAAAATGTTATTTCTGTCCAAGTGCCAGAATCTCCAAACTCTTACCCTCATCACCCTGGCCTTATGACCATACAAGATGGCACAAAAGAGCATCCTATTTGGATTGACTCTTGGAGAGATAGTTATAAAGATACAGGTGGTTGGTTGTGGGAGCTGCTAAATAATAACTGGAAAAGAGCATACCATATTGAGTATGGTTTTGGTCTAACAAAAGCAATACACGAATCCAAACACAACAATACACAAAAGAGTTTCATTGGTTATCACTATGCTGATGGTATGCAAGATTTAGAGTATGATGGTGGTGTGCCAATGTTGCAAGTGCCACAGATAGATTCTCAAGTGGAAAACTTTGCTAATACACAAAACAAACCATACATTGTCTTACATCTTGGCACAGACCTAAATGCCAGTGACTATATGTCTCCTGTAAACTATCGTTTTCATAAGGTATGGTCTATTGCTCGTTGGACAGAATTGGTGCAAAAACTGAAACATAAATATAACTTTGTGCAAGTGTATGCCAACCAAGACAACATAGAAATACCCGACTGCCTTTCTATACGAGTAGATAGTATTAGCCCTGTATTACAACTATTACAACACCCAAAATGTAAAATGTTTGTCGCTACCGACAATTACCTACATCACCTTGCTGCAAGTATCAAAAAGCCAGGCATTGTTTTATGGGGAAGTGTTTCACCTTATGTATGGGGTTGGAATATGAAACACCACTCCGTGCCGCATACACATCTATGGCACCCATCATCATGTGATATTGCTCCATGCTGGCGGCCTTCACTCTTCGACACAAAAAGCACAGGCCAAAACTACATCTGTGATAGGGGCTATACTTGTATGAAAAGTATAGAAGTGTCGGAAGTAATAAAGACCATTGGTAAAGTAGATGCTTCTATTGGTGAAACAAAGAATAAAAATGAGATAGTGTTATGAGCAAACTACCCAAGACACTTTATGTTATTCTTACTCACAACGAAAAACACCTCTCAACACAATACTATGAGAGCCTAAAATACTATCAAGAGCAAGATAACTTTGACCTTATATTTCTTGATAATGGAAGTAATAAACACTATAGACCCAAACAAGCAACACATAGGTTTCCAAAGAATGTTTATTTCAACGGTGCCATTCAGTGGGCTTGGCAGAAGATGTTGGAGAATGACGAGTATGAGTATCTTGTTTTTTCTAACAACGACATTATTCTTCATGGCTATCGTTATGTAGAAAACATGGTAACACAAATGCAAGAAGGAAACTTTGCAATGTTATCGCCATCTGTGATAGAGTTTTCCGGCCAAAACTTCTGGCCTATTATGCATTGTTGGTATAAAGACAAACCAAGAGAAACAAGGTGGATAGATTTTACTTGTCCTTTTATACATCGTAAGGTTGTGGAAAAAATAGAATGGCCCTCTTGGTGGAGAAGCCCTAGTTATGGTTTTGATGACTATGCTGCTTTGATGTGTAATAGAGAGAATTGGAAAATTGGAGTAAGTGATAAGTGTACTGTTTTTCACTATGGTGCTCATAGTTATCGCCAAGAAAGAGCTGATGATGGTTTAGACCTACAAACTATGCAATATACCCACAGAGTAAATTTTGATTGGAATTTTGAGCAGATGGGTTTGTATGATGAGATGAAAGAGTTAGCTAATCACAAGGCACTATACGGAAGACATAATTCATTGAAGATGGGTCGTATGCCAACTACGCCAGATGAAGGTTATTATGAAGCAGGTGGCCCAAATCAATGGTTTAGGAATAAGGAAGAAGAAAGGGTTTACCTTGAAAGAGAAAAGATTTATGATGAAAACTACAGAAAGTATAGGGGTATAAAATGAAAGTATTGGGTCTAAATTGTGGATACAATGGCAGTGTTTCTGTTATTGTTGATGGTCAAGTAAAGGGTTATGCAAAGACAGGAAAGGGTTTTGATAGAGGTGTTAGTAAGGCAACCATAAAAGAAGCTCTTGATTCAGCTGGCCTAAAGCTAAGAAACATTGATGTAGCCAGTGTTGTAAATTGGTTTTCTGATAGATATTCAGATGGTCAAGAATGTTGGGATAAACATGAAGAGTTTTTCTCTATTACAAAAGAAAATGGTATTGAGTTTTCACTACAAGAATACATTGACTTTTATCAAAACCCTACACAAGTTGCGTTAGGCACATTCACTCTAAACATTGGTGACCAATCATTACCATGTATGGTTGTTGACCACATCTTTGCTCATTGCTCCTACAGCTATCTTACATCACCTTTTGATAATTGTATGTCTATTTGTATTGATAGTCAAGATGGATTCGGTGCAACAAATGCAATCTATTGGATGCAAGATAGTGATAAGAGTTTTAGGTTGTGGAGAAGAGACCAACAGTTTGCTCCGATAAACACATACACAAGTTTTACTGACTATATCGGAAACCACCCAGCGATAGAAAACTTTAGGTCTATTCAAGAGCTTGCTGGAGATAAAAGAAGTGATGACCCAAAACTAAAGGCATGGGCATGGCCTAACAATATTCAAATGGGAAACATTTTTCATGGCGACCAATGGGCTGGGTTGTTGAGTTATGAAGGTATAACCAATGTGCCTGAGAAAAATGGTTTCTTCCCTCCACTTACAAATGAAGGAGTGGTAGATGATAGTTGGCTTGATGCCAAAGACGCTGGCTTGACCGATAGGAGGACTTCTATTGCAATAGATGTATTGACTATCGTTGAGGATTCAATACGCTCATACGTCAATACAGCCAAGGATTTTGGAAACAATGTAGCTATTGGTGGAAAGGTAACTATGTTTGATGGTTTGGTAAAAGAGTTATCAGACGATAAGACATTTTTCACCCAACCACACAATGACGAAGAGTTATCTGCTGGTGGTGCATTATTCATAGCAGACCAGTTGGTAAAAAACAAGAAGGGTGAGTTGATAACAAACACCAACAATAAAATTACCGCAAAGGAGGTGATATAATGAGTATTAGAGAAACATACGACCAAGTAAACACTTTGATTGAAACTCTGGCTGAAAACCATCAGAAGAATATGGATGGCAATAAGGCAGCTGGTGGAAGAGCTCGTAAGGCTGCCAGTGAGTTGAAGAAGATTCTTACAGTTTATCGTAAGGAAAGTATTGAAGAATCAAAGGCATGAGTAGAGTTTTAGTTATAGGTGATTATCTCATTGATAGATATGTTTTCTATCAACAACAAAGGTATGACCCTGCCAATAGTCAGGCGCCAGTTGTAAAGCTGGTGTCTGATTGTGTGGTATTAGGTGGTGCAGGGAACTTTGTTAGAAACCTACAATCTTTATGTAGGGGCAGAGCATCAGTAGAGTTTTTTTATGTTGATAGACATAAACTAAATGACTTTCCGACAAAGAAAAGATACTTTATTGAAGACAAGTTTATCTATAGAGAAGATAGTAATGACAAGATAGACCATGACCAAGATTTGATAGATAACTTTATCTCTAGTATCAAAGATGGCGACTATGTTGTTATTTCTGACTACCACAAGGGCACTATAAATGAGTCAGACATAGAAAGAATAATAACTAGGTGTAATGAGTTATCTAATGTTACTACTTTTATAGATACTAACTTTGTAAAGAGCTGCCATAAGGGATGTAGTTGGCTAAAGATAAACACCTTGACTTCACAACATTACCACTCAACCAAGAATAGTTTCGATATAGCGAAAGAATTATCAAATAACTTTTGTTGTAATACCATCATAACAAGAGGATCAACAGGGTTGAGTTTTTGCTCTGCCAATAGAGAATTGATTAGGGTGTTGAAAGAAGAAGATACACAGTTTATTGATAGTATCGGTGCTGGTGATGCTTGTTTAGCAGGGTTAGTAGCCGCAATTATTGATAACAAACCTTTAGGTGATGCATTGATTTATGCTGATGTGTGTGGCCATCTTAGCACACACAATATTGGAACAGTTGATTGTCTTGATAAAATGAAGGTAGATAAAAAAATAAGAAGCATAAAAGTAAGTGAAAATGAAACATCTAATGGTGTTAGTTGGCTACACTACGAATAAAGTAAATGAATGAAAACACAATAACACTTTTGATAATGTGTAAAGATGAGTTTACAAAGGTAAAAAACATTATTAAAAGTCTAGAGAGTCACATACATGAAGCTGTTATTGTTATTACAGGTAACGCTGCGGCTAGTGAGATAGGTTATGTTTCGGCTACAAGCAAAAAGGTTCCTATAAAGGTTTTATCTTACACTTGGCACGATGACTATTCTGCTCCACTAAACGCAGGTTTAAGGTTATGTACTGGCAAATGGATTTTTCGTTTAGACACAGACGAAGAGATTGATAAAAACACTATAAGAAAAGTTTCACAAGCTGTAGTGTTACCTAATGTAGATGCTTTTGAGGTGATTCAAAGAGGTTATTTACCCATTCATAGAAAAGAGTTTGGTGTAAAAAGAGTTTCACCCTATAAGGGTTATAGCAATGCTGTTGATGACATTTGTGTTAGGTTGTTTAAGAATGACCCAAGAATATTCTTTGAGTTTAACACACATGAAACACTTTATAACTCTATAAAAAGGGGCGATTTCTCTCTTAAAAGGTCAAACATTATACTTCATCATTGGGGTAAACTAACAATGAGTAAAAAAGCACCTTACTATTATAAGATTGCACTGGAAAGATTGAGGAGATATCCAGAAGATTATCAATCTTATTATTATTTGGGTGTAGCAGCAGATTTCATAGGTAAAATGGATGTAGCCTATGATGCATTTAAAAAAGGTTATGAAAAGTATAAAACCACTTATTATAAAATTCCACTTGAATTTGTGGAAAGAAAGAGGAGGATGTTAAATGGCAGAAGAAAAGTCAATTAGCCTTGAAACACTTCAAGAGCAGCAGAATCAGTTGTCAGAGGCAGTAACTCAGTTGACAACACAGAGGACACAGTTGGAAGAACAGTTATCATCTGTACGTAATCAGTTGGCAACTAATATTGGTGCATTGCAGTATGCCAATGCTCTTATTCAGAGTTTGGGTGGAGAAGAGTTGGCAGACCCCACTGATGTTGGTGGAGATCCTGCAGAAACAGAAACACTAGAAGTAGAAGATGCAGGTGAGGAAGTAACTTTGTAATGTAAAACGCTCCATCTATGATGTTTTGTCATTTTTTTGTTTGATATTTATTTTAGGAGTTTTATAGGTTATTTTGTAATTGTTAAAAGTTTAACTCTCTTTAGAACAAAAAAACTATGTATACCTTCTTATAGAAGTATATGCTTTTTAACATCATAGATGGAGAAAATAGATGGCCGAAGTGTTTGTCTCGCCCGGCGTCTATACACAGGAAATTGATGATACATTTGTACCTGCTGGTGCTGGTACAATTGGAGCTGCTCTTATTGGGCGCACTGCATCTGGACCTGCGTTTAGACCTACAAGGGTAAATAACTTTAATGAATTTCGTACTGTATTCGGTGGCTTGGATGATACAAAATACATGCCCTATGCAGCACGCTCTTATCTGAGAAATGGCTCACCACTCACAGTTGTTCGTGTCCTTGGTAAAAGCACACAGAGCACTGGTCAGATTGGTGTCATTGCTTTCCCCGCAGAAAATCAAACTTCTGTTTCAGCTATCAGTGCTTCTAACATTGCTTTGGCTGTCATCAGAAGACGCTCATCAACAACTCCTAGTGGCACACAGGGTGACATTCAGCTAAGTGGTACTTATAACAACTTTGCTTTGTCTGCTGGTGACGAGGTTGTTGCTGGTCTATCATTGGTTGAGTCTGATGGTAACTACATCAAGAAGGTCTTGGGTACTAACCCCATTGAGGCCAACTCTGGTGATAAGCTACAGGCTTTTTATGTTGACTCCGTATTCAACTATGGATCTGCATTAGGTACAGTTAGTGCCGATAATGATACACCTGGCAACGTACGTTATGCTACTATTACTGCTGATGGCGATATGTTTCAAGAAGTGGTTGGTGGTTTCTCTGAAGCCTCTACACCTTCTATCGTTTCACAAAACTTTGCTGGTACTGTTCACCCACTATTCAAGATTCACACATTGGGTGATGGTAACACAACAAACAATAAATACAAGATTTCTATTAGTAATGTTGACATTGCTACTTCATCAACTTCATTTCCTAAGTTTACTGTTTCAGTTAGACAGGCAAATGACACCGATGAAAACCCAATCGTATTAGAAAACTTTACTGATGTAAACCTTGACCCAAATAGTAGACAATACATTGCTCGTGTAATCGGTGATAGAAGAACTCAATTTGACCTATCACAAGACCCACCCGAAGTATTGTATAACGGTGACTTCCCCAATAAGTCACAGTATATTAGAGTGTTCATGCACGCTGCTGCTCCAGCCGCTGCAAGACCTGCTGGTTTCCAAGGTGTATCAAGTTTTGCCGTAACAACAGAAGCACAAGGTAGTGTTTCAGCTGCGGCCTTGCCACTGAAACTAAATCAGCTAAACTCAATCAATGCTGTTGATGGTCGTATCTTTGTTGGCCCTAACTTTGACTCAACAGGTTTCGGTGACCGACTTAGAAAGACCGTTACATCTGCCTCTGGTGATTCAGCAAGTGATAACGGTGTGTTGTTATACGCTGCAAACGCTGATTATCCTGGCAGTGCTGGTGTTACTAACTACACAGCTATTGATATGTTGGGTAGTAGCTCTGGTAACTTCTCAACAACAAACAAGGTAAGATTTAGTGTGCCTATGTTTGGTGGTTGGGATGGATTTGACCCAAGAAAGAATCAGTTGGAAACAGAAGTTTCATCAGGCACAGATACATTGTCTGGCGACTTCAACACTGCCATCAAGGTGCTTTCTAACCCCGATGAAGTTGACTTCAACCTTGTCGCTATGCCAGGCATTCACTCTTCTGCTGGTGGTGCTCTTACAGACCGTCTAGTTGATATGTGTGCTAATCGTGCTGATGCTTTTGCTCTTATTGATATTGCAAACACAACAGCAACAGGAGCTGGTTTGGGTCTTTCAGTTGCTAACGCTGAAACAGAGTCACTAAAATACAACTCAAACTATGGTGCTACTTACTATCCTTGGGTTCGTATCAACGATGTAGATAACAACAAACTAGTTTGGGTACCACCAAGTGTTGCAGTTATGGGTGCTTATGCATTCAACGATAGAGTTGCACAACCTTGGTTTGCACCTGCTGGTTTCAATCGTGGTGGTTTGGATGAAGTATTGGAAGTTAGAAGAAGATTGACACAATCTCAGCGTGACACTCTTTATAACACCAACGTCAACCCAATCGCTACATTTCCTGGCCAAGGTATCGTTATCTTCGGTCAGAAGACACTACAGAGAAAACAGTCAGTACTTGATAGAGTCAACGTACGCCGCATGATGATTGAAGTACGTAAGACCATTGCAAGTTTCTCAAGACTCTTTATCTTTGAGCCTAACACAGTTGCTACAAGAGAAAGACTTTTGACACAGGTCAATGACTATCTGTCCAGTGTACAGGCAGCAAACGGTATTAACGAGTTTAGAGCGGTATTGGATGAAACCACTACTACACCAGACTTGATTGATAGAAACATTATCAAGGGTAAGATTTTCTTGAAGCCCACCACAGCTGCTGAAATTGTTATCTTTGACTTTACTGTCACACCTAACGGTGCTGCTTTTAGTGAGTAAAAAATAACTTATGACAGGGTGGAGTGTTATCTCCACCTTGTTATATTTTTTACTTTTAGTGTATTTATTGTAGGAAGTTTATTAAAATTAAATGAAGATGGAGAACAAGGATGCCACAGCCATTTGAAGTAAACGCAATGTTGGCTGATACATTTGAACCAAAAAGACAAAATAGATTTTTGTTTCAATTTACTGATGATACATTACCAGCATACATTGCAAGAACGGCTTCTAGACCCTCTTTTACACAGGAAACGATTACCATTGACTATCTAAACTCAAAGAGATATCTCGCTGGTAAGTTTGAGTGGAATACAATGACACTCGGTTTACATGACCCAATCGCACCATCTGCTGCTCAAAAGGTAATGGAATGGGCACGTTTGGCTCACGAAACAATTTCTGGTAGAGATGGTTATGCAGCTTTTTATAAGAAGAATTTTAATCTTATAGCACTTGACCCCGTTGGTGCAGCAGTTGAAAAATGGGAAATTAGAGGTGCATTTATTACAGACGCAACATTCGGTGACTATGACATGACTTCTGGTGAAGTTATGAATATTGACCTAACAATTCGTATGGATGAATGTATCCTAAGATACTAAAAACGCAATAAGGTTTCAAAGGACAATAACATATGTCAGAAGTTAATGTAGATTTGAAGGAAACTGACGATTCTGCAAAAGAAGTTTTGACGCCTGAAGAAATGGCAGGTATAGAACGAGCACAAAAGATGGGGAGAACGGCTAACGAAACTTCTCCATTTAGAATACCAACAGAGTTTGTACCACTTCCCTCTTTTGGCTTGGTCTACCCACCCAACTCGCCATTACACAATGTAAAAGAGATTGAATTGCGCTACATGACAGCGGCCGATGAAGACATTTTGACTTCAAGGTCGTTGTTGCGTAGTGGTAAGGCAATTGACACTGTTTTACAGAATTGTATCGTAGATAAAAGAATTGATGCCGAACAACTTATTTCTGGTGATAAAAACGCTCTTGTTACATTTCTTAGAGTTAGTGGTTATGGGCCAGAGTATAAGGTAGAAATCAACTGTCCATCTTGTGGTGAAGAATCAAAACATGAGTTTGATTTGAGTCAGTTAGAGATGAAGACATTGGAAGTAGAGCCAGTTGAGCAAGGCGAAAATAGATTTTCTTTCATCTTACCTACAACAGGTGTTGAGATAGAATTTAAGTTTCTAAATAGTGCAGAGGAGAAGGAAATCTCCGATGCTCAAGATAAGTTGAAAAGAAGTACTCACTCACCTATTGATAGAAATGTAACCACACGACTAAAGAATACTATTATTTCTGTCGGAGGAAATAGTGACCCAACCTTTATCAATCAGTTTGTAGATACACTGAATGTTAGAGATAGTCGTGCTATTAGAAAATACATGGAGGATAACACTCCCGACCTTGACATGGAGCAAGATTTTAGCTGTGTACATTGTGGGCACAGAGGGGAGGTAGATATACCGATTACGGTAGGCTTCTTTTGGCCTGACGAATGATAAAGAGGTATTCTACAAAGAGCTTTTTGATGTTGTTTATCATGGCAAGGTAACTTTTGCTGATGCTTACAATATGCCAGTAAACCTTCGTGGTTGGTGGGTAAAGAGAATAAACTGGACTATTGACCAACAAAATAAGGCTCAAGAAAAAGCAAATAAAAAAGCCTCACAAGGTAAGAAATAAATATTATCCCCTTACTAACTTTTTATAGTAGGGGGATATTTATTTAGTATTGATACAACCACCAGAGAGATAACATGAATATTGCAAATCAACTAGCAGCTCAACAACAAGAAATAGTTGATGTGTTAGGAAAAATGGCAACAGGGTTTGATGGCTTGTCATCATCAGTTGAGCAATTAGCTGATAGTATGAATAAGGCCGCTGATGAAACAGAAAAACAATCCGACCAAGAAAAGAAACTAGCTGATTATCAGAAAAAACGTGAGCGTTTTCAAAAAAAGTATAATAAAGAGTTAGATAGATTTGCAGGTGTTATTGCTCTAGCAAGAAAAAGTCAAGATCAACTTAATAAACTAAATCAAAAATACAATGCTGCAATAAAGGCCACTACAAAAATTCTTATTGGCGAAAATACCCTAAGACAAAAGGCCCTTAAGAACATGACTATGTTTAAGGATGCTGTAGGTATTGCTGCTGCAAAGCTAAAAACTATGCCAGGAGTTGGTGCTATTGGTAGGGGTATGGGGGCTGCTGGAAGAGCAGCAGGTTCTCTTCTTGGAAAGATGGGTAAGGTATTACCAATGGCTTCTATACTGGCTATACCGGCACTTGTAGTCAGACAACTTATGAAAGTCGATAGTGCGATGGCCTCCATAGCAAAAAGCACAGGTCTGGCTGGCAAAAACTTACAAATGGTTCAAAAGAGAACTATAGATGCAGCTAGTTCCCTCTATGCTTTTGGATTAAATCTTGAAGATGCGGCGAAACAAAGTGCCGCTCTTGTCGATGCATTAGGTAATGCCGAATACGTTACTGAGAAATTAATAAGAACCACTTCTCTAATTGCAAAAGCAACTAGTATGTCCGCCCAAGAAGCAGCAAATCTATCTGCTACATTGATAAAAGGTTTTGGTAAAACAGATGAACAAGTAAAATCATTTGCAAATAACATGATGACTTTTGCTTCTAAATCTGGAGTAAATGCTCGTAAGGTAATGAGAGATATTTCAAATGATAGTAATTTAACCGCTATCTATCTTGGTAGAGGAGAAAACTATCTTGCTAATGCTGCTGTATTGGCTGCAAAAATGGGTAAATCACTTTCCGAACAAAACCAAACACTTGATGCATTTAAGGATATAGAAAGCTCTATTGAAACAGTAGAAAGAATAAATAAACTCACTGGCTCAAATCTAAACGCTCAAAAAATGCAAATGTTCTATATGACTCAAGATATAGAAGGAGCAATGAGAGAGCTACAAAAAGCATTTGCATCACCGAGAGCTCAAGCCGCATTAAAAAGAATGCCAGGAGCATTCAAAGATGTCGCATCTTCACTAGGTCTATCTGTAAAAGATTTGATGCAAATGGATAGAGTAATGAAAGATTTTGATAAATCATCAAAGAGTGCTTCCAAAGAACAATTGACAATTGAAAAAGCTATTGCTGACTCAACAACAATTATGGATAAACTTAAAAACATATTTTTCCAGTTTGTTTTACCAGCCTTTAATAATTTAGGTGATTTTCTTGTAAATAAAATAAAACCCTCTATAGATAGTATAGTTCAATCAGCATCCAATTTTGGTAGAGAATTAAATAGTGCTATGAATCAAGAAGATACATTTAGTGGAAAGCTTTCAGTAGCTTTTAGAAAAATAATTGATGCTGCGAAACCCACAATAATGAAATTGTTTGATGACATAATGAATTATATAAGACCCACTCTAAACGAACTCGTTGACTATCTTGGTGATGAGCTTGAAATAAGAATAGATAGCGTAACCGGATTGGGGAGGAATAGACAAGAGATAGAGGCGGAAAAGCTAGATAAACGAGCAAAAGCGGCTGGTGTTCACAGAGGTACGATGATAGATAATCCTAATTATAACCCCGATGCCAGCTGGTTGGATCCACTGGCTAAGATGCAACCAAAAAGGATAATGCATTTGAAATCAGATGCTGAGTATCGTGCTGCAATAGAAGAAGCAGAGGCTAACAAATCTGCAACAGGCAATGTATTCTCTCGTCCAACTATGGCTCTTGTCGGTGAAGAGGGAAGAAGCGAAGTTGTCATACCTACTGAAAGAATAAGAAAAGGACTACCCGTTTCTGGGGCTGTTGCAAATGAATTATCATCTATTGGTGTGCCTGGATTTTCAATGGGAGCAGTAAGGGTTAGTGGAGAATCCGCCACAACGGCCGCTAACACCTTTCAAATGAATCAACAAAGAAGAGCCCTACTATACGCTCAAGGAGATCCAGAAGCGGTTAGAAGGACAGAGAGAGCCATAGAACAACAAGCTGCAGAAATAAGGGCTCAGCAAAGAAAAATTTTGAATGAAATCGTTAAGATTAATAATGAAGCTGATTTTCAAGGTTATTTCGGTGGTGGGCCTGCCGGAATGCCTACTGGAGGAGGCGGAGAACGTGATCCTCGTAGAAGACAAAAAAATAGATTTCATGATTATGCAACAACACTAGATAATTTTATGATGTTAACTGGTTATACTTTTGGTGACTTTTTTGACATGTTGCCAAATGTTATTGAAAAACCAATAGAAACTGCTTTTAATAAGTTGCCCGAATCTATGAGAGATGGTCTAACAACTGGAACACAAGCAGCTTGGGACGCATACATTGCAACCGGAAGCTTTGAAAAGGCACTTGAAACAGGTGTACAAACAGGGCTTTTAACTTATGGAACCAAAGAAAAAGCTACTTTGTCGGGACAAATAGGACTCCTTGGTTCCGAATATATGAGAACAGGTAATTTAAGAACTTCTGCTGCGTCAACCCTTCAATCATCAATGTATGATAATTCATCATTTTTTGGCAGTTCTTACGGTGGAGCTCAAGGAAGAATAAACAGACAACAACAACTATCTTCAATTAGTGAAGAAGATTTTTATACTTTACTGGCCGATGAACAAGAAGAATTTGTCAAGGCAGCACAACCAAGGTTGGATGCAGCTCACCAAGAACTTTTAAACGCTCAGAAAAATACAGCTGAAATCCTTAAGAGACAAGAACAGGAAAACGAAAAATTTGAAGCGGAAAAAGCAGCTGCTGCACGACAATTTGAATTATATAAGAATTCAGAAATATATCAACAAAACGATGCCTACCAAGCGGCCAGGAAGCGGGATAGAGAAAACGAGCTCTTGGCATTTCAGAAAAGAACAGCCGAGATGGAAAGGAAAAATGCTGAGGCCCAGAAAAAGGCTCAAGAAAAAGAAGACATCGCCTTAGAAGCACAAACAGAAGCCCAAATGGAATACAATGAAGGAGCAGCTAAACTTAATAAAAAACAAGCAGACGCAATTGAAGAGTATGAAGATAATACTAAATTAAGTGGCAAACTATTAAAGGACGCTGCTAAAGACCAAGCAATGATGGGTGGTATGGAAGGTGTGTTAAGAGCGTTACAAGAAGGTGAGGGAGTACAAGGAGCGATAAAAACAGGTCTATCAAGTGCTGCAGGCGGCGCTGCACAAGGAGCAATCACTGCAGGTCTTACAGCGTCTGGAGTACCTGCTCCGATTGCTGGTTTGGTTGGTAAGTTTGGTGGACAATTTGTTGGTAAAGGTGTTGGTAAGGCATTAGGTTTCTTAGGTCTTGGTGGCAAAAACGTAAAACCAAAAAAAGCCGGTATAAAAATTGCAGATATTGTTGTTGATGGTTTAGCTCGTGCATCAGCGCCAGGCAATCAACTATCTGATTTCTTTTCAACAGGTTCTCGCGCACATAGGGTAATACAAGGAAACATAATGTTGGCGTCACAGAAGCCTGACACCTTTGTTGAGCCTATACGAAGAGCTCTACAAAGCAACTCTGGTCGAAGATTCAGCAAAGATGAAACTTTAGGTTTTATCCAACTCCTTTATGGAAAGGGGTTGGAGCCAAAAGAGAGACATGAACAATTGGATAAGTTTGAAGGAATGTTGGAAGGTAGAGCGCCATCACGAGCAGGAGCATCTGGCGCTATCGTTAGTAGACCAACAGTTGCTCTGATAGGAGAAGCAGGGCCGGAAGCTCTGATGCCATTAGAAAATGCGCCGGGCGCACGTCCATTGAACGGTGTTGGTGGTGATGGTGGTGAGATGTTACAAGAGATAAAGAGAATGAATCAAATGTTGGCCCAAATGGCCAATAGACCAATACAACTTGACGGTCAAAGGGTAAACACAGTATTGAATACAGTAAACTCAGATGACATTAGGGCCGGCATTTACACTGTCAACTCAAGATAATAGGAAAAAGTAATGGCAAGAGAGAAAAGGACACTATCTACTCTTTTAAGTTTGTTAGACGCTAGAGGTAAAACTATCTTGGAGGCCTGGCATACCCAAATAGAAGGGGTTGCTTATGGCCAAACAGAACAAAACCAATCTGGGACCTATAGTTCTGCACAACCTTTTATAAGATTTGGAAGAAGAGGAGAAACAGAAGATCCAGATAGTGGTACAGTAAGCCCATTAGAAAATTCATGGCCAACTGTAAGTAGTGTTAGATTTGGAGATCCCTTTACTGATGGAACCAAGCCAAGAAACATAATAGAATTATGGCACAACTCTACTAACACAGTTCTTTCTGGACCCGAATCAAATCGAGTACAAAGAACCGATATAAAAAATAATCTAAGTAATTTGTTTAGTTCCTCTACACTTGCTACAAGAGATTACTCTCAAAGATTTTATGGTGCTCTCAATGGAACATTTGCTAATGTACCAGATACACAAGGTGTGGAAACTCAAGGGGCAGCTGGTTTTAATGTTGGACAAGTGAAACCATTTGATGATAATGGAGATTATGTTTTTGGTGACCGTAGAGAGGTTGATTTTGCTGCAAACAATGTAATACAAGGTTTGTTATCTACAGCAGCGGCCTACGAGCAAGAGCTAATGGAAATAAGGCCAGGAGCTAATAGAATAAGCA
>Ga0070749_10001168_pt1 | contig 17759 bp, 28 predicted proteins | sample VirMetDEL_Nov_18_FD_75180 | JGI IMG/M metagenome (GOLD analysis project Ga0070749, IMG submission 75180) | Aqueous microbial communities from the Delaware River and Bay under freshwater to marine salinity gradient to study organic matter... | ecosystem: Environmental > Aquatic > Marine >...
CGGCGAAAACCTATTTTATGGCAGTCCAAGATATCGCGAATGGGTTATTTTTATTCAGGATTTAGAGGGGGAACTCCCAAAGGGCTTAGTTGCAATGCAGCGATATTTCTGCGATTTTGAGCAAGAGGATATTATGGATTTGCCGACAGCGTATTACAATTTTCCTGAAAAAAGCATTTCCAGATTTATAAACAAAACGCTTTACAAATGAAAATAAAGGTTTAATGTATTAAACATGAAACATAAGAACTACGTTCATTTAATCGGAACTTTAGGGCGCGACCCTGAACAAGTGCAAATTAACAGCGGCAGCACGCTAACAAAATTTAATCTATGCACAGAGCGCAATTTTAAGGACGCTAACGGCGAATGGCAAAAAGATACGCAATGGCACTCAGTGACGACTTTTAGGGCATTTGGGGGCATTCTACCGAGCAAGGGAGATACAATTGAGCTTGAGGGGGATATTTGCACCAGAAAATGGACGGACAAAAGCGGGGCTGATAGGTGGACGACTGAAATCGTCAATCGCGGATATCATGCGTTTACAAATCACGGGCGGATTGTTAAGGGCGAAAAGCAGCAAGTAAAGCAGCCGTTAGCGTATGAGCCTGATGAGGTTTTGGTGGATGACGATATACCTTGGTAGGTGAATTATGAAAAAAAAATACAAGCATTGGGATTTGTTAAATGAATTACCTGAAGGCTGGAAAATAACAAAAAATGCTGGTTCGCCTTTGCATGGATATAACTTTTGTCATTCACCGCACAGTATGTTTTCAGGTGAGCAAAAAACCGCTCTTGTTAAAATTGATACAAGCGTTGAAAAAAATCAATTTTTAGATGGCTTAGCAAATAAAAAAACTGAAGAAATTAAAAAAGCAGATGTTAAAGAAAAGCAAGTTATTGATGAAAATTACAGGCTTACTATGAACAGGTTAGCAAGAGAGCAGCTAAAACATAAGCTTCTCGCAGATATAACTATGGATTTGCAGATATGTAAAATTGAGGGATGGAATTACAAGCAATATTTGCAAGAATTAAAAGATTTGATTGATGGTTTTTATTTTGTAAACAAAAATACTGCGAGTTAAAATGAAAAAAACAGCGCAAGAAAAATTTAATTTTATTGTTGATTATTATTCGCTAGATACTGGCATACTTGTTGAATGTTTAGGATATGACGAGCAATCTGCATTTGATTTATTTGCGGGCAATATTGAGGCTGATGAATGGGTTGTTGATACGCTTCTTAATAAAATTGATGAAGCTCATGAATATTCACATGCTTATTGGCAAGGTTTTCAACGAGAGTATGCAGAATTTACGGGGCAGTTGAATTAAAAAAAATTATTTTAGGGCTTTACAAGCCGAAAATAATGGTTTATAACTATAAATATAAAGACGGCAATTAAGCCGAGCAGAAACGGAGAGACCGAGATGACTAAAGAAAAAGAATACACAAAAAATTGCACTGGTGATGTTTGCACAGGCGATGAGATAATGTTTACGTAAAGGGTCTTTGAAGGCTCTGTTCGCAATCCCAAATTCATGGGGGAGCGGCGCATTTTTGCAAAGGTATTAAAAGACTCTTACGGCTATGATAAACAGCAGCACACCTTCTCTTTAGAGGTAATTGCTTCTGATGGCTATGAGCCTTTAGCAGCAGAAACTAAAACGCGGCGTAAGGGTCGGAATATATATCGCAACGGCACATATCGGAAGCTATGGGCGGATGAGGGTCAAAGAGGCAAAGCCTTGAGCGAAAAGCACGCGCGGGGCGATATAGCAAGAGCAGAGAGAGCAGAAAGAAGGGGCTTCTAATGTATACACCATTTCAATTTATTGTTAAGCAAATTGGCATGAGTGCGGATGAATTAGCATACATTTTTAATGTTAATAAAAGAACGGCGCAGCGCTGGTTTTCAGGAAAAAATGAGCCGCCTGAAGATGTTTATTACCACCTAAGAGACCTTTACCAATGCATGTTAAATGACGCAGAAGAAGAAAGGAAAACAAAATGAGCGAACAGGATTCAATGATTTTGGCAATAGTGTTAGTCGCCTATTTTATCCCTTGGTTTATAGCAGCAATCAGGCAACACAGAAATACAGTTCCAATATTTCTTGTAAACCTCATTTTTGGATGGGCTTTTATAGGGTGGGTGGTTGCGCTAATTTGGGCGTTTACGTCAAACACGCATAAGAGCTTGAATAATTCAAGGTAATAAACTATTATACCTTTATGAGAACAGGAAGACCTTCAAAATATACGCCAGAATTGCTTAGAAAAGTGCAAGAATATATTGATAGTTTTAACTTTGAGCCAGAGCAAACGCGAAATTGTAAAAACGAGTATATCCCAACACTTGCAGGGCTTTCTTTATGGCTAAATATAAACAGAGACACCATCCACGAATGGTTAAAAGACGAAAAAAAGAAAGATTTTTCCGACCTCGTTAGTAAAATTACTAGAAGGCAAGAGCAGCTTTTAGTTAATGGTGGGTTAGGTGGTGATTATAATCCTAGAATTACACAGCTAATATTAAACTCTAAGCATGATTACATTGAAAAAACTCAAACAGACCATAAATCATCTGACCGTAGCATGTCGCCTAATAGTGTTTTAGATGCAATCACAAAAAAACATTCAGAAAGCGATTGATGAAATTAAGAACGACTTTCTGCTTTGGTCGCGCTATTCTTTTGAAGAGCGTCACGGCTTCCCTTTTATTTTAGCGCCTCACCACGAAACAATCGCAAACGCGCTTGAGCAAATTGTTTTAGGAAAAATTAACCGTTTAATAATTAACGTTCCGCCCCGTTCAGGAAAAACAGAGCTTGCAGTTAAAGATTTTATTGCATGGACGATAGGGCATTTCCCTGATGCGGAATTTATTCACGCAACATATTCAAAGCGGCTTGCTTCTTCAAACGCAGCAGAAACGCGAGCAATTATTCAACACGAAAGTTGGACAACATTTTTTGGAAAACCGCAATTTCGAGATGATACAAACGCAAAAGACGAGTTCAAATTTAAGCAGGGCGGCATTGTATATGCAACTGGTGCAGAGGGCGCAATTACAGGATACGGGGCAGGGAAGAAAAGAGCGCACTTTGGCGGCGCAATTATTGTTGACGATGCGCATAAGCCGAATGAAATCACAAGCGAGGTCATGCGAAAGAACGTGATTGAATGGTTCAAAAACACTTTGCAAAGCCGTAAAAACGCACCGCATACCCCAATTATTGTAATTATGCAAAGGCTTCATGAAGAAGATTTAAGCGGATGGTTGCTTAATGGCGGTAACGGCGAGAATTGGCACCATATTAAAATCCCTGCTATCACGGACAGCGGTGCATCATTTTGGGAGGAGCAATTCCCTATACAAGATTTACGGCGAGATGAGCGCGTTAATCCTTACAATTTTGCGGGGCAATATATGCAAGAGCCTGCGCCTATGGGCGGGGGAATAATTAAAAATGAGTGGTGGCAATACTATACGCAAGCCCCTGTAATCGCGCATAAATCAATTTATGTTGATACAGCGCAGAAAACAGGTCAAGAAAACGATTATACAGTTTTTCAGTGTTGGGGCGTTTCGCATAATAACCAATTATATTTGCTAGACCAGTTGCGCGGGAAGTATGAAGCGCCTGAATTGCTAACAATGGGTCGGGCGTTTTATCACAAGCACAAATCAGACCAAAACGGAACACTGCGCAAAATGGCGGTTGAAGATAAGGTTTCAGGAACAGGGCTAATTCAAACCCTTAAGCGCGAAGGCGTGGCGGTTTTGCCAATAAAGCGCGACAAAGATAAAATCACAAGGGCTTTTGATGCAGCACCTTTTATTGAAAGCGGAAATGTTTTTTTGCAAAGAAATGCGCCTTATTTAGCGGATTTCCTTGCGGAAGCGGCGGTTTTTCCGAATGGAAGGCACGACGACCAGCTAGACCCTTGCTTTGATGCTGTATGTGATATACAATCACCCAGACGCACACCCCTCGTTGGAAAATATGGCAGTTAACCGCAACAACACAGTTTCCGTAACTTCAACAGATTACGATGTAATGATGCCGTATTATGAAGCGGTTAATACTGTTCTCGCGGGCACGAAAGCTATGCAGAAAGCGGGAACAAAATTTTTGCCTAAATTTGTGGATGAATCAGAATTAGATTATGAAATACGACGCAAAAACGCTTGTTTTACTAATATTTTTGCAGACATTTGCGATAACATAGCGGCTAAACCGTTTAAACAGGAAGTCAAAATATCGGATGAATCCTTAGATATTTACAAGGATTTCAAAGAAAATGTGGACGGCGGCGGTAATCATCTGCACATATTCGCAGCGGATGTGTTTTATAACGCAATCGCTTACGGCGTGGATTATATCCTCGTGGATTATCCAAGTAATGACGCAATTTTAACGCTTGCAGATGAACGGGCGCTTGAAAACCGTCCTTATTGGCAGCGCATATCCGCTATTGATGCGCTAATGGTGTATAGTGAGCGGGTGCAGGGTATAGAGGTTTTAACGTATTTTAAGTTCAGGCATTACGACCGAGAAATTGATGCGCAAGGGCATGAGCAATTAGTTGAATATGTAACTATTTTTCAAAGGGATAAAATAGAAACTGAAACGGGCTTTGTTTTAGCGCCTGCAAGATTTACGCGCTATAAAAACACAACAAGCACAAACACGCTTTCAAACACTTATGCTTTGGTAGCAGAGGGCGATATAACAATCGGGGTTATTCCAGTTGTGCCTGTAGTTTTAGGGCGTAGGCGCGGCGAAACATGGGCGATGAATCCTCCAATGCAAGATGCGCTTTGGTTGCAGATTGAGCATTATCAGGCTGAAAATAACCTTAAATATGCAAAAACTAATGCCGCTTTTCCGATGCTCGCAGGGCAGGGGATAGAGCCTGAAATAGTAAACGGGCAGCCTGCACAGTTGCACGTTGGTCCGAAAACCGTTCTTTATGCCCCGATGATAAACGGAAGCGCAGGCAGTTGGCAATTCATTGAGCCTAGTTCGCAATCTCTTAACTTTCTGCAAAGCGATATTGAGAAAATGGAAAACAAGTTGCGTGAATTAGGCAAGCAACCCCTAACAGCGCAAAGCGGAAATCTAACTGTTATCACAACAGCAATGGCAGCGCAAAAAGCAAATAGCGCGGTGCAGGCTTGGGCGCTTAGGCTTAAAGATTCACTAGAGAATGCCTTTGTTCTCACAGCCGCATGGTTTGGGCTAAGCCCTGAAACAGCGCCTAGCGTTGAGGTTTACACTGATTTTGATTTAGAGATGGGCAGCGAAAAAACGCCAGATGTTTTGTTATCGTTAGCGCAAAACGGCTATATCTCACAGCAAACTTTGATGAGCGAACTTCAAAAGCGCGGTTATTTGAGCCCAGATTATTCTTATGAGCAAGATGCTGAAAACCTATTAAACGAAGTAGCAACTAGTGAACAATAAGCCTATTATTTTTTGGATTGGTTACGACCCTAAAGAAATAGATGCTTGGGTCGTAGCTTCTTATAGCCTAAGAACGAGAACAAACACGCCTTATCAAACAAGGGCGCTAACATTAGAAGCCGCTAGAAATAAAGGTTATAATAGACCTTTTGAGAAAATAAACGGGCAGCTTTGGGATAAGATTTCCGATGCGCCTATGTCAACAGAGTTTTCCATAACGCGGTTTATGCTTCCTTTCATGCAAAAGGACGGATGGGCGATATTTATGGATTGCGATATGTTAATCTTGCGCAACATAAATTTTCTTGTTCAAGCGCTTGATGAAAGATATGCGCTTATGTGCGTCAAGCATGATTACACGCCTAAGAAGCTAATTAAAATGGATAATCAGATACAAACGAAATACTCGCGCAAAAACTGGTCATCTGTAATGGCGCTAAACCTAGACCACCCGTCAAACAAAAAACTAACACTGGATTTAATAAATACAGCCAAAGGGCGGGATTTACATAATTTTTGTTGGCTGCAAGATGATGAAATCGGCGAACTTGATAAGTCTTGGAACTGGCTTGAGGGAGAAGAAAACCAAGCTGATGAGCCTAGTATAGTGCATTTTACCAACGGCTTGCCTTCGCAAATAGGCGATTGCGAATATGCAGACGAATGGTGGGCAATGCTTAATGAGTATTTCCAATGTCAATGCTAAACGTCATTTGCGTTTGGAATGGGAATAAATATCCATTAGAATACGTTTATAAGCTGCAAAGCATGGCAGAAAAGTATTTGCCAGACCATGATTTCTTTTGCTTAAGCCCGATAACTGTTCCAAAAGTTAATACAATCACACTTGCCGATATATCTAATCATCTAGATGGGTGGTGGGATAAGATGAACTTGCTAAGCCCATATATAAGACCGCAAGGAAAGACGATATATTTTGATTTAGATACAGTCATTTTAGGGGATTTGTTTAATTTAGCGACACTCAAAACTGATTTCGCGATTTGTAAAAATTTTACAAGACAAATTAGCCCGACATATCCTTGCAAGTATGGAAGTTGCGTAATGATGTTTGACAATGATTTCGGGCAAACACAATGGGAGTTATTTAAGGCAAATCAAAATCATTTTATGCAAAGGGCGGGAAGTTTAGGCGACCAGAAAGCAATAGAATTGCTTATTCCTAATGCTGATATTTTGCAGGATATGCTGCCTAAAGGATATTTTTTGCATTATAAAAGCATGACGCAAGAGGTGGACTCTCGCGCAAGATTAGCTATATTTGCAGGGCGGGAAAAGCCGCACAACACAAACAAGGCTTGGGTAAAACAGCAATGGAAATAAAATTCGGTGATAATATTATAAAATACGGCGATGATTGTAGGATTGCAGCGCATGAAAAAAAAGGCGGGTTTGAGCCTGAAACTAGGGCTTATTTAGTAGAACGATTTGATGAAGATAACGAGTTTTTACATTTTATTGATGTTGGGGCTTACACTGGCTTATATTCAATAGCAGCAAGGCTTTACGGCTGCTCCGCTTTAGCAATAGAGCCTTTTAACGATAACCGCGAGGTTATGCTAAAAAACTTTAATTCTAACTTTGCAGATGGCAATCATGAGCCTACATGGAGCTTTGCAGCGGCTTCTGCAACTTTTGGAAACAAGGATTTTTATTATTCAAGCACGCCATTAACAAGCGGCGGTTCTTTAATAAAGAACGAATCAAGAAAATATAAAGAAAATCTTTTTACTATGCCGCTTGATGGCTATGTAACTTTTTTTAATAAATATGCAGACAACGATAAACTTTTAATCAAAATAGATGTTGAGGGAACAGAATTAGACGTCTTAAAAGGAACAAAAAGAATTATCGGGCATTATGCCCCAGATTTTATCATAGAAATCCTTGATAAAAATCAGGTAAAAGAAGTTGAAGGCTTTTTGCAAAAAATATGGCACAAATACAAACTAGTGAAGAAATTAGACAAAGCAAACTACGTCTTTACGGCGTAAGGTGCTTAATCTTAGCAAGTGCAAAAGATGTTTGGCAGGATTTAGAAGCCGCAAAACAGCTTGCAGAATATGATGCGGTTATCTGCGTAAAAAGAACTGGCATAGTTTACAACGCGCCATTTTTCGCATGGCTAACCCTTCACCCTGAATGGCAAAACGATTATAACGCGCAAAGACTTTCTAGGGGTTTTACGTTGCCTGAAAGAATTGTTGCGCACAGGGAAGGAAAAGGCGTAACAGAGGTTATGGCAGAACATTCTTTTCCAGAAATGAGGGGAAACAGCGGCGCAAGCGGTTGGTTCGCAGTAAAATACGCTTACGAAATTGGATTTGAGAAAATTGTTTTATGCGGGATGGGATTTAATAAGCAGGCGGGGCGTATTGACGGCAAGCCTCAATGGGAAGCCGCAAACAATTATCAAGGTCATATTAAGCCGTCTTTTCCGCGATTAAAGGGAATTGTAAAAAGTATGAGTGGGTTCACAAGAGAGCAACTAGGCGCACCGACAGAAGAATGGCTTTACAACTAATCATTAAAGTTTTATATTTAATAAAAAAAAGGTTTGCATGGTTAAAGCAGTTATAACACCCGAAGAACTCACAGACGATTTGAAGCCGCTTTATAAAGAAAATAACGGCAAATACATTTTGAATGTTGAGCCTGTAGAGGGCTATGCTTTAGAAGATATAACTGGGCTAAAAAATACTTTGGCGAGCGAGCGTAAAAAGCGTGAAGAGCTTGAAACAAAGTATTATGATTTGCGGGAAATTGACCCTAAAGCCGCATTAGAAGCATTGCAGAAAATTCAAGAAATGGAGTCATACGACCCTGAAAAAGATGCGGATAAAATTGCAGGCGTAAAAATAGAAGCACTTAAAAAACAGCTTGTTGAGAAGCACACAAAAGAACTCACAGAGCGCGAGCAAAAGCTAGGCAAGCTATCTTCCAAGCTTGAAAGCCTTTTAATTGACAGCGCAGCAGCACAAGCACTTGCAGAGGCAAAAGGCAGCGTTGCTCTTTTATTGCCGCATATTAAAAGCCAAACGCGCGTGCGTGAAGTTAATGGTGATTATGTTGTAGAAATTCTGGATAAAGAAGGAAATGTTCGCATAGGCAACAAGAACGGCGACAACATGACAATCCAAGAGCTTATTGAAGAAATGAAGGCTTCGGATGTTTATGCGCGAGCGTTTGAAGGGTTAAATCAATCTGGCAGCGGATATAATGGAAACCGTAGCGGCGGCGCAGGCATTTCTGTAAATAAATCCGCAAAAGTTGACGCTAATTTCATTGCCTCTCTGCGCAATAAGATATAGTTGCAATTCCATTTTTTTAGCGTATAATAGCAATTAACTCGCAAGACAGGGATTGTGCGCGAGTAAACCTGCCCTAGTCAGGGATTGTGTCGGGCTTTCAAAGCAACTTTTCACAAAACTAGGGGTATATCATGCCATTATTAACAGACTTGAAGGTGTTTGACACCTTAATTCAGGGCGCAACCATTGAAGCATTAACGCAAATGGTAAACGCTTTTAACGCAGCTTCCAACGGTGCAATTGTTCTTTCAACAGAAGGTTTTGACGGTGCTTACATCCGTGAGAGCTTTTTTACGTCTTTGCATTCTGCACAGCGTAGGGTTGACCTAAACGCAACGCATACATCTGCAAGCGCAACTTCTTTGACGCAAAACGAGGAAGTTGGCGTAAAAATTGCGGGTGGGTTTGGTCCGATTGAATTTAATCCGATTGATATTGATTTCATTGGGAAATCAGAGGATGAAGCTATCGCGGCTATTTCTAACAATTTGGCGGAAGCTATTTTGAAAGATAAGTTAAACTCTGCAATTCGCGCAGCCGTTGCCGCTATCGGAAACCAAGCAAATGCAACTTATGATGCTTATGCGCTTTCACCAGTTGGAACAGTAACGTATGCAAACATTAACAACGCACACGCTAAGTTTGGCGATATGAGCGCGAACATTGTTTGTAACGTTATGAATGGAGCAACATATCACAAGTTGATTGGAGATAACCTCTCTAATTCAAATCGCTTGTTTACGGCTTCGGGCGTAACGATTGTTGATATTCTCGGCAAAGCGACAGTTGTTACAGATGCGGACGCATTAACGGTTGCTTCTCCTGCGAAATACAATGTTCTTGGTCTTGTTCGTGGCGGTGCTTTAGTTTACAGCTCGCCATCTTCATTGGTGGTTAATACAGAACGCTCTAACGGGCAAACTGTTATTAAAACATCCATGCAAGCTGATTATACCTTTGGGCTTCGCCTTAAAGGGTATAAGTGGGATATTGCAAACGGAGGACAAACTCCTTCCGATGCAGAAGTTGCAACAGGTTCTAACTGGGATTTGGCAGCAACTTCTATCAAATCAACGGCTGGTGTTCTCTTGGTTGCAGGACAGTAAGCCTTTGTGCTATAGTATGGGGGAGGACGCTTGTTCTCCCCTTTTTTATTGAGGAATCATGCACAGAATTTACAGCACGCAAAGAACTGGTTTTGACAAAACAAAATACAATTATGCAAACCCGAAGTATTTTAGCCGCCCAGAGGTTAAATGCACAGAAGTTACAATCATTGGCGATTACCCGCATATCAAACGAGCGTATGAGGCTTTGTGCATTCCTGTAAATGTTGTTTACGAGGGCTTGCCGTATAATGAAATTAACAAAATTATTGATGGCGAAAACGTAACGAATAAAGAGGAAGCTGCTAGCGTAGAAATCCCTGAAAACTGGCAAGATTTGCACTGGAAGCAAAAAGTTGCTTTAGCGGGGAAACTATCTTCACAGCATTGTGTAAATGGCAAAGAGGCTGAATTGGTTATTTTAGCAGAATTGGGGCGCAGAAATGACGTTGGTTGTTGAAGATGGAACAGGGCTATCAAATGCTAATAGTTTTATATCTCTTGCTTATGCAAATACATATTTTACGGATAAAGCTATTAGCGCCTGGACAGGCTCAGACAAAGCAAAAGAGGCGGCGTTAATTCGCGCAACAGCGTATTTAACAATCGCTTATATATGGAAAGGCTCTAAAATTAACGGGCGTTCCCAAGCCCTAGCGTTTCCCCGTAGCGGCGTTTATGATTTAGAAGGATATGAAGTGGCAGAAAATGCGGTTCCTTCTGAAATTCAAAAAGCAACAGCCGAGCTTGCATTGTTAGAGCTTATAACCCCTAGCACGCTAAATCCTGCCGTTAAGCTATCTGAAAGGGTTTCTCGCGAGCAAATCGGGCAAATATCGGTTGAATATGTGAATAGCAACATATCGGCAAGCGCAGATATAACTGTTGTGCCGTATGTTATGAATTTAATCAGTGGCTTAATTGTTGCAGGCGGTTCTAATCGTTTATCAGGGGCAAGTGTAAGAGCATGACGTTTTACACACGCGCACAGAATACGGCGGATAGGCTGATTACAAAATACGGAAAAGATATTGTTATATCAAAAAAAACAAACACAGGCGATGCGTGGAATCCTACGCAAAGCACAACAACGCAAACCGTCAAAGGCGCGGTTTTGGATTATAGCCAAAATAATATAGATGGAACGCTTGTTTTGTCAGGCGACAAGCAAGTTTATATTACGGCGCGAGATTTAGATTTTGCGGTTGAAAAAGAGCATACATTAACGATTGATGGCGCTAATTATGCGATTGTGAATTTGATAACTTTGAAACCCGCCGATGTGGTGGTATATTACGAGGCGCAAGCCCGTAAAATAGGATGAAAACCTCACGCAAAAAGTTATATGCTTTAATTGATAACCTTGAGCCTAGCGTTCGGGATGCGTTTTATGCTGCAATACAAAACATTAAAGACAGCGCAAGCATAAATGAAATAGCGGCTTTATTGGCAGCGGGGCGCATAAGTGAGGCATACGATACTCTTCAAATATCAAACGCAACTTTTGCAGCCTTAGAGCGGCAAATCGGCTTTGGTTTTGTGGAAAGCGGGGAATTGGCTGCACAAAATATGCGGGTGCGTAAATCAGGCGGTGGGCGCGTGGTGGTTTTGTTTGATACGCGAAATCCTAAAGCAGAAAGATATCTTCAAAACGTAAGCAGCCGCTTGATAACGGAGATAGTAGCAGACCAGAGGGAAGGTGTGCGCGGGTATTTAGCGACAAGGCTTTCACAGGGCGCTAATCCTCGCACAACAGCTCTGGATTTGGTTGGGCGTATAAATAAGGCAACAGGGCGGCGAACAGGCGGGGTGATAGGACTTACAAGCCAACAAATGAGCTTTGTTGCGAATATGCAAGCAGAGCTATCAGACCCGAAGCTAATGCAGAATTATTTTACCAGAGCGCGGCGCGATAAGAGATTTGATAGAGTTGTTCTTAAGGCGATAAAAGAAGAAAAGCCGTTAGATGCGGATACGATTGCAAAACTTTCAACGAATTATTCAAACAGGCTATTGCAGCTTAGGGGCGAAACAATAGCGCGAACGGAAACAATCGGCGCGGTTAATGCAGCGCAACAAGTAGCATTTGAAAGCGCGGTTGATGCTGGAACAGTAAAACGACAAGATATTAAAAAGATTTGGCAAACCGCAATGGATGCGCGGGTTAGGGATAGTCATGCAGCAATGCAAGGTGAAAAAGTAGGCATTGATGAGCGATTTAGCAATGGATTGCTTTATCCTGCTGAGCCGAGCGGGGATGCAGCAGAAACAATAAATTGCAGGTGCGTTGTGACTTATGACGTGGATTTCTTGGCGGGTATAGAATGACAGAGCAATTTAACGCACAGATTGATGCTTGGGTTTCAAAAAGCGAAAAACGCTTGCTTGCTATTATGAGGGAAAGCGCAAAACGTGTTGGCATAGAATCTCGCAAAACAAGAGGAGAAGGCGGTAATATGCGCGTGGATACGGGGTTTTTACGGGCTTCTTTTCAAAGCAGCTTAAACGCGATGCCCAAAATTGATATAAACGCGCGACCAGATACGGGGGGAAGGTATGCGCCTAATGCGGCGGTTGAATTAACTATCGGGCGTGCTGAATTAGGAAATACGATATATATGGGATTTACTGCGAGTTACGCCAGACCGCGAGAATATAAAGACGGGTTTGTGCGCTTGGCAGCACAGCGTTGGGATGTTATAGTAGAAGCCGTAACAAAAGAAGCTAAGGCGCGAATAAATGGCTAATACGATTGAAGGCAAAATACTTGATGCGCTTTGCAGCCACCTAAGCACGCTTGTTTTTTCTCCTGCAATACCCGTTGCATATCCGAACGTAGATTTTACGCCTTCAAGCGGTGATTTTTTAGAGGTTGTGTTTTTGCCTAATCAAACCAATACGATGAATCTTTCTGGCGGAAGATATAACCATGTTGGCTTGTTTCAGGTTTCAGTATGGAGCCCGAAAGGCGCGGGGGCTATAAATGCTCTTGATATTGCGGGGCAAATTGTGGAGCATTTTAATTTTAACACTAATCTTGCAAATGACGGAATTTCTGTTAAGATTAGCGCGAGGGCATGGATTGCTGCACCTTTACAAGAAGGCGACAGAATACAGGTTCCGGTGACTATTCCTTATATGTCAAACGCAGGGGCTTAAAATGGCAGATACAGCAGCAGGCGCGAAACTTTACATTGGAACGACAGCTTCGGCGACTGTTCAAAGTGAGTTTGAAGCCGATTCATACACAGAAATCAAAGAGATTTCTAACATTGGCGAGTTCGGCGCAGCCGCAAACATTCTTACATTCCCCGTTTTAGGCGATAACTATGTTTTGAAAGCAAAAGGCACGCGTAATGCGGGTGACCCCCCTATAGTTGTGGGACGTAACCCTACAGATGCGGGGCAAATTGCAATTCGAGCAGCAGAGGCAACAAATAACTATTACAATTTCAAACTTGATTTAGCGGATTCACAATCTCCGACAATGACAAACACGGTTGTTTATTTTAGGGCGCTTGTAAGCGGTAAAACAACGAGCGTGGGCGGCGTTGAGGACTTTATTACGGATACCTACACGTTAGCGATTTATCCTGCCCCGCTAATTGTTGAAGGTTCAGTAACGAGCGTTTAATGGATATTGCAGCTTTTTCAGGCGTTACTAAAAAATTCAATGATGGGGTGTGGATTGATATTAAGCACCCGATAACGCAGCAGCCTACAGGCATGAGGGTTTTAGTTGCCTCTTATTTAAGCGAAAAAGCAAAAGCAGCAAAAAAAGCAATCGCGGATTCAGAAATCAGAGAGCAAAAAAAGAACCCTCGCAGGGTTTTAACGAGCGATGATTTAGAAAAAAAGTCTTTGCAATTAGTAGCGTCAACAGTTTTGAACTGGGAAGGTTTGACAGAACATGGCGACCCTTTACCTTGCACTTATGAAAACATTGATAAAATTTTAAGCAATCCTGATTTGTATTTTATTTCCGAGCAAATTGATAAAGCAGCGGACGACCAGACCCTTTTTTTTACGACATAAAAGCCGCATTATGCGAAGCCGCGCGCATAATCATCACTTACGATAGCCTGAATAAAAATGGCAGCACTAAGCGCGAATTGCTAGAATATCAGAATTTAACAGCGCCAGAGCCTGAAATATTTATCGGCACAGAATACTTGCTAGAATTGTTTTTTGAATTAGATAAAGGACGGCAAATGGCTTTTGGTATAGCACCTTTGGGATGGCAGGATATAAAAGCCTATACTGATTTAATCGGCGAAAAAATAAGCGCATTAGAGTTAGATATTTTAATGGCTATGGATAAAGCGGCGGTTTTAGCGTATAATCAGGCGGGTGAGCTTCCTAAAGAGGCGCAGGGTGTGAGTTTTAACGATACAGCAGGGCTCAAAGCAATGTTTCAGGGCATAGCAGCGCAGGGCGGCACTAAGGGGGCTAAAAATGGTTGATGTTGCAGAGCTTGGCTTCAAGGTTGACACAAAGCAGCTTAAAGAAGGCAAAAAATCCCTTGATGAGATTAAGAAAAGCGCGGATGTTCTTAAGCCAGCTTTGGCAGGCGCTAAGAGTGCGATTATTGGTCTTATCGCGGGTTTTGCAGGGTTTGCAACGGTTTCAAGCACAATAAGAGCCTTTATCCGCAACACGATAGAAGCGGAAAAAGTAACAGCACAGTTGAGCGCGGCGGTAAAATCAACGGGCGGTGCAGCGGGTTATTCTGTAAAGGAATTGCAAAAACAAGCGGCTGCTCTTCAAAACATCACGACATTTGGCGATGAAGCAATACAGTCCATGCAGTCCATTTTATTAACTTTTACGCAAATTAGAGGCGCAGAGTTTCAAGCAGCTTCAATGGCTATTTTAGACTTGTCAACACGGACAGGAAAAAGCTTAGAAAGCGCAGCGCAACAAATAGGAAAAGCCCTTAACGACCCTATTCTAGGCGTTTCTGCATTAAATGAAAGTGGTGTCCAGTTTACTGAAACGCAAAAGAAAATGATTAAAGGATTTGTGGAAACAAACCAGATAGCTAAAGCGCAAGGTGTTATTTTAGCAGAATTAGATACACAATTCGGCAAAAGCGCAGTTGCAGCTAGACAAACGCTTGGCGGCTCTTTGGATGCCCTCAAAAACGCATGGGGTGATTTGTTTGAGGTTGGCGGCGAGGCGAGCGAAGGGATACGGGTTGCTATTGAAAACCTTATTGATGAAATTAACAGCCCTGCATTCAAAGCAGCCGTTGCTGCTATAGGTGTTTCTCTTGTCGGCGCTTTGTCAAAAGTTGCAAGCATACTGCCTGCCCTCGCTAATGGCTTTAATGAGTTATTAGCGCGACTAAATCTTTTACCAACGCGCATTGCGCAAGTAGCTGCACAATCGGCGGTTTTAGTTGACCAAATCAGGGCGGCGGGGTTAGCGGGGGAAATGCCTGTTACATTGCAAAAATATCAAAATATCGCAGGTCCAGGGTTATTTCAGGAGAATGGCGTAGGCAATACAAGTAATCCTTTATCTGCTGAATCAACGCCTATTCTGCCAAGTATATTTGAAAAAACTCCTAGCGGGGTTCCTTCACTTGGAAAAGGCGGCGGTGGCGGCGGTGGTGGCGCTTCTCGCGGAATACAAGACGTTATTCAAGAGCTAAAAGACGAAGCGTTTGCTCTTTCTTTATCCGAAAATGCGTAAAAAGCATACAATCTCGCAAAGGGAATTGGTGCGCAATACAATTCGCAACAGTATAATGCTATTTTGGCAGAAGTTGAAAGTTTATCAGAATTGGAAAAGCGGCTTGATGAGGTAAAAACAAAGCAAGAGGAATGGAATCAAGGGCTTGAGGCTGCAAACAATCTTATTCTTGACGGGCTTTCTGGCGCGATTGATGGGCTTATTGATGGAACAAAAGGGCTTTCTGAAAGTTTCAGAGATTTAGCAAAAAACATTGCAAAAGCGGTTGTGAATGGCGCTCTTTTTGGAACTGGTGGTTTAGGTGGTTTGTTTGGTGGCGGCTTGTTTGGTGGGCTTAATCTAGGCGGTTTAATACCTCAAGCTAATGGCGGCATGGTGCAACAAGGGCAAGCCTATTTGGTTGGAGAAAAAGGGCGAGAATTGTTTGTTCCGCAACAATCAGGGCAAATAGTGCCTAATAACCAATTAGGGGGCGGTGGAACGGTTGTAAACGTGATTAACAACACTGGCGAAAGCGTGCAGCAAAGGCGTTCTAAGCAGCCAGATGGCAAAGAACTTGTTGAATTGATTATTGGCACAGTTTCACAAGCAACGGTTCAAGGGCGATTTGATAGCGCAAACGGTGCGGCGTATGGATTAAGCCCGAAAGGATTTGGAAGATGACAGATATTTACTGGCCTGCTAATTTACCGCAAAAACCATTGCTAGATAGCTTTAACGAACAAGCGGTTGCGCAGATTGCGGAGTTTCAACCTGATATTGGCGAGGCTCTTACAAGGCGGCGTTCAACGGTGCAAATTACGCAAATAAGCATGAATTTTTATATGACAATTGAGCAATTAGCGATTTTCAAAAACTTTTATCAAAAAAGCATATCAGGCGGGGCTTTAGCGTTTTATATGCCTCATCCAATAACAGGTGGAAGCGTGAAAGTTAAGATTGGCACAAACGGCTATACATATAACCCAGTCACAAATGATGCGGTTGTGCTGCAATTAAAAATGAATACAATAACAACATGAGCCGTTCCGTCCCTTTATCACTAATGCAAGAACTTACAAAAGTTTCACAAGATGCTGTTATAATACCATTTCTTACGTTTAGCAGTTTGGAAACAGCCGAAAGCATTTATCTTGTGGCGGACGGAGCGCAATATATCCTCGATGGCAACACGTTTGAGCCTATTCCGTTTGATTTTGCGCTATTGCCTGACACGGATGCAACGCCTGAAGTGCAGTTATCAGTGCCTAATATAGACCGTGTGGTGGGCGATAAAATACGGCAAATCCTTGAGCCTGTTTCATTGCGGTTAGAATTGTACGATGCGGATGATTTTGATTTAACGACAGACCCGCGAACGGCTATCGGAACGCCTAGTCCGATTTATACGGCAAGCGAACTGTTATTAAGGGATGTGACAGTAGATGCGTTTCAGGTCACGGGAACGGTTAAGGGTTGGGATATTCGCGGGGAATACTCCACGAAACTACGCGCAACTCAAGATAGGTTTCCTGCATTGTATAGATGATAGAATACACGAAAATCCCCTTCAAAGCCAACGGGCGCGAGTTTAGCGGCGCAGATTGTTGGGGGCTAGTGTGGTTAATTTATAGGCATGAGTTAGGAATAACGCTTCCGTCATATAGCAATTACGATGCAAATACGTTGCGGGATGTAGCAAGAGCGATGACAACGCACAGCGTAGCGGATGACTGGGTGGAAGTCGGAACGCCTAAGAAATATGACGTTGTGGTTATGAAGGCGCGGGTGCAAACCTTAGACGGAAAGCGGCGTAATCTTCCTATTCATGTGGGCGTTATGGTGGATGATTTTCGTTTTATTCATTGTGAGCAAGGTGTAAATACAGTGGTGGAAAGATTGTCAAACCGTGTTATTATACCCCGAATTGAAAAGATTTGTCGGCACAAAGAATGTCTTTAGCGGTTTATCGTCCTAAACTATTCACGGGTAGCCCTGAAACACTTGCGGTCATTGCGGGTTCAACAGTTGCGGATATTCTGCGACAAATGAAAACCCTTCCTGAATGGGTGTTGAAATACGGGGTTGTGACTGTAAACGGCGATATTATACCCCGCGAATGGTGGTCAAGGGTTCGTCCGAAACAAGGCGCGATTGTAAAC
>Ga0070749_10001169_pt1 | contig 17755 bp, 24 predicted proteins | sample VirMetDEL_Nov_18_FD_75180 | JGI IMG/M metagenome (GOLD analysis project Ga0070749, IMG submission 75180) | Aqueous microbial communities from the Delaware River and Bay under freshwater to marine salinity gradient to study organic matter... | ecosystem: Environmental > Aquatic > Marine >...
CATAATTATTCCAACTCATTCCCGGTTGAAATTGATTTTCAAGATGTTTTTTTAAAAATTCAGCCGAACATCCAATTAAATCCATTGACTTTTTAGATTTCGATTTTCCCTTGAGGACGCGGCGCATTCCACTTCTTAAATTACCTCTTAATTTAAAATTGATATCTGTTTTGTGTTTATTTCTCTTATAAATTCTCTTCTTGTCGCGGTTTTGATTGTGGTAAGCCTTTCTGTACTCTTTGATCTTCTCGGCGTTTTGCTTGCGGTAAGCTTTGATCTTCTCGCGGTTTTGCTTGCGGTAAGCCTTTTTCTGCTCTTTGATCTTCTCGGCGTTTTGCTTGTAGTAAGCCTTGTAGCGTTCTTTGATCTTCTCGCGGTTTTGCTTGTGGTAAGCCTTTTTCCGCTCTTTGATCTTCTCGGCGTTTTGCTTGCGGTAAGCTTTGATCTTCTCGCGGTTTTGCTTGTAGTAAGCTTTGATCTTCTCGCGGTTTTGCTTGTGGTAAGCCTTTTTGTACTCTTTGATCTTCTCGGCGTTTTGCTTGCGGTAAGCCTTCTTGTACTCTTTTTGGCACTCTTTACACCATGCGTGATTTTTGCTAAAGTCTTCGGCGGCTTTGTCTTGTTTGCATTTGTTACATTTTTTTACAACATTAAAATTCAAATCAAGTTGAGTCATTGTGCGTATTATACCGCCGAATCAATACAAGTTATAACCATTTTGCATTTTTTTCCACATGCTTTTTCTGGTTACAAACAATGCCCCGTCGATTTCAACTGCAACAAAGCGACTTTTTGTGTCTATTTCTTCTATGAATTCTTGAAGCTCATATTCTTTCATGTTTACATTGGTGAAAATATAAAATGCCGCCGGATTTTCGTCGCAAATGCGCGACACGTACAAGCTGTTTGCCGCCGCTAGATTGTTGTCAAAAAATGCAAAGTTTTCGAACTTCATGTCTACCGCCGATTCGCGCAGCTCTTGCTCAAATTCTTCCAGCACATTTTTATATATATCTTTGTATACGCTATTTTTGTGTTGCTCTTTTAGCCAATCAAACATTATAATATTATATGAGCCGCGCAAGTTTTACCAAGTGCTTTGTATATCAACTACATCCAGTAAGCCCATATTTTGAAAAACATTTATGAGCCGCAGAAATCATAAATTATTGCTTTGTTTATTTAGGTATTTTCTTTATGCCTCTTTCTTTTGTTACCTATTGAACTATAAGTATAATTTTGTGGTTGTCAGTGGAACTAGTATGGAGGACACCTACTTTGACCATGACTGGAGCGTGGTTAGTTATGATTATTATAAAAATAGCGCACCCGAAATAGGAGACATAATTTGCGCCGAAATCTTGGAAGAAACAGGCTCCTCAATAAAAGAGGTCGTAGTCATAAAAAGGATTCTGGCCGAGGAGGGAGACTGGATTGAAATAAAAGACGGTCAAATAATAATAAATCAAAAAACCAATACAGATTTTTCTTCTAATAAATATCCATTATCTTTATTGAAGACAAAACTTGGCGCAAGCCAGTATTTTATAATAGGCGACAATAGAGATGAAAGTATGTACTATATCATCTCTAAAGAACAGGTACTTGGAAAGGTGTTGTTTTAATACTCGCCGCCGCTGAAATAGTAAAAGCCAGTTATTGTTACCGGTCTGTAACCTGCGTCTACAGTGTCTGTTATCAAATGGTCAAGACCAAATTGGTGAAGCTTTTTGTAATACTCGCGCCCAAAGTGGTTTTTCAATAGCTGCACATCAGCACTGTCTCCAGAGTCTATTAGACCAGTGGCTTGTGATCTGTAGCTAGTATCTCCTGCTCCAGTTATATCAAAGTCTCCAGTCTCGTTGCTGGAGTGCATGTTCGACTGAAGCAGAGAGATATTTGTTTCGACTTGCGGGGGCATTTTAAACCAATTTGTGATCTTTTCTTGTTTTTTCTGGAATAGCGTTTACAAAGTCCGCGCCTTTTGACTTAGCCTTCTTGTAAAGGAGTTCAACAAAAGAATCATAAGGCATATTGCTTTTCATGCGCCCGAAATTGCTGATAGCGTCTCTTACATCTTGTGGAGAAACAATTGGGAAGCTGCGGCTCTTTGGAAACAAGAAATCACTGTCTTTCAATTCACTTCTTTTCTTGCCCATGTATGTTTTTTGGGCGGCTTCTGTGGAAGCCTCGCTGTATTTCATATAGTCTCTTACAGCTTGCATGTGATGTTCTGACACGCTGATTTTATCTTGGACCCAAGCTTCCAACTGTTGGTCTTCGCTTTTGATCATTCTCGCAATTTGCATTGCGTTGTCAGCGATTTTCATCAATTGAATTTTTGCCATTTCACCTTCGTAGTCTTCTTCTTCACCGCCATCTTCCATTTGGCCTTCTTCCATTTGGTTTTCTTCCATTTGGTTTTCTTGAGTCTCTATTTCTTCTGTTTCCATTTCTTCATGCATTGGAGATTCTTCGTCCATTTCTCCATTATAAGCTTCATTTACCCAATTGGCTTTTGAGTCTTTTTTGCTAAATTGGGCAATACAAACGGCGACTCTTTGTTTATTGTCTTTAAAATCTTTCTTCATTGTTTCATCGCTCATGCAGCGTGACATGAAGTCGTTCTTTTTTTCGTCTTTTTTAGGATTTGGTAATGGCATAATGTTTATTACACTTCTTTAATTGAATGCTTTTAGTTTTTTAACAAGATATTTGACTATTTCATCTCTCATGATATCTTCTTCTGTGAATTTGAATGAAATAATTCCCATTTTTCTACTTTCTTCATCGTCCAGCAAATTTATTATTTTTTCAAATGCCCCGCCAAATCCGGGCTTTAGATCTGTTTGCATTGGGTCGCCAAGAATAAAGCACTTGCTTCCTTCACTCAGTCTCGTTAAAACAGTGGTCAATTCTTTCTTGGTAGAATTTTGGGCTTCATCTAAAATAATAAATTTGTGAGTCCAATTGAGTCCTCGGGCGAAATTAACTGGAAACATCTCTATTTTATTTTCTATAATCAGTCTTTCCGCACTTGAGTTTTGAGCGAGTTCTGTTATTTTATCTAAAAATGGAAGGTTATAAAAACTAAGTTTTTCTTCTGCGCTTCCCGGTAAAAATCCTAGCTTTGCTTCGCTAGATTCTACAGCAGACCTAAGATACATGATCTCAGAAATTTTAGCTTCTTTCATCATTCTTAGTCCACAATATACAGCCAATAGAGTTTTTGATGTTCCCGCTGGACCAGATATTAATACTACTCTTGTGTTTTCTTGAAAAGCTAATTTAAAAAACTCTCTTTGTCTTGGCGTCCAATTTAGTTCTTTTATTTTTAAGTTAGTTTTAGGTTTAAAACTAACGTCTTCACTTTGAATCAATTCTTCTTCAAAGTTGTCTTGTTTAGGTTTTTTAGGTGCCTTTCTGGATCTCGGCATATATATCTTTTACACTCGTTATTCTTGTTTTAGTTTTTCTTTGATAATCTTGCCACATTCGTAAGCCAGAGTATTTATTTGAACAATTTGAGTCTGGCTACCATATTTATGAATATAAGCAAAAGAACAAGCTTTGATTTCTTCTATTTTTTCTTCTAACAATTTAAGTTGATTCTTATTTACATTCATACTTTAATTATTTTATGTTTTTTTTTAAAAAGTGTATAATTTATCATGAATGTGTATTGTCCAAAGTGCGGGTCAAAAAACGATTACTTTCAATCAAAGAGAAGTAACTCTTGCGTGAAGTGTAAGTCTCCGATGTTTTCTAGCAAAGCAAGAGAACACACTAAAACCGTAAAAATGGCTATTCAAGAAGATCAGAGAGAATTTGGAGACAAGATCCCTGAGTTAAGTAAATTGGACGTAGACATCGAAGTTATTAAAGCAAGAACTATAAAGCTTGGCGAATTGATGCCTCCTTCAACGGATGTCTAAAAAAAAGATAAAATACGAAGATTGCGTAGAGATAATTGATTTAGAAATTGCCAAAAGAAAAGGCAAATGGACTCTTAAAATTATAAATTGGATGGATTTTGACGATGTCAGTCAAATCCTAAGATTTCATGTTTTTAAAAAGTGGCACCTATATGATCAAGCGAAGCCTCTGCAACCTTGGCTTAATCGAATAATTTCAAATCAAATTAAAAATTTAATTCGTAACAACTATGGAAATTATGTAAAGCCATGCTTAAAATGCGCTGCTTCAGAGCATGAAGATATGTGCGCTATTTATGGATCTCAATGCTCATCGTGTCCGCTTTTTAAAAACTGGGAAAAAAATAAAAAGAAAGCTTATAATACAAAGCTTCCAGTCTCTCTAGATGAAAATATGAACTCAGTAGAATCTTATGAATGTGGGCATATAGACTTGCAGTTAGCTTTCGAGCAGATTAGAGAGAAGCTGGTTCCAAAGCTAAAGCCTACAGAGCAAAAAGTTTTTGAATATGTGTTTGTAGAAAAAATGTCTGAAGAAGCTGCTGCGAAAAAATTAGGATACAGAGTAAAAGAGAAAACTAAAAGTCCCGGCTACAAACAAATAAAGAATTTAATGAAGTCTATTGCGCTAAAAGCAAAAAAGCTTTTAGAGGATCAAGAGATAGTATTCTAGTATGAATGAAGAAGTATTTTTGAACGATGAGCAAAAAATGGCGGTGCTAAAACTTTGGAATGAAAATGAAGAGCCGCCATCTCTAATAGATTTAATAAAACAAGCTTACCCAGATAAGAACTACGATGGCAGGACAAAGTATGGTAAAGCTGTATCAAAGTTTCTCAGAGAGAGAAATCTAAATGCAAGAAAATCTCACGAATATCAGAAGAAAGAAGTTCCAGAATTAACAGAGGATCAAAAATCATATGTAGCTAATCACTGTGCTTTGATGAAGCCTCTCGAAATAGCTAGAGCCATATTTCAAAACAAAGAGCTTACGAATTTAAATAACGAAGTTAATCTTATTAGAGATTATATAAAAACTCTTGATCCAAGAGTAACTCATATCATAGCAGAAAATGAAGATTCTGCTAATGATGGAACCGGATACAAGCCGCCGAAAAGTTTAAATGCTGCGATACAAAGAATAAATAAATATGTTCCGACTGGATACGATAAAGATAAGCTAACTCCTGCTCAAAGAAAATGTGCAGAAGTTCTTCTTGGTTATCTTCATACATTTAGATACTCGCATCAAATAAATACTTATACTTCTGAACAAGATCAAAATTTGTTTGAAAGCTCTTTCATTAGATATACGCATGATAAGCCAGATCTAACTCAAGAAGAAGTTGACCAGTATATTGTACTTGCCACAGAAGTAGTCATTTCATCAAGTATCCAAGCTAATATCGTAAGGCTCCAAGAATTATTAGATGACATAGCTGACGATACAGAAGGACGAAGAATTTCTATGTCTCTTGTTGAGTCTATCAGCTCTGCTCGCACAGAATACAATCAATGCGTCAATAGGCAACAGAAACTTCTTAACGACTTGAAAATAAAAAGAAGCGAAAGAATCAGTAAACAGGTCAAGGAAAATGCTAGTATCCTTAATTTAGTAGAAGCTTGGAAGGACGAAGAATCTAGGATGAAAATGATCAAGCTAGCTAATATGAGAAAACAGATTGTCGAAAAAGAAATAGAGAATCTTTCTAGCATGGATGAGCTTAAGTCTAGAATTTTCGGGCTTTCAAAAGAGGAGGCTTTAAATGGTTAAGTGCGAAGAATGTTCCCAAGAATTTGAAGAAAGAAAAAAGCTCCATTACCACCTAAGAACTCATAAAGTTTCTCAGCAGGAGTATTACCACAAACACTTTCCGAAGTTTGATTTATATACTGGTGAAATTATCACTTTTAAAAATTACGAAGATTATGAATCAAAATTTTTTGAGAAAAAAGGCAACTTGTCAAGATATATATCGACAAACTCTACTAGCAGAGTAAAACAGGTTTTAGAGCAAATTTTAGATCACCGTATCAATTCAAAAGGTTTGACTTGGGAAATGTCAGAAGTTGAACTTAGAAGTTTGGAGTGGCCTTTCAAAAAACAAATTGAATTTATATATGGAGATTTTTCTATATTTTTTCAAAAGTTAAATAAAAGATATAAAGTCCCAGATTCTATAGCGGTTAAAAATCCAAATGCTAAAATATTTATAGATACAAGAGAGCAGAAGCCTTACGTATTTGAAGGGTGCAGTTTTGAAATAACAAATTTAAATTTTGGAGACTATGCTTGCGAGATTGATGGTAAAGAAGGAAATATTCATGTCGAAAGAAAAAACATGATGGATTTTATCCAATCTTTTTCTGCTACAAATTATCAAAGACTCAAAAAGGAGTTTCAAAGAGCAGAAGTATGTGGAAAGAATATTGTCGTATTGGTAGAAAAAGATTTAGGGTCAATGCTTAGTTTTGATAAAATGCCACGAATCCAAAGATTTGTCAGAGCAAGTCCTGAGCATATATTTCATAATGTTAGACAAGCTTATCAAGAATTTAGAAATGTGCAATTTCTATTTGTGAAAGACAAGGAAATAGCAAAGACTCTTTGTAAAACGATTCTTTTGAACGAGTGTTTATTCGAATATGATTTACAGTATCTATATAATATGAAATTACTGAATGTGGTTTGAGACGCAAAAATATAAAAAATCAGTCGTAGACTACAATAAAGAGTTATTGGAGTTGAAGGGGGATTTGTCCGATAAGCAAGCTAAGATCACTCTTGCTAAATTTCTTCGTCATAACATAGGATTTACTGTAGAGCTTATTTCTGGCGTAAAATTAGCTCCGGTGCAAGAGATAGTCTTGCGAGGAATGTTAAACAGAAATTTCAGTATGTTCGTAGCTGGTCGTGGTGTAGGTAAGTCATTTTTAGCGGCTGTATTTTGTGTTCTTCAATGCATCTTCGAACCTAACACGAAAATACTTATCGCTGGCCCTACTTTTCGTACGGCAAGATTTATCTTTAATAATATTGAAAAGCTTGTCGAATCTAAAGGTGCAGACTTATTGGCTCAAGCGTTCTCAATAAAGCCTTCGAAAAGAAACGATCAAAATGAATGGAAAATAAATGGTGGAACAATCACAGCTATTCCATTAAACGGAGAAAAGATTCGCGGTTTCCGTGCAAACATTCTATTGCTTGATGAGTATCTACTTTTGCCAGAAGAGCTTATTAAAACTGTATTAATGCCATTCTTGGTAGCTCCGCAAAACATGGGAGAGCGTATCGAAATCAGAGAACTAGAAGATAGGCTTGTATTAGAAGGGCTACTAAAAGAAGAAGATAGAATTGTTTTTGAAAATACTTCAAAGATGATAGCTCTTTCTTCTGCCAGCTACACTTTCGAAAATCTATATAAGACGTATAAAGAATGGATAGCAAAAATCCAAGACAAGGAAGTTGGAGAAGCGTCTTATTTTATTGCTCAATTAAGTTACGAAGCCATGCCAAAAGACATGATTGATAGAACAGTAATTGAGGAGGCTCAAGATGGAGGCTCGTCCAATGCTTCGTTTTTACGCGAATATTGCGCTCAATTCACTGATGGATCTGATAGTTATTTTAGTGCAAAGAAAATGCATGAATGCACAATTCCAGATGGGGAAATGCCAACCACAAGAATAAAGGGCGCAATTGATAAAAAGTATGTTATTGGAATTGACCCGTCATTTTCTAATAGCCCAAGTTCTGACTATTTCGCAATGTCTGTAATGGAAATAGATGAAGAAACAAAGACTTCGACATTAATTCATTCTTATGCGGTTGCTGGTGGAGATCTGAAAGATCACATAAAATACTTATCTTATTTATTAGAATCATTTGATGTTGAAATGATAATAATTGATAGTGCTGGTTACCAATTTATAGACAGTTACAATGAGTCAGAATATTGCCATAAGCATCTATCGTTCATAGATTTTGAAACAGATAAAGAAGGTTCAGAGCATATTCAAGCTATAGTAAAAGCTAAAGCTACCTACAATAAGGAAAATGGGGCTATCTGCATAAAACAGAATTTTACTTCTTCATTTTTAAGAAGAGCCAACGAATATCTGCAAGCTTGTATAGATCATAAAAAAGTATGGTTTGCTTCTAAAACTACAGCAAATGATGCGGCCTTCTCTAAAGCTAGCTCGCAAAGAGTGAACATGGATCTAGTTGGTCATCCGAATATTCTAGAATTTATTGAGTTTCAAGATGCTTGGGTTTACCAAACAAAGAAACAATGCTCTTTGGTAGAAGTCAAAACAACAGCAAAGGGAACTCAATCTTTTGATTTACCGCAGCACTTAAAGAGGTCTACTTCGGCTAATAAAGCCAGAAAAGATAATTATACTACTCTTATGTTGGGCTGCTGGGGTGTCAAATGCTATTTTGACACAAAAGACTACAAGCAAGAAGAGGTGGAGAATACTTTTGTTCCTTTTTTCGTGTAAAGTGTAAAATATAGAGGCATGGCTATCAGCAAGAAAAAACAACAGGCTCAAGGTGATACGATACAAGCTAGCTCAAAAGAACAGCTTCCATCTCCATTGATGGCTGAAATCAAAGCAGCTTCTACTGGCGTTTCTACGCGTACCAGAGGAAATCGTGCTGCCTTTATAGAAAGAACCCAAAGATTTACAAATATTGAAGATGGACTTATCCCATTCAATTATTCTAAGACCGCTCAAAATACTTCCAACCTTGATGTCAGAGACGCTGTTATTCTTTGTCAAAAAGCTTACTACAATATTGCGGTTTTCAGAAACACCATCGATTTGATGTCAGAGTTTTCTGTTGGAGATATTTATCTTGAAGGCGGCAATAAAAAGTCAAGAGACTTCTTTAATGCTCTTTTTAAAAAGATTAACATTTGGAATTTTCAAGACCAGTTCTTTAGAGAGTATTATAGATCTGGAAATGTATTTATTTATAGATTCGATTATAAAATCAAAGAGGATGAAATAAAGAAGATCACTCAAACTTTCGGAACATCTCTCCTCAAGGCTGCTGAAATGAAGCTGCCAGCAAAATATAGCATCCTTAATCCTGCTGATATACAAATGGGAGGTAATATATCATTCGCCTCTGGATCTTATTTTAAAGTACTGAGCGACTATGAAGTAGCAAGATTAAAATATCCAAAGACAGAGCAAGATCAAGAGGTTTTTGATAATTTGCCAGAGCAAGCAAAAAAGACAATCAAAAATACTGACTCTGGTACTGTAACAATGATTTTAGACCCAAGGCGTACGTATGGAGTTTTTTATAAAAAACAAGATTACGAGCCTTTCGCTGTACCATTAGGTTTTCCAGTTCTTGAAGATTTAGATTATAAAAAAGAATTGAGAAAAATGGATATGGCTATTAGCCGTACAATGCAGCAAGCAATTTTGCTTGTTACTACTGGAACAAAACCGGGAGAAGGTGGCGTCAACCCGAAAAACTTAATTGCTTTACAAAGCCTTTTCGCAAATGAGTCTGTCGGTAGAGTATTGGTCGCAGATTACACGACTGACGCTAAGTTTGTGATTCCACAGATCGCTGATATTCTTGATCCTAAAAAGTATGAAGTTCTAGATAGAGACATCAGGGAAGGACTTGGCAATATCCTTTTAAATGAAGAGAAATTCGCTAATGTTAAAATCAAAATGATAGTTTTTGTCCAAAAATTAAATGAATCTAGAAAAGCGTTTCTCAAAGATTTCTTGATTCCAGAAATGAAGCGGATTGGTAAAGAAATAGGATTTAGATCTATTCCTACTCCAACAATTCAAGACATTGATTTCGATGACAAGGTAGCTATTGGAAGAATTTACAATAGGCTTGTAGAACTTGGCGTTTTGACTCCGGAAGAAGGCTTACACGCACTCGAAACTGGACGGCTTCCAAATTTTGATGATTCAATTGAATCTCAAAGAAAATTCCAAGCTTTAAGAGACGAAGGTCTTTTTCAGCCTTTGATTGGCGGAAAAGCTGGAGGACCATCTCCAGACGCTGGAAGACCAAGCGGATCTGGAGGAGAAAGTCAGATAGAGACATCAAGGGCTAGTGAGCAATATTCTATGAAAAAACTCGTAGAATTGATGAACCAGTATGATTCATTAGAAAAGTTAGTGAAACTAGAGCTTAGAGCAAAACATGGTAAAAAGCGTCTGACCACTCAACAGAATGAGTATGCGTCGATGCTTTCTGAAATGGTCGCTAGAAATGTCGCTCCGAAAGATTGGAACTCTAAAAATATTCAAGAATTTATAGAAAATCCAGTAGACAGAAAGCAGTTTAATAATATCGATGAAATAGCTGCTAGTCATGACTTAGATTTTAAAATGGCAACGCTTCTTAGCTTGAGTAAAATAGAGTCATGTCAAGAGTAAGAGTCATATATCAGAATGAAGCCGTATATGTAGGCCCACCAAAAATTAGCGGTGGGGCCAACGAATCTATATTCCCCGGAAACAATATTTTAAAAAATATTTCTAATGTTCAGGGTGTTCAATATGGAATATCTGTGAATCATCAAGATATTGCAATGCTCGGCAAACGCGGCACGGAAAGAAGCGTTGTAGTAACAAAACCAGCAGTAAATTTTTCAATGACTTATGGATTTGAAGGATTTACAAATGAGAAGAAACTTGGTTTCGATTTTAATTATAGAACTGGTGATGTAAATTATGTTGATGATACATTTTCATTGTTCTTGGTATCTGGCTTTGCTAGTAATTCTGATAGAACGCTAGACAAAAGAAATTTTTATATAGCGGTGGCAAACGAAGGGGACGACGTACTTGTTCCCCAAACTGGCGCACTAGATTCTTCATCAGTATCTACTGTCATTGATGATGATTCTCCAAACTTTGATATAATAACCTTTCATGATTGCTACTTAGAAAGTTATACGCTTCAAGGTGCTGTTGGAGCAATTGCTAGTTGCGATTTAGATTATGTTGTTGAAACTATCTCTTTTAATACTTCTGGATCTGGCGTAGACGTATTGACTTATGACTCAAAAACGAGATCGCTGTTGTCTACTGGTATCAATGCATTAATCCCAAAATTTTATAGACCAGATGGACCAAAAGCTATATCGCAAGGAGATATAACTTTAGACATGATTGAGACATCTGGAAGTGTTCCAAAAAGTGGCTTTGGTTTTAGTTTTAATGATATTAAAATACAAAAATTCAATTTAACAATTGATTTCCAGCGGGATCAATTAAACTCTATTACTCATAAAGCCCCTATAGACCGACCAATAATTTTCCCTATAGGAGCAACCATACAAGTTGAGTCTTTAGTTGGAGATACGAGTAGCGGTAATTTTGCAGAATTAGCGCAGCAAGACAGCTATTACGATATAAATATAAATTTGTATAATAGCAAAAATCCTACTGATACTCGGACTTTAGGATCATCTATTTTTGCTAAAAAGGCGAAACTTGAAGGTATCAGCTATGGATTACAAATTGGAAACAATAAAACTGTATCCTTAAATTTTAAAACAGAGCTTAAAGAAGAAGATTTGTCTTACGGAGTGTTTTTCAGCGGAATATTGAATACTGGAGATATAGAAAAATTCTTATTGGAATCTGGCGCATTGTGATATAATATCACTAATGGCTAATATTAAAAATAAATTAGATTCAGTTATCGAAGAGGCGGCTCAAGAATTACAAGAAGACGTTGCTTTCATAAAGAACTTCTGGAAAATTTACAAGAATGAAGGAGCGAAAGGTCTTGCTAAAAATATTCCAGAACTATGGGACGAAATTAAAAAAGATAAATCTTTGATAAAAGCTATTAAAGTTGCTAACGATAATCCGTTTAAATATCCAGAGTTTATATTGATTTCGTTATTTTTAACTTTCAATTTCGTTTACCTATCGGTCACTTCACAATTCGTGTCTTCTCATATCAACGCCCCAGCAGCGGCGATTTTATCAGTTTATATTTTAGCAAATACATATGAAAGAGTTCGTCGCAGAGATATCGAAAAAAATTTCCCAATGGATTAATAAGAAAGTCAATTATTTTATAGTAGCTCATTTTTTGATAAATAAAGAAGAGTTGACCGACTCTGACGAGGTAATCCAAAGAGCTATCGCAGAAAATAGATTAGCAGAGCTTGAAAAAAAATCTGACCTTCTTACTGATGAAGTAGACAAAATCCAACTAAAGAGAGATAGAGTTAAAAGACTTAACTATGTACAAGGTCAGCTATTCATTATAAATGAGACTATCAAGCATTTAAATGAGCAAAAAGAGCCGCTAGTTATAGAGAGGGACATTCTTGACATGAAAATAAAAGGTCATTATCAGGGTTTATGATGTGTAAACAAAATTGTGTTACCGATACCACCTGAATTATTGACTATGGGATTTGGAGCCGTCACAGGTTTCATATTCAAGTTCATGGCTGAAAGAGCCAAGGATAAAGCTGAAGAATTCAAGATGCTTGTTCAGCGAAATGATATCGTTGAAAAAAGTAGAAAGGATGCTTCCGAAAGAGAACCGGGAGCAAATGGGAGATGGGTAAGACGAGTAATAGTACTAAGCGTTCTTTTTGGAGTTATTCTTGCGCCATTCATTTTAGCTGTAATTGGCAAAGGTACGATTGTTGAAATAGAATTGCAAAAAAGAAGTTTTCTTTTTGGACTATTTGGGGGAGGTACAGAAAAAAAGTTTGTAGAGCTTTCAAGTTACCTTTTGATACCAGAAGTAAGGCAAAGCCTGATGGCTATAATAGGCTACTATTTTGGAAGTTCAACCGCTCAAAGGCAATAATGAAGAAAATGTTCTTGATTTTATTCGTATTTATTATGGGATGCTCTAGTTTCATAGGAGGCTCTTCTCAAAAACCCTCCTCTTTGGATCATTCGAATTTAGTACCTAAAAAGGATAATAAAGATATACTCGTTTTAAGGGGTAGCTCAGAAAAAGAGTCTACGCAAATAAAAGTAAATTGGAATAAATTAATTGCATATTATTTGATAGCATTTTTTATACTTAGCGTTGGTTACGTTATTTATAAAAAAATGAGTGCGCCTACTGAAATAGAAAATCCATTTTCAGATAAAAAGGAGTGATGGTATTTTTTGGGATATTAGTATGCAGTACTTAAAAAATATTGGAATAGATGTCGGGCTGCTGACCAGTGGATTGTTTGGAGCGATTTTACTTTTGAGTAAAAATGCAGCAGAAGATTTGCGAACAACAATATTGTCTTTGATTGGCGGGGCAGCAAGCGCAAATTATATGACTCCAATTATTTTGGACTTGTTTAAAATAAACACTCCAAATGCGAATTACGGAATAGCATTTTTGTTAGGATTTCTTGGGTTAAAAGGCGTTGAGTTGGTAACAGAAAAAATGTTTGGAAAACAACAAAAAGAAGAGCCAAAAAGCTCAAAACGTAAAACTACAAGAAAAAATACAAATAAAAAAATGAGATAATATGACAGCAGATATTATAAATATTATAACTAACGCAATTTGTAACGTAGTTATATTCATATCAACGTTAGCATTTATAATTTTTTGCTTTGGAAGGCAAGACAGTGCAATTTATAAATATGGATCGTTTCAAGCTTATGGGTTAAAATTTGGTTTGGTAACTATTTCTTTAGGCAATTTATCAAATCTTCTCACGTTGAGCAATCCTCCATTTACAGAAATCATACTGAATATTGGTTTGGCGGCTTTATTTTTATGGGCGGCGGTTTTTCATTATTTTGTTTTCATTCTTAAAAAGCAGCCGGGGAAATCTATATCAAAATCTCAAATTCAAAAAGGAAATAAAGAAATCTCTGTGGGTTCGACTTGGTTGGTGAGTCTTTTAGTTCAAATTGTCAATGCGGCTTTAGTCGGATACTTAATTACTTTATGCTTTACCTGCAACTTTCTCAATGGATCTGTTGTGACGATAATCAGTATGTTTTTCATAATGATTCAAACTTGGAGTTTTTATGCGATATTCAAAACACTTAAGATACGATCCGCTTCCAAAAGTAGCGGTATAAAGAAAAAAGCCAAAATGAAAAAAGTATGAGAATTTTTAAAATATACTTCATTCTGTCTTTCTTTTTGGTGGGATGTAGTACTATAGCCAAAAATCCGGGACACGCCAAACCTGTAAAAGCCCAAGTATTAAAAAGAAGCGACGATGGGGTTTATAAGATTTCAAATGGTGGCGTATTACCAAAACAAGCAGAAATTAAAGTGGAAGACTTACCAGCCACTGATTTTGAAAAAGATAGACTTTTAGCAGAAGAAGCCGCAAAAAAAGCTTTAGATGAAAAAGAAGTTTATGAGGCAAGCAAAAATGGGTTTATAAACCTTTCTTCTCATCCTCAAAATTTAGAAAAACAAGAAACAAAAGAAGAAAATTTTATGTGGATAATAATCTTCTTTTTAATTTTACATCTTATGTCTGTAATTTGGATTGCTAGGAGCAAATGGCTCAATAAATTATTAAGATAAAGTGTATTCTTTATTTGAAGAGGGTATCGTTTATTACGAATTAGTATAAATAATAATATTTTTATATATTTTTTTAAATATTAAAAGTGTATCTATATAATAGACTAATGGAAATTGATTTCTCATCACAAATTAAGTCGGCAAAAAGAAGGGGACCAAAATCTTCTGCGCAAACTCCGTCGAAGCCGGAAGAAAAAGTGAAAGGTTCTCCGAAGAACCCTCCGGGTTCTGCTGGTACAAAGCCAGATGCCGAAGAAATTGCAGAGAAAGACTTAAAAAAGAAAGACGATAGAAAATTAATTTCTTCTCAAGCTGATTCGATAGAGTATTCGAATAAGATAATTGAGGCTCTAAAAACAAAGGTTGAAGAGCATAATTCTAAATATAGTAAAAAAGTTTCTCTAAGTCAATTAAAAAAAGTCTATCGTCGTGGGGCTGGAGCATTTAGCCAGACTCATCGTCCGGGTAAAACAAGAGGTCAGTGGGCGATGGCAAGAGTAAATATGTTTTTGCGCATGATGGCTGGAGGCAAAGTGAAAGATGCTTATAGAAAGGCTGATGGAGATATTGCCAGAGCATCAGAAGATTTAGATTTTACAGAAGCTTGGCTACCAGAAGAAGAGGATTTTGTCCAAGCAAAATTAGATGTTGATCAATACGGCATCAACATTGACGAGTTTGATGTAGATGCCGACCTATTTTTGAACGAAGATGAAGGACATTCTTCATATGGTTATAGAATAGATATTTAACTATGAAAAATTTTCAATTTACAACCAATTTTAGTTCTGTTGTAAAACCATTGGTTTCAGCAGAAAAAGATGAGTACTTGGCTCTTGCAAGCTTGATTCAACTGGAAAATTTTCTTCCTCAGATTGATACTGAGAAAAATGTCGATTTGCTTCCTATTGCGTTTAATGCTTGTGTTGCAAACAGAGTCAATAAGAACGGAGACGTAATTGATACAAAGGCGGCTATTGAGCTTTGCCAATCTTTTATCAACAAGCAGATTAATTTGGAGCATAACCGCGAAAGAGTCGTGGGAGTGATTTTAAAAGCTGGATTCAGTGCGTTTGGCTCTGATGAGCCACTCAGCCAAGAGCAAGTAGAGAAACTTGACGGTCCTTTCAATATCACCTTGGGTGGAGTAGTTTGGAGGGTCGTTAATTCTGAACTTGCAGATTTGATTGAGGATGCTAGCGATCCAACAAGCTCAAACTACGAAAAAATTTCAGCAAGCTGGGAATTGGGGTTCAATCAATACAATCTTATTCTTCTTGGACAAGGAGAAAAGAATATCGCTTATGCCGAAAAAATTGTAGAACCAGAAAAAGTTCAAGAATTTGCGTCAAACCTAAAAGCTTTGGGTGGAAGCGGAAAAATGAATGGCAAAAACGTATATCGTCAAGTGGTAGGAAACATCGTTCCTCTTGGAATCGGTTTGACGGAAAATCCTGCCGCAGATGTTAAAGGCGTTTTAACTAATACAGAAAAAAATAAAAAAATAGAAAAAAATATTTCAGAATCGAAAGAAAACAGTGTAAAGGATAATAACGTCATGAAACTTAATAGCATTCAAGATATCACAGATGAAAATCTCAAGGAGATGTCTGCTTCCGTCGTTAGCGAATTTGTCGAAAGCGAATTGAAGAAGGCATCTGAGAGTTTCCACGAAGAGAAAACAAAGTACGACGAAGCCATCAAAGCGGCAGAAGAAAAAGCTGCTCTATTGGCCGAAGAACACGAAGCTCTTAAAAAGAGTTTTGAAGAGGTCAAGAGCCAGCTTGAAGAGATGAAGGCTGAAGAGGCAGACAGACAAGCTCTTGAAACATTTAGCTCAAGAATGGCTTCTCTTGACGAACAAATTAACCTTTCTGATGCAGACAGAGAAGTTCTTGCTTCACAGATCAAAGATCTTGATGAAGAAGGATTCGAAGCATTTGCAAAAGATATTAAAATTTTGATGTCTTCGAAGTTGAAGACCAATGAGGTTGTTGCTGGCGTTCGCACTCCAGTTGCTGCTCTAGAGGTCAAGACTGAAGAGCCTATTCAGGAAAAGGCTGAAGAAGTCATCGAAGAAGCTACAGAAGAAGCTGAAGTTGAAGGAGAGGCGGTCGCCAATACTACAACACCTCAAGCTGTTTCTATGGCTGAGAAATACAAAAATGCATTTAATTTAGACGGTTTCAGTATCAAATACTAAAAAACAAAAAGATAAACTAAAATAATAAACAGGATAAAATTATGCCACAACTAAAACCATTCAGAGATTACGATGAACACGACGTAATCAACTTGTTTACTCTCAAAGATCAGAGTAACGTTAACAAGGGAACATTCGTGAAATTAACAAGCGGTCAGGGATGGGAAAGCACCGATGAAATTTTCGGTGACACCCAGAACGCAGTTGGTTCTACCAGCTACGCTGCCCGTGCTGTTTCTAATCGCTACATTGTTCAAGCCGCATTGGATATCGCTGGCTCTGGAAATGCGCCAATCGGAATGACTCTTTACGATTTGAAAGAGACTGACGAAAATGGAGAGAAACTTGTTTTCAATCCTCGCAAAGCTGCTGAAATGCAAGCTGCGATTTCTGGTCAGGCTGTTCCAGTTGCCACAAGAGGAGTATTCCTTTACAGTGGTGCCACGCTCGCTTCTCTTCCTGTTGATGCAGGAAGTATTCTTTACGCTACCGCTAACGGTGAGCTTCATACGGACGAGACTGGCAAAAAGAAAGTCGGTGTTGCCCTTGGTGCTAAGGACAGCAATAACTACGTGTTGATCAGAATCGATTGCGATCCTACACAATAGTCTTAATCGTAAACAATCAATAAAATAGGAAAAATAGAAATGAAAATTACTTTAAAAAATACTCCCGAACAAGAAGCTCTTGTAAAAGCGATGGGCAGCAGCAATGCTGTTGAAGCCAGAGAAGCTCAAGAGGCTTTTGCAGCGTTCCTCGGACCAGTTGTTGCGCAGGTTATCAATCAGGCTGCAACCGCTGGAGCTGTTTATACAGATGCGCCATATGACGCAGATGATAATCCCAGCTTTCCGTTGGACCTTTACTACAACGAAAGCGACAACTACTTCTCCGTTATCAGCCAGAATGTTGCTGGAGGTCTTCCAAGCTCTCAGGACGTTTTCGCTGGTCAAGAGTTGAAGATTGCTCCTTATCGTCTCGACTCCGCTGTTAGCTTCCTCAAGAAGTATGCTCGCAGAGGTCGTCTTGATGTTCTCGCCAAGGCGGTTGAGAGAATGGCTCAAGAAGTTCTTGTCAAGCAAGAGCGC
>Ga0070749_10001173_pt1 | contig 17740 bp, 12 predicted proteins | sample VirMetDEL_Nov_18_FD_75180 | JGI IMG/M metagenome (GOLD analysis project Ga0070749, IMG submission 75180) | Aqueous microbial communities from the Delaware River and Bay under freshwater to marine salinity gradient to study organic matter... | ecosystem: Environmental > Aquatic > Marine >...
AGGTTCTGGTGGTGGTGCAGATGTAGTTCAAGATGATTTCAAGATAGCCAAAGCACTACAGGCATTTTCTGCCGGATACAAAAAACCGGAGCAACCAAAGCCTACATTTAAACAGACTCCAATGAAAGCAGAGCAACCATCTGCTGTAACTGAAGGTCCAAGTAATGTAAGAGCAGCAGCGCAAAATCAAGGTTACGCATCTACTTTGCTATCAACAGGTAAGAAAAGATCAGCACCTACTAGAGCTAGAAAGGCTTCTACAGAAAGAACGATGCTCACCAAAAAGGATGAAGATACGAAACCTAAAAAAAGTAAATTAGGATCAGGTTACTAAGATGGATAGAATCATAGAATTTTTAAAGACTGACCTTGGCACTCTTGAGGGTGATCGTGGTTTATGGGATCAAGACCTTCAAGATGTAGTCCGTTTTATTAGACCGGGGACTAGTGACTTTCTTAGAGAGTTGGTTCGTGGCGAAAGTCGTCATTATGAAATCTATGATGGAACAGCATTATGGGCATTAGAGCAATTCGCTGCTGGATTGCACACATATAATACATCACCAACAGATAGATGGTTTACATTATCTATTGATGATGAAGAACTTTTAAAAGAAGAATCAATTCGTGGATGGCTTGAAGGTGTTAGTGATATTGTATATCGTGAGTTTTCGAAACCTACTGTTGGATTCAATCAAGCAATGCATGAAGCGTATCTTGACTTGGGTGCGCTAGGAACTGCTATTGTTTACAGTGAGTATGACCAAAAACAGAATAATATAATCTTCAGAGCTTTACCGTTAGCTCAATGTTATATTAGAGAGAATTATTTGGGTCACGTAGATACGATTTATCGTAAATTTGAAATGACTGCTAGGCAGGTTATTCAACAGTTTCCAGAAGCGCAGAAGATGGAGAAAATGAAACTCCGCAGACCACATGATAAATTAAAAATTGTTCATGCGGTATTCCCATCTAAGGACAAATTTGGAAAAAAGCATAAGACAAATAAGAATTTTGTAAGCTACTGGTTTTGCACCGAGCTAGATGATGGAGTCACTCCTAATGGAGGTCTATTAGATCAAGGTGGATTTGATGATTTTCCATATCATGTGCCACGTTGGACAAAACTAGCAGGTGAAGTATATGGTCGTTCACCCGGACGCACAGCCCTTCATGATGTCCGTATGGTCAATAAAATGGCTATGACCATGATTCAAAAGGCAGAACAAGTAGTCAATCCCTCAGTTGAGATTGAGGACGACTCTGTTATCGGTGACGTAGCTACTGGTGCAGGGTCGATCATTTGGAAAGAACCGGGGTCAGCACCTATTACTCCGGTCAATAGTGGAGCTAGGTTAGATATTGGTATTGATATACTAGACCGATATAGAGATCAAATAATGAAAGCATTCCATGTTGATAAGCTTATGCGTCAACGAAAGAATGAAAGACAAACAGCATATGAGATTAGCGATGATCGAAATGAGATGCTGGCTATGATGAGTCCAATGTTGGCTCGTTTACAAGTCGAGTTATATGGTCCTATCCTAGATAGAACTTTCGAGTTAATGGCGAAAAATGGTCGTATTCCAGAACCTCCTGAAGAGTTACAGGGCTTAGACCTTGAAGTTAAATATACGTCACCAGCAGCTAAAGCTCAACAAGGGGCAAAAGCTCTAACTACCCAAAGATACATTGAATCACTAGGACTATTAGCTCAAATGAGTCCAGAAGTCTTAGATGCAATTGATGTAGATGTTATAGCCCAATCTCAAGCGGTATGGATGGATGTTCCAGTGGATGTTACTAGAACACCTGATGAAATTAATAAGATCCGACAAGACAAAGCAGAGATGGAGGCTAGACAACAGGGAGTAGATAATGCTCCACTAGAAGCAAGAGCCGTAAAGGATATGGCTCAGGCTAGACAGATTTCAGCCAACACACCAGTATGACGTTAGAAGAAAAGCTAGAAGAATATAACCAGTTAGAAGAAGAATCCAAAGCAATTAGATCACTCTTCAAGGGACGTAACAGTAAAGCTGCTATGCGTTTCTTGGAGAGGATTGGCTTCTGGAATAAATCAACCTACGTTCATGGTGATCCACATGGGACATCTATAAACGAAGGAAATAGACAAATAGTTTTGAAGATCAAAGAGATTGCTAAAATGTCCGAGATGGAGATTGAGCGTTTCTATGAGAACAAAAGAAATAATCTAAAAACCAGAATAGGTAAGGAAAATGGAAGAAGCACCAACACCAGTATCGGAATCAACACCTGAATCACCAGTGGCAGCAGAGCCATCTAAGACTATCTTAGAATCTGCACCACCAATAACAGACTTCAGAAGTGAAATTCAACAAGAATATATGTCATCCCAAACCGTTGCTAACGCAAAGTCAGTCAATGACTTAGCAAAGCAAGTTGTTAATCTTGAAAAGGTTATGGGTAAACCAAAGGTTGAATTACCACAAGAGAATTGGAATGAGCAGAATTGGAATGAGTTCTATAATAAAACAGGCAGACCAGAAACAATTGAAGGATACCAAGCACCATCAGTTGATGGATTCCAGTTTTCAGAAAATGACCAAAAGACGCTATTTGAATCATTCCATAAATCAGGGATTTCTCAGAAACAGGCATCAGATATTATGCAGACCTTGGCTCAAAGAGAGCTAAATATGGCAGATCAAATTAATCAGAAATTTGAAACCAATGAAGCTGCTGCTAAAGAAGAACTTGCAAAGCGGTGGGGTGATAACTTTGAGATGAATCAACGTCTAGCTGCCACAGCATTAAGAGAAACAGCAGATGCAGATGCATTTGATAGACTCAATGAAAAATTCGGAAATGATCCAGATTTCTTAGACATTATGAGCAAGATGGGTAATAAGATGATGGATGATACAGAATTTAAATCTAATCTGCAATCTAATACAATGACTAGCGATATTGTAGCTAGATCAGAGATTGACCAGTTGAAATTAGATGGAAATTTCCAAGGTGCTTTATTGGATGCTGGACATCCCGGACATAAGGCAGCATTAGAGAGATGGAGTAAATTGCATCAAGCAGCATATTAATAGAGAGGGGCTAAACGCCCCTTTTTTATTTGACATTCATTCTCAATCTCATTTTATTCTCAATTAGACTTGTCCTCACTATATATGTGAGCCAACTCAAGATTGTCCTGTCATTGGGGTAGCATTCTTCGGCAAACGGAGGATAGCAAGCTACAAACCAGTAAATATAATTTAATCAGGATATATAAAAATGAGTAATCAAGTTACAACTTCGTTCGCTCAACAGTATTCTGCGAATGTCGAGTTACAATTCCAGCAAATGGGATCACGTTTACGTAAATACGTAACCGAAGATCCAATGGGTGCTGAATATAAATACTTTGACCGCATTGGAACTGTTGCAGCTAAATTAAAAGGCGCACGTCATGGCGATGTATCATATAGCGATACACCACATTCTCGTAGACGTGTAACATTTGAAGATTTCTACCATGCCGATATGATCGACAAGGAAGATAAGCTTCGTATGTTAATTGACCCAACTAGTGAATATGTTCGCACAGCAGTATATGCTTTAGGTCGCAAAATGGATGAGATCATCCTTGATGCTGCTTTAGGAACTGCTTATAGCGGAAAAACTGGTTCATCAGCAATTACTTGGGCTACTGCCGGAACAAATCAAACTATTGCTGTTAACTATGTTGAGTCTGGAACTGCTGCTAACTCTCACTTAACTATTGCTAAACTTCGTGAAGCTCTACGGATTCTTGAATCTAATGAAGCTATCATGGAAGGTGAGCCACTAGTATGTATCTTAAATGCTAAAGCTAAAAATAGCTTATTGCAAACTACTGAGATGACTTCTAGTGACTATAACACTGTTAAAGCTCTAGTTGGTGGTCAGCTAAACACTTTCCTTGGCATGGAGTTCTGTCGCACAGAGCTAGTTCGTCAAGATGGTTCTAGCTATGATCGTGTTATTGTTATGCCTAAGTCTGCAATTAAGATGGCTGTAGCCTCTGACATTTCAGCCAAGGTTGAGCAAATTCCTCACAAATTCTACAACTATCAAGTTCTTGCCGAAATGTCTGCTGGTGCAGTCCGTATGTGGGAAGAAAAGATCGTTGAGATTAAATGTGATCCATCATAATAATTAGGAGGTAAAATAATATGGCTACTACAAAATCAGCTACTCTTACATTGATGGATGCAACTCCACGCTTACGCTTAGAGAGAAGTATTATCAATGCAAAATCACGTGTCTTTGCTGACACCGTATCAGTTGCAGCAGCAGACTTTGATGCAGATGGTGACATTGTTTATGTCGCTGAAGTTCCATCAAATGCTAAAATCATATCCATTAAGTTGTTTAATGATGATCTTGACTCAGGAACAGACACAGCACCAAACGTAGGTATCTACAACGGAGCTACTAAGTTTACTGATTCAAATGCTACATCTTATGCAGCAGATGGGTTGATTGGCGAAGATGCTTATGCTTCTGCGATTACAACTCTTCAAGCAGCTAACACTACTGGTGTAGAGGTTGCATTTGAAGCAAGAAATATCAACGCTATCGACAATTACGTATGGGAAGATGCTGGATTACCAGAAGATCCCGGAGTAAATCTACGAATTGCACTTACACAAACTGCTACAGTTGCAGGTGCGCAATTAGGAGATATTACCGCAGTTGTTGAATATGTTGAAGAATAATTTTCCTTTAACAGAGGATTCTAACTAAACTGGTGTTAAAGGGGCATAAGACTTGTATTTTATGCCCCTTTTTCTTACATTATAGATTATGGCAAGTGCAACAAGTATAGCGAATGGAGCGTTAATTAAGTTAGGACAAGACTTAATCAATGCTATTACCGACACAAATAGCAAGGCAGCACGTATTTGTAATGAGCGATTGCCTAATGCTAGACAAGTAGTATTAAACTCAGCACCTTTTAATGGTAGCGTAAAACGGGTAACGTTAGCCTCTACAGTTAATACTCCTGAGTTCTTTTACACAAATGAATTTCAATTACCTTCAGATTGCTTAACTCTTATTACAGTTGAGCCACAATACAAGGACACAGACTACGCACTAGAAGGTGATAAGATATTATACTCAGGAACAGAGCTTAATATCATATATGTTGCCGATATTGCTAATGATTACAATAAAGTTGATCCATTAGTGCAAGAAGCTATTAGCGCATATTTAGCAAAAGACATTGCATATATTATCACTAACGATAATCAGACAGCTAATAGAATGGAAGAGATATACGAAAGAACTCTCCGTAAAGCTATTTCAAGAAACAACAAGCAACTCAAAAGATTAACTTTTGAAGGGACAGATTGGCTAGATGCTAGATTAGTAGGTGGCTATCCTTCAACATATCCAAAAGTCAACTAATGAGAAACAAGACAATCAAGAACTCTTTCTCTTCTGGTGAAATTAGCCCACTTCTTAGAGGTAGGACTGACATACAACAATATGCAGAAGGGGTGGAAGAATTAAGTAATTTCTTGATTCGTCAACAAGGTGGCATTTCTAAAAGACCGGGAACTAGATATATAGGAGAGGTCTTAGATCAAACTAACGGATGCCGATTACATAGATTTGTATTTAATAATGAGACAGCATATGTATTAGAATTAACTAATACTAAAATACGCATTCTAAAAAACGAAGATTTTGTAAAAGAGGGTGATGTTACAATCACTGGTGCTACTCAAGCAAATCCAGTTGTGGTTACTGCAACATCTCATGGATATACAGATGGCGATATAGTTACAATCTCTAGTGTCGGTGGAATGACTGAAATTAACAATAGGGAGTTTATAGTAACAAACTCAAATCCTAATGATTTTGAATTATACGATATAGCAGGTAATGCTCTTGATGGAACAGGATATAGCACTTACACGACAGGTGGTGTTAGCAATAAGCATATTGTTTTTACAACACCTTATTCTACAACTGATATTGAAGGTCTTACTTTCGCACAAACTAATGATGTCCTTTATGTAGCCTCTGAGAGCTACGCACCAAGAAAGATTACTAGGACTAGCGATACCGCATGGAGTATCACAACAATGGATTATAAAGATGGTCCATACGGTGCAGAGAATACAGGAGATACCACACTTACACCTGCTGCCACTACTGGAACAGGAATAACTTTAACCGCTTCTGCCGATACATTTGTTTCTACAGATGTAGGTAGACACGTAAGATTACACCACACTGCTGCAAGTCCAATTGTAGGTTGGGCTAAAGTCGCTAGTTACGTGAGCGCAACAGAGGTAACTATAGATATAGAATCTGACTTTGGTAGCACATCTGCAACTAATGTATGGAGATTAGGAGCATGGTCAGAAACTACAGGTTACTCAGGCACAGTAACATTCCATGAAAATCGTTTATTTTTTGGTGGAACTTCTGTTGAGCCTTCGACATTTTGGGCATCCAAAACCGATGACTATAACAATTTTGAGCCTACTGGGACTGACCTTACTGTATTGGATAATAACGGACTTAGGTTTCAAATAGCATCCGAACAAAGTAATTCTATCCAATGGATGAGATCAGGTCCTATTTTATTCATAGGAACTAAAGGAGGTCAGTATGCAGTAAGATCATCAGGTGCAGCTATTATCCCTTCTGATGTGAACGTTTCTCGTCAAAATGGTTACGGTGCTTCAATCATAGAACCATATTTAATTTCCAATAGTTTAATATATGTAGATAGAACTACACGTAAAATAATGGAAATGGTGTATAATTATGACACCGATAACTATGAATCTCATGAGATTAGTGTAATTGCTAATCACATATTAAGGCAAGGTGTTAGAGCAATATATACATCTTATAGGCAATCACCTGATAATGTAATATGGTATGTGCTAGAGTCGGGGAGACTTGTAGGTATGACATATCTCAAGGAACAAAAACTTATAGCATTTCATAATCATGATGTGGGTGGAAGATACGAAAGCGAAACGGTGTCCAGTGGACTGCTCATTGAGGGAGAGACATACATCATTAAGTCTGCAAGCGGAGGGGCTGACTTCACTACTGTTGGTGCTAGTTCTAATACTATTGGTGTTGAATTTACTGCTACTAATATCACTCCTACTTGGGGAACTGGATCTTTGGCAAGAATTACAAATGCTGAAGCCAATGCAATCACAACAGTCCCAAGTGCCTTAGAGCAAACTGATATTACATATATAGCAGTCAGAAGGACAATTAACAGTAGCACTAAGCAGTATATAGAATATTTCACAGATGATGAGTGGGCTAACCATGACCAAGATAAAGATGATTTCTTTTTCCTAGATAGCGGAAGGTCGTATGATGGAACTGCTACTACTACAATTTCTGGTCTATGGCACTTAGAAGGTGAAACAGTATCTATTGTTGGTGATGGAGCAAAGTTGCCAGATGAAACAGTATCAGGTGGTCAAATTACCGTAGATGAGTCAGTAGAAAAAGCATCTGTAGGTTATAGTTATACAGCTTCATGTAAAACATTACCTTTGGATTTACAGGGAGATATTGGAAGTTCTCAAGGGTCTTTAAAGCGTGTATCAAAGGTAATTGTAAGAGTATGGAACTCATTAGGATGTCAGGTTGGAGAAAAGACTACAAATTTAGATGATATTGTATTTAGAGAGTCGGATGATAGGATGGACTTATCACCTCCATTATTTACAGGCGATAAGACAGTTCTAACCAATATGGACTACAATACAGAAGGTGGAATGTATATTCAGCAAGATAAACCTTTTCCTCTTAACCTTTTGTATGTAACATATGAAATAAGGAGTAATTTATAATGGCTGAAAAAAAAGGTTTTGAGTGGAGTGATTCTTTGCCTATTATTGGTGATGTAATGGACATTGCCGGGGGGATACTTGGCTTTTCGTCATCAAGAAAAGAAGCGAAGGCAAAAAAGCAAGCTTCCTATGAAGAGGCTAAAAGACTTAGATGGAATGCAGCCGAAGCACTTAGAGCAGGTCGTATTAATGACCTAGCATTTGCATATAATATTGATGCAAGTAAGTTAGCAGCAAATTACAATGAGCAACAACTTAGAAAAGAGGCAGCTTATACAGAATGGCTAGGTGCAGCAAATGAATCTGCATCACGTAAAGCCAAACGTAGATTTTATGGTTCTCAGGTAGTAGCAGCAGGGGCATCCGGGGTAGCAATATCCGGTAGCACTAGAGATGTTATGATAGATACTGAGAGGGAGATGGAAGCTGAGATACAAGCAAATGCTTATAACTCTCTACGTCAAGCAGATAAGTTAAGAGCGCAAGCAGATATTACAAAATTCCAAGGAGAGAATGAGGCATGGAATTTAGCATTCCAGAGAAAAGAAGCTAAAAGACAATCTAAGCTAGAATCAGAAGATTTAAGGTGGAGAGCAAAAGTCGCTGAAATGGGAGGTCAAGCAGGTGCTTCCGCATCTAAAACTCAAGGTTACGCTACACTGTTAAACTCAGCAACAAAAATAGCAGATAGACATATAGATATGGCATAATCATGGCAAAGATACCAACATACGAATCTAAGCAACTAAGCGGTGTAAGCGGTGTAACGCAAATGCCAGCAATGAAACGTGCCATGACTCAGGCTTTTAAGAAGTCTAGTAATATTAAGGCATCCGACTTCTATCAAGCAGCAGGTGATCAGGCTATGGCTAATGCCTTGGGGAATGTGGCTACTTTAGTAAATAAAATTGCTGTTCAAAAGCAGAGATCAGATTACGATGAGAGAATAGAAGATATGAGAAGGGAGTTTGGGTTAGCCAAACAAGAAGCTTCCACTAAAGGTAAAGAGGCATATAATTTCTTTCAAGAGTTTGCAAAAAGTTATGAAGGGTCAATAAAATCATACAGTGGAAGCAAGAAGTATAAAGAAAGCTTAAAGAGTAATTTTGGATCTTTAGTAACGGAGGGAACTCTAGCAACAAATGCTATAGTAAAACAAGAAATCAGAAAAGAAGCAGATTTTAGATTAAAAACCATAAGAGAGGGAAACAAGAGAGATATTGAGTCTGGTGTTAAAACTATTGATGATGCACTTGGAGATGAAATCGAGTTTTTGCACTCTAATCATACGGAAGGTGGAACTTACACAGAATTAGAGGTTATACAAGGAATAAAAAATGCAGAAGAAGATTACAATAAACATCTTACAGAAATAGCAGTTTATAATTCAGATAGCATAAGTCAGTATGAAAATGCAGAGACTATAATAGACAATAATCCATTCCTTAGTCCATCTGGAAAAAAAGAAGCAAAAAGCGAAGCATTAAGTATATTAAAAAAGAATCAAGACAAGTCTTTTGAAGATAAAAATTTAATAATACAATCTATGTTTGCTCAAATAAGAAGGGGTGATGGAATCCCTGATAATTTTTATAATGAAATAAAAGGATTAGCCACAACACAGCAAGATAAATTAATAATAGAAGCACAGTTGCTTGACGTTTCAAAAAAGTTTATAAGTGAACTTAGGACAGCAGATCCAAAAGATTACGAGAAAATATACAATAAAGCTATAAACAATCCTTCCCTATACGGAGCTAGTGTAGGGGCAATAGAGAAGTTGTGGAAAATACATAAAGACAGTTATAAGACCATAAGGAAAAATGAAATAAAAGCAACAGCAGCATCAGAAGCTAGTGAGTTTGCAAAACAAATAGCATTAAATCCTAAATTTGATTCAGGTTTATATATGTCTACCTTTTTAGAAAAAGTTCCAGATGACCAAAAGTCTATATATCGGGACAACTTTGAAAGGGTTATAAAAGATGCAAAGAAAGATCCCGCATCATTTATGTTTACTTATAGTGGATTAGGTTCTGAATTATCTCAAGCTAGGGCTAAAGGTGACATTAATCAAGAAGCCTACGTAATGGATAAAATATTAAAGAAGGTAGATATTAATAATGATATAGTTGATGACTATACTTCTGAGAGATTTTATACAGCCATGAAAAGCAATGACCCAAATGAGGTATATAAAGCAATACATGACTTTGAATATATTTATGGAGATAATACGGGTAGAGCAGTATTAGATTTACTACAAAGGATTCCAGAGGATAGATTGCCTAAAGGTATGGATGATATGCAAATATCAATGATACCTACATTAATTGACTTTAGTGCAAAAAAAGACTTTGAAGGATTTCAAACTATAATGAACGCAGTTAAGCATTATATTGATAATCCAGATGATAGAATATATGACCCAAATAAACTAAAAAAAGATTATATTGAAGGGAAGGTAATATCCGAATCTGAAGTTAAAAAGATGTATCACAGAAATGATCCGTTATCTGGTCAAAAAAGGAATACAGTTATAGCATTGGTAAATAAATTAGGAGAAGATAAAGCCCAAGAAGCAATTGATATGGTATATGGAGATGAGATTCTAGTAGGAATGAATCCAGTTCCAAAAAAATCATATAGAATGGATGGAACACCAATAGACAATAACGCAGAATCTATAGAAAAGAATGAGAAAAAAATAAACAATATTCTTGCAGAAAATCCAGAATATATATTAGGAGAAGAAAATTTATCTATTATTGCTAACGCAAAAAGCAAAGGGGAGGACGTAGAATTAAAAGTTAGATATGACTCTTCTCAAGCAGGGTTTGTTGTTGTTGCAAATGATATGCCTATGATAGAAAATGATAAGCCTATGAAATTTCCTTTAGGAATGATGAGTGAATTTGACTTTAATAACCCCGGAAGTCATTGGGCAGAATGGTTTTTTGGTGGAGAAGTGTTATCTTACGACACTTGGTGGAATACTATTTTAAATAAAAGAGAAGATTGGCAATAAATGATTATACCGCAAAAGCAACTATATGGAGGAATCCAATCATCAAGTGAACTTCCTTCTCTTGTAAAATACTATAAAGATAAAGGAATGGAGCAAGAAGCTCAAGGCTTACTTGGGGATCTTGCTGGAACTGTAGAGAGTGGTGAGTATTTTACTAGGTCTGTTTCTCAAGGATTTAGAGAAGGTATAGGAAATAAGGCAAAAAGATGGACAACTTTAAAATGGAAAGAGCTTTTTGGTGAAGAGGGTAGAAGAATGTCCACAGAGGAAGCTAATGAGCTATATGGAATCAAGGATGGAAATAAATGGCTATTAAAATTTGACGAGGATATAAACGAGGATGCAGCTAGGTTCATGTTTGAAAATAAGATGAACGAGCTTAAATATGATACTATAACTGAAAGAATGCTGCAATCAACCAAGTGGAATTATGCCCCTATGATACTTGGTAACTTATTAGGAAATGTGGCTGACCCCGGAGAACTGACGTTGGGGATGCTTACTGGCGGTCTTAGTGCTACAAAATACGCTTCATTTGTTGGAAGAAATATATCCAATCCAATAGGAAGAACAGCATATAGAAGTGGTATATTTGCAGCAGCAGAGTCATCTATGACAGAACCATTACACCACTTACTAAGTGACTCACTTAAAGAGGAATACACATGGAAAGACTCTGCAATGAATACTGTTTTTGCTATGGGTCTTGGAACATCCATAGGGTCTGCAAGGGCATTCTTAGGTGATATTGATGAATTATCAAATCTGCCAAAAGAGGTCTTAGTTAAGATGATAGAAGAAAAAGGCAGAGAGATAATTGAAGGGCAAAGGATTTCATCGTTTGGACCTAATCTATTATCAGGAGATAAGGATGCTGTAGCACTACAAAATACTAATTTTATAGAAGGAAAAATAGAAGAAGCTTTAGAATTAAAAAAACAAGAGTTGGGTAGAGATTTAACTCTACAAGAAGAGAATAGCGCAAAGGTTGAAGCAGAACACTTAGCCACATCTGAATTAGCAAGAGTGTCAAAAGAAGCAGCAGACGCTAAAATACAAAATGACTCTAAGCCTATAGATAATTCAGAACCTAAATAGATAGAGTTGAATCACTCAACAAAAGAAGAATCTAAAGCTTCTGATGAAGCTGTTATTGGCTTAATTTCACCAGAATTAAAACAATCTGGTGTATCTATTGAGGTTGATGGCAAAAGGTATAGTAAACAAAAAGGAGAAGAAAAAATAGAGGGAGATCCAGAAGAAATTCCATTTGTTAATACCCTCGCTGCCGAAAGGGTAGCTAGGGATATATTTCCCGGAGTTAAGGTTAAAACAACAACTGAGCCGGGTGTTCGTGGATATTATGACATAAAAACTGGCGAAGTTTATCTTAATCCAGAATTGATTAATACACCAGAAGCAGCAGCAGAGGTCTTAATTGAAGAAATCATAACCCATAAAGGAATTGACGCTGTATATCGAAATAAAAATAAAACAAAAAAACTTTTTAAAAAAGTATATGCAGATCATAAGGAAGAAATTCTAATATTTAGAGAAGAAAATAAAGGGTTATATGGAAAACAGTTCGATGATCTTGATATTGTTGTAGAAGAATGGATGGCATCCAAAGCTATTGAGCGTGGAGCTATTTCACCAACAATAGCTAAGACAGTAAGCGCAGATATTAAAAGAGCGTTTGGTGCAAGCACAAAGGGAGATATGACCCTTGTTGAAGAAGCTGTATATAGAGGGCTTCTTAAAATGAGAGAGAGAAGGTTAGAGTCTGTCTTATCAAAAGCTGGTTCTGCTGAAAAGTTTACAGATGAAGAATTTGCAAAAATAAAAAAGCTAGAGAAAAAGAAAGCTTGGATTGAAGGAGAGAAAAAAAGAGCAGAATTAAAAGCCAAGAAAGTAAAAGAGCTAGATAAGCAAAGAGAGGCAATAGAGGAATCCGAGAGACTTGAAAAAGAATGGTTAGAGGTAGAAGCAAAACTTAAAGACAAAGATGATATTAGGGTTAAGCGTGGAAGAGAAAGAAAACTAGAGGGTATTAGGTTTTCAAAAGTAGATCCTAAACAAGCTGAGAAAGAGAGATATACAGCAAGACAAAGACGAGATAAGGCTATTGAAAAAAAGATTGATAGTTTACTTACAAAATACCAAGAGGACTCTGCAAATTTACATAAACCAGAAGAAACAGTTCAAGTTAAGATAACTATTGGTGGTAAAGAAAAAACATATAAGGTCGATGTAAATAAGAAATTAAATGCTATTAAGGATATAGCGGTAGTTAATAGGCACATGAATGCTTTAACTGAACTGCCAGCAGATAAGAGGTTTGATTATTTATTAAATATAACAGACTACCAAATCGGTCAGGTTGGAAAAACTATAGCATATAAGGCTAAATTAGAATTAGACTTAGAGCTTAGAAACATGAAGGATTTCTTTAAAAGCAATTCAAATGTAAGAGAATTATATAAGGCATCCAGAGGTAATAGTAAAAATGAAGATGCCATAAAAGTATTTAATACTATACAGAACGTATTTAAGAAGCTAATGAGAGAGCATAATCTCGAAGGTGGTCGAATGGCTTTTCTTAAAGAACACGTAATACCTAGAGTTTATTCTAGGGATAAAATCCTTAAAGAGTTCGGGGATCATTCAATAAATATAAAAGGAAAAAAGACAGGTCTAAAGGAGTCTGACAAAGACATGGTTAGATATAAGCAAAGGTTTATTAATTGGTATGCCGGGAAACTTGACCTAAAGAAAATGTACACAGACAAGGGAGAGGAAATCCCTTCTCCGGAAGATATTGAAAGATCACTTGGTGGAATGTTTGAAGCTATAGTAGAAGATGGAAAGTATCAGGTAGACCCTGTTGCAAACTCTGCAAACTTGGCAAACAAATCAGCAATAAGTAGAAAAATACACTTCCTTAATGCAGAAGATGATTATTTACATGATAAGTTGTTTGGATCAGAAGATACCCTTGCTGCTATATTTAATCAAATAGAGCAAATATCAACCAGAACTGCAATGATGCGATTGCTAGGGACAAACCCTAATCGAATGATTGATGAGCTTACAGATATGTCAAAAGACCTATTGGATGATACTGGATATGTTAAGAGTAAAAGTAAGTTTAATAAAATAGCAAGCAATATGAAAGCTGGTCTTTCTGTTATTGATAGGTCTGCACAGGTATCAAAATTCGCCACAGCTAACAGAATAATATCTAACCTAAAGATAATATCCAACTTGGCAAAAATGGGAGGTTTGATCTTTACATCATCATCTGACCCTGCTCTGAAGAGGTTAGGTCTATCAAGACTAGAGGTAGACAGTAAGGGAGTATGGAAAACAATGCTCAACATAAATCCGTTAGAAATAAGGAATAAAGCAGATAAAAGAGTTTTGGAAAACAATATAGCAATGCTTGAAGCTGCGGGAGATGCTATGGTATATAGCAGAATAGATGTTGATAATATAGGAGCAAGTAGCGTTCTTAGTAGATTACAACACCAATTCTTTAATTTAAATGGAATGAATATGTGGAATAAGTGGCACAGAGAGTCATTTATTTTAGGCGCAGTCAAAAGGATGGGTGTAAACTCTCAATATTCAATGAAGGATTTGAGGGAAATGGGTGGGTCTAGTATGCTCCTTGATGCATTTGAAACATCTGGAATATCAGACTCAGATTGGGATTTAATAAGGTCTGTCGCAAAGCATATTGACAGAGATAACCCTGATATGATGACACCAGCTAACGGAAGGGGTAGTGATGTATATTTAACTTATGATATGGTTAGAAATATAGACCCTGAGATAGTAGCGAACTACTTAGGAAAAGATGTCAAATCACTAGAAGTAGAAAGATATATAAATGAATTGGCTGGAAAATATGGATCATTTTTAAATGAACAGATGGATTCATCTATATTAACTCCGGGTGTTAAAGAAAAGAGAATAATAAACTTTAATGAGGCAGAAGGAACTGCAATATCTTTAATAACAAAACTGTTTGCACAGTATAAGACCTTCCCAATAACAGCTTGGACTAAGATGAGTTCAAAGTATAAGGGTAAGGGATTACAGCAATACCTTGCATTAGTAAGTGCAGCAGGGATAGCAACAGCTATACAAATGGTAGCAATGAATGCTAGAGAGATATTAACAGGAAGAACCGCTAGACCTTGGGATACTAAACTTCTTAGTGAGGCATTTTTAAGATCAGGTGTTGGAGGATTGGGAGTAGATGTTTTATTTGGAATAGCAAATCCAGAAGGAAACAAAACTGATGTTATGAGTTTTCTTGGAGGACCAGCATTGAATATGATTTCCGATGGTGTTGATATGTCTTTATCTCAACCGTATCAGTCTACATTTGGAGAAGATACTGCATCTGATTCATTAATGAGAGTCGCTAAATTTGCAAAAAGTTGGATGCCATTTAATAATCATCCTCTAGTAAAAGCAATGGTAGTAGACCCTATATTTAACATGACAGCAGACCATTTGAATCCAGAAACTCTCAGAAGAACAGAAAGTTGGTATAGGAAGCGTGGACAAAAATATATATTTAATAGTCCTACAGGAAATGAAATTCCAATACTATCAGATGAGCTAATTTCTGGATTTGACTACTAACTAACATTTAACTACTTATAAGATTATGGCAGTCACAACCACAATATCAAAGATAACTTACACAGGGAATGGGACAACTACCTCATTCTCTATTCCATTTAAATTCGTTGATGACAGCCATATAGTTGTCAAAAACCTCACTACCACCACAGAGACAACGTGGGTAGATGGAACTGATTATACTTTATCAGGAGCAGGGAATGATGCAGGTGGAACTCTAACGGCAACAGCAGCACCAGCAGCAACAGAGACATTGTTAATTTACAGAACAGTCCCGTTGTTGCAGGAGTTGGATTTAGTTCTAACAGGAAGTTTTAATAGTCAAAACGTAGAGGATAGATTTGATTTACTCTATATGTTAGTTCAACAGCTAGGTGAAGGTATAGCACCGGGATCTGGCAACGTAAGCAAGCAGTTAAAGTTTCCTGACCAAGATGATACAAGCTTAGATGCAACATTACCGATTGCAGCAGATAGAGCGAACAAGGTATTAACCTTTGATGCTAATGGAGAACCTACTGCTACTGACATTGCTTTATCAGCACTTGGAAATCTGACAGGACCTTCAACGCAGACAGAGGGCAATCTTGCAATTTACTCTGCAACACAAGGGACATTAGAGCAAGACAGTAATATTGACCGTAGTTTATTTGACCAACAGACATTAGCATATGCAGCAAATATCACTTGGGATGCAGATAGCGGTCATATTGCAACTACAACTTTAGCGGGTAATCCTCAAATTGATATGAGTAATATCAAGGCGGGTAAGTATAGCCTTATTGTGATACAAGATGTCACTGGTGGTAGAACAGTTACTTGGGGAACAGCGTTTGCTAATGCTGATAATATTAGTTTAGACACAGACACCGGAGCAATATCAGTAGTAGAGTTTGTATCTGATGGGACAAAGATGTATCCGACAACTAGCTCTAGTGCAGCAAAGGCGATTAGTGGACTAGTAGGAACTTACCAAGATTTTGCATATGACATTAGCTCAGTTGAAGATGATATTGGATACCTACGCTGTAACGGACAGGCAGTTAGTAGAACTAAATATGCAGATTTATTTGGTGTATTGGGAACTACATACGGTGTAGGAGATGGTTCTACTACATTTGATCTTCCAGACTTAGAGACAGATGGTAGATTCCGTAGAGCATCAGGAACAGTTGGAACAATTCAAACCGACACTACTGCGGTAAATGGGTTATCAGATAGCGGTCATAGCCATGAAGCTAAGTCAGATTTACTTGGTGTCCCTGCATTAGACCACACTCACGATACAACAATAGGTGGCGGGTCATCTGCTGGAACATATACAAGTGGAACTGTAACAGGAGGAACAGAATTGCCAGATGGTAACCTTAATCAAGGAACAGACTCACTTGGTAATACTCAAAATGCTTCAGCAAGCTTAACAGGTGACGCAGAAACAAGACCTAACAACATCTCAGTAATGGTTGGCATCAAGTTCTAATGAGCAGCTACGGAAACAGGCTACACCTAAAGAATATCTCTACAGGCGCAGAGACTACCGACATCATGTGGGTAGTCCGAAAAGGCAGTGTAGTTCCGGTTCAATTGGGATTCGAGCTATCAGGTGGAGATTTCACCCTTTCAGATGGTGATTTCTCTCTTTCAGGTTTTGGATTAGGTGTAGATGTTTCTGAAGATATTACTCAGGTATCTCATGGATTTAGCGTAGGGGATGCTGTCTATTACGATGGAACTGATTATCAACTAGCAGATGCAAGCAATATTATATCTGTAGGAACTGGAATAGTTAGTAAAATAAAGACAGCAGATAACTTCTATGTTACCTTTATGGGATTAGTTCCAGACTTATCTGGTTTATCTCAAGGTGAATGGTATTATGTATCTGAGTCTACACCGGGCTTACTTACTACAACTCCGGGGAATACTATAATTAATCCAATTGGTAGAGCATTTAGTTCAACTGAGTTATTTGTATTTCCAATGAGAGCAGATCAAGTAGTTCCCGGATTGGACGGTTTGACAACTCGTAGTGATTATGATTCTGTTAATACTCAATACTTCTACACAGGTAGGGCAGCAACAGGGACAGCAACAAGTGCAGCAAGTTGGAAAATTAGCAGATATGATTTTAGCACAGGGGCAACTACATACGCAGATGGAGATCAGAGTTATGACAATATCTACG
>Ga0070749_10001174_pt1 | contig 17735 bp, 25 predicted proteins | sample VirMetDEL_Nov_18_FD_75180 | JGI IMG/M metagenome (GOLD analysis project Ga0070749, IMG submission 75180) | Aqueous microbial communities from the Delaware River and Bay under freshwater to marine salinity gradient to study organic matter... | ecosystem: Environmental > Aquatic > Marine >...
AAAGGAGTTACTGTAAGAATTACTCTTCCAAACTTCATAGGAACAAGATCATTTACAATACATATTACTCCATTGCAGTCTATTAAACTGCCTATAGTAATAGTTTGACTTTGTTCTGAGTCATGGTAAGTGACTTTCTTTTCTCCGTACTCATAGGAGTGTGCGACATCAGGAGAGCCAACAGCTTCCACTTTGTCTGATTCTGTGCGGGGTTCTATAATATATAACATAATTTTTAGTCTAGTTCTGGTACTTCCACTCCCAGGATTTCTCTTGCAAATTGAATCACATCTTGGATAAACTTATGTACTTCGTCCTTCTTACCCTTAGATAAGGATAAGGGAGTTTTAATAAACTGTCCTTGGAACATTATCTCTTCATAGAAGTACTTGTCCTTAAGGAATGTTACTACGTCTTCTTTGGTGTATACTTCGCCTGTAAGCGATTCAAAGCCTGCTTTTACTATAGGTACTAGGGTACTGTAAAAATAAGCCAACTGAGGGTTTGTTTTCTTAGAATCTAATCTAGTAATACAAACTTCTACATCTACTGAAGGATCTTGTTTCATAAGTTCTTTAAAGTATGATTGCATTAACTCTTTATCTCCCTTAAGATAAACGTTACCATCTATATTAAGGGAGAGAGTTGCAGGTATGTAAACTCTATTTATCATTAGTTCTCTTTTCTATTTCTTCCAAAAGCAAAAATGCTAACTCTTCGTCTTCTTCTATCTGGCTACTTACGTTTCTCTTCTGCAAATATCCGTCTAAAATTTTAATAAAGTAAGCATTTTTTGCTTTTGCTTCGTTAATTGCTTTTCGTAAATCGTCATTGACAAACTCACGGATAAACTGATACTGTGTGTTAACTGCTCTAGCAAGGAGGTAAGTTCTTCTTACTTCTTTTATCTGTTCATCTGTCATTACTCTGCTGCGTAACCAAAGAATACATAATTTCCATCACACTCGTCCTTGCTCTTTTTGTATTCAATCTTAGCAACTTGAGTGTTACCCTCAACTAAATGCTTAGTAATGTTTACTGTAGTATTTATTTTAGTACGTTCTGTATAGTCTCTAGCCATCTTAATTGCTTCTCCTTGTAAGATATGACTGGCTACCAATCTTTTGTGTGTTCTAACCTCATACCTAGTTTCCCAAACTCGCTTACCTACCTGTGGATTTAACTCTACTTGAGTTTTAATCTTGTTAGAGTTCCCTTTAGGTTCTTTAACACAAATTGCCCAGCAGTCTCTCTTTCCGAGATAGTCGTAAGCATCTTCTATAAATTGATTTAAATCTTTACCTGATGCTTTGTATTTGTTAGTTGCATCTGTAAAGGCATGAGTTGTGCTTATAGTTCCGTTGTACGGATCAATTCCACACTCATCAATAGCTTCTTCTACTAATAAATCGTACCCTTCTTTCATAGAAGGGGCTGTTATTCTGTTGTAAAATGTTGTTGCTCCCATGATTTTAATTTTAGTTTAGTTTATTTTTTCCAATACGGTGCAATACAGGGATCTGCTTTAAGAGGTACTCTCTTACAAAACTTAGCGCCTGCATCTACCATTGCTTTTTCTAATTGTGCAGCAGTCTGTTGCGCAATTTCCTCAGGTGTCTCTACCAATATCTCGTCATGTATTATATTGACTATCAATACTTTAAACAATAAGTTATTTGGTACTAGATATTTAGTCCAGAAGTATACACAAGCTAACTTGGTAATTTCTGCACTTTCTCCTTGGATAGGATAGTTCAATGACATACGTTCAATGTCTCCACGCTTTCTAAAGAATTGGCTTACCTTTTCTTTCATCTCTCTAGCTGTAGGTGTATTTGAATTTTTCATTTGCTTATACCTATCCCAGAAGTCTTTGTTCATCTCGTTTTTAAGTTTAGAAAACTCATCGTAGTAATCTACGTAAGACTTCTTACCTGTTACGGGTGAGATGAGAACGTAGCCATTCTCTACGCCAAACTTCTTTGCTTCGTCAAAATAAGACTTAAGTCCTGGAAAAGCTTTAAAGTAAGAATCGTAGATATGCTGACCTTGTTCTACACTAAGACCTAGTTGATCTGCAATACCGATACCTGAGCCACCATAGTTAATAGCAAAGCCTGCTACCTTAGCTGATTGTCTTTTGTCTTTATGTTTCTTTTTAATGTCGTTTAAGTCCATACCGTCCAATTCATTGTACATCTTAGATGCAACGAATGAGTGCATGTCTCCTAAATCTTTGTCGTAGAATTCTAAAAGGTTTTTATCTAGACACTTGTTAACTAATACAATTTGTTCTTGACCTGTATAGTCACAACCTACTAGAGTGTTTCCTTTTGCTGCTACAAAGCATGACCTTGTTTCTTGGTCTGAGGGAATGTTTTGAAAGTTAAAGTTCTTTACGTCTCCTGATTTACCACCACTAGATAAGCGTCCTGTGTTCATCAACTGCTTAAACTGTGTGTGGATTCTTCCGCTTACTGGATTGATTTGGTCTATCCAGTTCTGTCCGTAAGTACCTATGTCCTTTTGAGCTCCCTTAAACTTCAAATAAAGATCAATAATTGGATACTTTGAGCTGTATTTTACCAGATGGTTAGCTTCAATTGTATCTTTAGTCTTTCCTTTCTCTACTACTTTGGTGTTTACACCTAATGTCTGAAAGAATTCTACCACCTGTGAAGGTGAGTTCCAATTCACATTAACCTTAGTAGAAAAAGAGAAGAGGTCGAGTTGAGAGTCAATAAACTTTTCCATCTTATTGTCTAAGATGAATTGGTTTAACTGTGCTTCTGCTTCATCAGCTATCTTTTGTACTTTGTTTATTTTAGCTGTCCATTGCTCTACATCTAGTTTCATTCCTGAATACTCAATGTAAGCTAAGACTAATACAAACTTATTGTCCAAATCAATGGACACTGATGTACCATCTGCTAGCTGTAAGAATTCTTGTTTGTCCTTTAATTCGTGTAGATACTTTACGTCATACGCAGAGTACTTTACGAAACCTTCAGTAAGTCTACCTGTAATATTTAAACGCTCTTCCTTGCTTAGTACGATTCCACAATGACGTAGTACACAAGCAGCAAGCGAACATCTATGGCTTTCTATACCTAGGCGAGATGTTTTTTCTCCTAAGAAGGTATCGTATACCTTTGTTGGAACTACCCTATAATGATAAAGGAATCTTAGGTCAAACTTTAAGTTATGACCAATAAGACCCTTAGTCTCTAATAACTCTTTGTATTCGTTGATGTCAATCGTAGTTAAGTCTATTACGTATTGAACATCGTTATCTCCTAACTGAAGAGTATATAGTTTACAAGTGTAAGGATCAAAACCTGAGGTCTCTGTATCCAAACCTATCCACTCTAACTTGTTTAAGTATTTGAGAGATTCTTGTACTGTAGTAAGGGTAATGTCGGGTAAGGAGATATCTTGTTTGGTAACTAGATATATCATTTTAAAATTGGTTCTACTATCTTGTTGTACTGATGTAATGCTTCTCTAAGCTTCTGATACTTCTGATCTTGTGAATAGTTGCCTTGTTCGATATCTGTAAGGCAGGTTCTATATACATCATAGATAAGTTTTCTATCATGATTGCTTAGCTTAAGAATCTTGTTTGATAGTTGTAACATGTCTTCTGTGGTATCTTCTCCCCATATCTTGTTTAGGGACTTACCCAAGTTCCATACGTGATGAGGGGTATAAAGATTACACTTAGGACAAGCTGGTAATAAGTTAGTCAAGTGATAACGAGTAGATACTTTAGTACGTCCTACAAAGTGGGCACACTGTAAGCCTTTAGGATCAAGGGTAATCTCACAAGCATGACACTTATTAATATGTGCACCTCTTACTAACCAAGAAGTTATTTGGTCTAACTTAGTTTGAGTAATGGTTTCTTGTTTGATTTTACGTTTAATCTCTTTGCGTACTTTCTGTTTAGCTTTCTTTTCTTTTACTACACATCCTGCACAAAGTCTTTTAGTCTTGTTGGCGATAGCTTTTACTTTACCGCACTCAGAACATGGCTTCTGCAAATCTTTTTCCTCGGGATTTCCTTTTACAGGAACTTTCTTTATTGTTCTCTTTAACATACTTTACAAATATAAACAAAAGAAAAGGGGATCTGTTGACCCCCTAATCTTTTTTGGCATGCAAGAGAATTACAAAGTTAACCTAGCCTCGTGTATAGGAGTGTAAGTTTCAGAAATTAATTCTAAACCTCTGTTGTTGATGTTGTAAGCTGTACCGTGGATTAAAGACTCACGTTTATGCTCAATGCTCTTATGTCCCATCATATAGTTAGTGAAACGAGTAGTAGCATTAAACAAAGCATACGCTGTGTTACCATGAGTGTTATACTCTGTAGCAATAGCTTGTCTAAAATCTAAGATACGATTTTTAGTACGTCCAGCTTCTCCATCACCTCCGATGATTCCTAAGATAAACTCGTCTGTAACTACTTCGGGAATGTTTACTTTGCTTAACTCAATCAGCTTCTCAACGAATTGCTCTTCTTGATAGAGAGAGTTTTGTAACTGAGAGATGATAATTGCTAAGCGACCATGAGAGTTTTTAGTGTGTCTTACCCTCTGAGAGTCTCTTAGAGCCATGTAAAAGGTATTAGCACATACAACAGTCACATTAGTCGCTCCAAAGCCAATAGGAGCACTCCCATCGTGTGATGTAAGAGCTGTAAGGAATCGCTTATTATCAGATCCACCGATAGTAACATCAGTTAGAGGGAATTGATAGTATACTTTTTGGCCGTCTCCTAAGAAACCTCCTCTTTCTCCTGAGATATTAACCCTAGCAGCAGCTTCTAAAAGCATGTCTAAGATTTCTTCGTTTTGTGTAGGAACATATTTTGCTCCTACAATACCTAAACACTTGTTGTTATCTCCTCTAAAGATACCATAAGCAGGAGTAGGTTCTCCATTAGGACCTACTAGTCCACGTTTTTCTACTGTCCAGTTAGTCCTGGAGTTTTCTAATAATTGTTGTTTATTCATAAGGCTGGTCTTTTAAATGTTTCAATAAAGTTTCTTAGTTCTTCTAATTCTTTAATTCTACCTTGTACTTCACAATACTCGTACTCGGTGCTTTGTTCCATTAGTTTTGTTTGTTTTACTCTTTCTGTAAAGTGTTCTATTAACTTAGATTTAAATTCTAAGTGGCTTAGTGTTTCAAAATCTTGCCAATTCATGTTTTTTATTTTAAGTTTTGTAGCCAATCAATCTGTTCTCCGTTGTTGGCCATTAGTATTTCGTTTATTCTTTTAAAGTGGTCACAATTCCACTTACCTCCACCGTATAAAGCGGCTGCAGGATGTGGTGCAACTAAAATGTGATGAAAGTTATCATCAATTAAAGGAGCAAACTTTAAAGCATCTTTACCCCAGAAACAAAAGATAAGTCCTGAAGTATTATCGTTTAAAGTTTTGAATACAGCCTCTGTAAACTGATGCCAGTGAGCTAGGTGAGAACCTGACTTACCTTCTTCAATAGTTAAAGCTGCGTTAATTAAAAGAACTCCTTGCTTAGTCCATGCTTCTAGGTCCATGTCAATAGGAAATGTAAGTTCGTCTGGATAAATGTCTTCTTTAATCTTGTTATACATAACCCTTAAAGAAGGAGGAACTTGATCTCTATTTCTAGGACTAAAAGCTAAGCCATGTGCTGTGGGTTCTCCTTTGTATCTACCTGGATACGGATCCATACCTAAAATAACCACCCTAACTTTCTGAAAAGGGGTTAAATTAAAAGCCTTGAAGACTTCATCTTTATATGGAAGAATAGACTTAGTCTTTCTCTCATTTGCAATGAAACCTCCAAGGCTTTTAAAATATGGACTTTCTAATGTATCTCTTAAGTGTAGGTACCAATCATCAGGAATTGCTACTATTTTTTGCATTTTTGTTTCTAAGTAATCTTCTTTGTCTAGGATTCAACATTTGTATTACGATGTTAGGATTAAGCTTAGTAGTCATAATCCCTGGATTTGCTTGCTCAATTCTATTAAGCACTTGGTTATACCTTGTTTTATAACTTGCAATAGTATCATAGAAATCGCAGTGCTGTCTAATAGAATGTATGATTGTAGAATGATCTTTGTTCAAGAGTTCTCCTACTTTCATATAAGTATAATGGAATTGTATTAACAAGGTAGCAGCAAACTGAAACCTAGCTTCTACAAACTCTCTCTTACGACTATATAAAATAAAGTCCGCAATACTTACTTTGTGCACATCACATACAATTTGCATAACCTGTGTCTCAAAGTCGTTAAAACAACTTAGATTTATTTTAATTTGTTTAGCCTTTTCTTCTGCAAGTCTTTTTCTTTCTTTGTAGACCTCAGGATCTATTTCTCCAATCTTTCTTTCGTAATACCGTTTGTTTTCGGTTTTCTTTGAAACTAGCTTTAGTAGACCTGCTCTTTCAAGTTGTCCTACTTCTAGTTTATTGAATACAATTTCTAAAGCTTCGTCTACAATATCTTTAATTCTTGGCATAGTTTGATTAATTTTTCTTTTCCGTGTTCTTTATAAATGTCACTAATGTCCTTTCCTAGACTTGCATGATGGTATAATACAGGTATGTCGTACATCTCTGATATTTTCTTTGCACCTTCTATACCTGCTCTATCTGCATCAAACCACACATATATCTTATCGAATCTTGCTCTAAGTAATTCGTAAGCATTTTCCGATATGGGCGTAGTTTCGCTTCTTACTGCAACTGCGTTAACCCCAATAGAGTGTAAGGTCATAACATCTTTAGTACCTTTAGTAATGACTAATGTAGTTCCCTTATGAGGGAGTTGGGTGTATCCTTCTAGCATACCTCCAAAGAAGTTAGTTCTAAACTTTACTCTCTTTTCTGCAAAGGGACGGTATAGTTTAAACTTATCTTTTTCTTTATAACGATAGCAAGGATCAAAGTCATTATTTATGTACCAGATGTTTTCAGCTATCCAAGCTTTCTCTACTCGTCTTATGTCAAAAAACTTAAGGATACTTGGTGTTACTCCAAATTGAGCCCAATATTCAAAGTCTTTTTGTGTAAAACGGGTAAGTTTAACTTTGATAGATGCTGGCTTTACTTCTGCGGGTTTAACTGTTTTAAGACTATCGACTTCTATTTTAAGACCTAACCTATCTTCTAGGCTAAAGTTCTTAAGTTGGAAGTCAGACTCAATCTTATAGAGGATATCTGGATACTCGTAACCAGTTCTCATCTGAGCTATGTCTATACAGTTGTAGTGAATCTTTTCAGTAGCGTAATCTATAAAATAAAGATTACCTCCCTGACTCCACTTAAAGAAGCATGTTGCATGTTTGTCTGATCTGAAAGGATTCTTGTACTTGTTTCTAAAGTTAATTTTTTCTCCGAAGTAAAACTCCATGAGTGTTTCTTGACCTATTAACTTGTAAAGAGTTTGTACGTTAGGTCTTATTTCTATACTTGTCAGATCCATAAGGAAGGTTTTTAAAAGAAAAAGGGGCTACAAATGTAACCCCTTTTCTTAAAAATGAAACAGTTAGTTTAAATTAAAACAAGCTATCTACGTCATCACTAACAGGAGCAGTAGCTACTTCGCTCTTTTCCCATGACATCATATCACTAGAGAAAGGGCTTTCTACTTCGTTAGCAGCAGGTGCATTGTTCTCGGTGTATTCTTTGAAATCAAAGTTTCCATAGTAACTCTTGAAGCCGTACTCACCAGTAACTTGCTTAGCTACATAGTCAGTAATCTTACTGTTTACGTTTACAAATACTTTAGTACATACGTCTTGGTACTTATCGTCTTTGATTCCCAACAACACCTTAACGCCCATGTTGGCTTTGTTAAAGTGTGCAAAGAAATCTACCAACTCGTTACCTTTACCTTTTGCAATAGAACTCCAAGAGTCCAATACAAATGGCTTCTCTTTAGGAGAGATATTACCGTAAGCCTTCAATAAAGAATATACAGTTTCTTCTCCACCTTTAGCTTCACGAACACTCTTAAGGTCCATTCTACGAGAAGGATCTAAGCCTGCTTGTGCTTCACTTAAAGCAGCTAAGTTTTCAGCCCAAGAAGTACGAGTAAAGTTATCAATAAACTGTTTCTTACCTGCTTGAGAGGTACGAGTGTCATTGTTTACCCATAAAGAAAACTTACCACTCAATTCTGTTTTAAAGTCAGGATGGTTTACATACCAGAAGTCCAAACGCATTCCGTTTTCTCCTTCATAGTTGGGCTCTTTTACTTTGTCTTCGTCAATCCCTAGTAAAGCAGCAAGTGTTTTAGTGTTAGGGTTAACAGCTACAATTTGAATTGGAGCAAATCCTGTGTACATCTTTTTGCCTGATGAAGGCTCTCTGGTTTCTAATTCGTCAAATTTCATAATAATAATTTTTTTGTTTTTTGTTTTGTTTTATTTTTACTTTAATACTTCTTCTGCGTAGTAAGAGTCGATAGACTCACACACTGATTTAAGGTCATTAGGGATTAAGGTTTCTGAGAACATACCCATTGGGCTCTTAGCAGGGTAGTTGCGGAAACGGTTAGTCACAAAATGATAAGTTGCATTCTCGTCTTTGTCTTCACCTACGTGAGTGTAAAGACAGATTGTAAACAATCCTTCGAGAACAATTTGGTTATCCAACGCTTTACCGATAGTCTTAATCTTCTGACCTACGATATGTCCATCATCCTCGATTGTTTCGCTGTGAGTGATGTAGAATACTTTAAGGTCATTACGAAGCTTACGAGCAGTAGTAAGCATGTTGGTTACATCCTTAGCTAAGTTAACAAACTTACCAAAACCTACTTCGTTAGCTTTCTTCATCATAAGGAATGACATAGAGTAGATAGCATCATCCATTACGATGTTCTTAATGTGTGCTGCTTTCTCGCTAATCTGTTGCAACAAAGTTGTAATTTGGTTGATGTCGTCTACCTCCATGTAATTTTTAGATTCTAGGTTGTAGAGTTTCTCAGCTCCTTTGAAAGGCAATTCTTTCCGTGCTACATTGATAATAAAGGTTTCTTTTGGGTCTAAAGTCCTGATAGAGGTAGATTTACCTGTACCTGAAGGACCTACAATTGCGATTAGTTTTGATGACATATTGTTTAATTTATTTTATTTTCTTCTATGCTGTCTACGATATCACCTGGTGTATCCCAACCAAAGTTGGCTACAAAGTGTACTGCTGCTTGGAAACAATTAATAATACTCTTTTCAGGGTTCTCTAAGAGTTCTTCTCTCATAGCTTCGTTATTAAACAGTTCTTCTGATACCCATAGAATGTATTCATTTTCTTGTTCTGTTGTCCAGGTATGCTTTTCATACCATCCGTCTTCTTGGAAGTCTATAGTGGAGTAATCTACATTGATCATCTCACACATCTTCCGTACTAGTTGTACTAAATAAGGGTTCTTTTCTTCTTCGATCATTTTATTGTCTTGTTTTTCTTAAAAAATTCTCATAATGACTAGCTGTAGGGCTATTCATCTCTTGGGGTCTAGGTAATTCTTCAAACTCTCCGTTAGCTCCATTAAAGTATAGACCGATGCTTGAGTTTTCTAAGCCAAAGTATCTATCTTTTAGGAATTTAAGGGACCTGTAATGGTTACCTAGTAATGATACATCATAGCCATTATGTGTAGCTATGTTGTATCTAGCAGGACTAAACAAACCTATTACTACTTCGTAGTCTTGGTGTACACCCTTATTGATATGAAGCTCCTCCATTGAGGGTTCTAGCTTCTCTTCCATAAGTTGACCTTTGTAAGTGTAAGTTTGTTTTTCTGAAGCTGGTGTTTGTTGGTGGACTATTACATTGACCATCTTAAAACGCTTAGAGAATATGTCAAGGACATAATCCTTAATCATAAAGTCAAATGTTTGATAAGATGATAACTTCATCTTGGTGTCAGGAGCTAGCTCATTAGATAAAAGACTGATATGGTCTAACACAAAAAACACCCATAGATCGTCTGACTTATAAGTATAGCCTGTTATTATACGCTTACCTTCTTCTATCTCTTTGTAGGTGTATTCTCCTATCTCAGGATTCTCAAAGAATGCTTTTACGTATTTAGCCATACCTGTGGGATTTCTGATGTAGTCAACTACCTCTACTGACTTCTCTAATGTGTTGATGAACTTCTCTCCTTGCTTTACTTTTTCTAATAACTCACTACTTAAAGTATAGTTACCTACTGATTTCAGTTGAGATACACTGATTGTAATCCGGTGTTTCTCATACATATACATAGATAGGAACGAAAGCCAAAAGTCTGTAGCACTTTCCTCTAGGGCAAAGTAGAAGATTTTAGGAACTATGTTTGTGTTCTGTGTCTTCTTCATGATGTTAAGGATAGTCATGTATTTAGCAAACTTTGACTTACCTACACCTGAAGCAGCAGTTAAACAAGTAATAGAACCTTTAGTAAATCCTCCATAGTGTTCTGCTAAACGAGGAAATGGAGGAGGTATAGCTGTTAAGCCACCTGTCTCTTTGATAATCTTGTTACCCTCAATCTGACTTATTAACTTCTCAAAGTTCATAATTAGAGGATTTGGTGACTATTGTAAGCAGGTCCACTACCATTCTTGAGTTCTTCACACCACTTAGCTAAGTCGCTTTGGTCTACTCCATCTACCTTCTTGAAGATAAAGTAACCACACTCTCTGATAAATCTAATACTTCCTTGCTGTTTAAGAGTACTAATGTATAGATCAGTAGCTTGTGAGATTTCTTCAAGAGTATAATCATACTCAGAGAGAAACTTAATAAGACGCTTAACTACGCTGGACTTATCAGTTGTTTTACCTGATACTCCTAGATTCTTAGCACTAAACTTAGAGATAAAATCAGCCAACCATGTAGGAGGTATACTTAAGTCTCTATTAGGAGCAGTGTTTATGTGTGTAGTCTTTAACTTTTCAAGAGCAGATAACTCACCAACAGATTCAGTTATATCAAGATCTTGTAGTGCTTTAGGAGTCCAACTATAAGTTGTTCCGTTAAACAGAAGTTTCTCTTCGTAAATCCATTTGTCGATCATCTTCTCCTGTTTGGCTAGTGCCCAGAGTATTTCGTAGAATGTCTTTTTCATCTGTCTGTTTCGTTAAAGTAAAGTTTACGCCTGCAAATATTTCCTTTGAAATAATCTTAGGCGGGTCTACAAAGATAGTCGATTCTTCATCTTTTTCCAAGTCAATTTGGTCTTCTAACCACATTTTTTTCATAAAAAGAAAGCCTGGATGTGACTCCAGGCTATCTCCATAATGTTCTATTTCTATCATTTACATATCTACTATTTCTTGAAAATCAATCTTTCTTTCCACACACTCTTTAATCTTAGATTCTACGTAATCTTGGTCTTCTGCAACTACGTTAAAGACACTTTCACAAGCAGTACAACAAGTGTGTAGTAAAAGATCATTAGTGATTATTAAACCGTTTTCATTATAACAGTGAGGACAGATGTCATCCATGATCATTTCATCAAGTAGATCTTGACCCATTGCTTTAACTGTAGGAAAGAAAACAGAATAAGACTTAAGCTCTTCCCTAATTTTAGGATCTGTGTACTCAGGATAGCATTCCATAATCCACTCGTTATAGGCTTCGTATGCTCTTTCATCGTCTGATTCATCTATCATTTCAGAAGGCATTTCTCTGCTCCAATAAGTAGGTTCCTTAGTTTTTTTAGATTCTGTAGACGCTGAGGGTTCAAAGAAATCTATTTTATATCCTGTTAACTGAGCCTTTTGCTCTTTAGTAAGTTCCACCCAATCTCCAGCCACTGCATCATAGTACCAATCATCTTCTTCTGTGTCAAACATATGAATCTGACGACCACCATAACCAATGGGGGTAGAGGTAGATCTAACTTTAGATCCTCCATAAGGAAGTTCTGACCTAGAGTATGTAGGAAATGTAAGCGGAATGTTCCTTTCAGCAAGCATAGTAAGCATTTCATAAGCAAAACTAAAAGCATTAATTAGAAGTGCTACACTAGCTATTTCGGTATTAGAATGCTCGTTAAAATAACCACATGATAGATTGTGAGAAGATACTTTAAGACCTCTTTTACGTAAACCACCGACATCAGTTGCTGTACCTGAGTTAAGAGTATAACCATACTTCTCCATCAAAGGTTCAATCAAATCATAATGCTCAGGATTAAAAGTCTGAACTCCGTTAGTAAACTTAATAAAGTCATTGGTATAAGACCTACGATCCAGCTGAGTAACTACTAGTGAGTTGTCAAAGAAAGACATATCACAGCAATTAGTACCTACAATTCCTCGTTCCTCACCATAAGGCAAGAATACCTTACATACAGGCATCATCTTAAGCATCTGAATAGCAAAGCATACACCTACTGAATCATCAAGACCTAAGCCACATTGTTCACCTGTTGCATCATCAAAGCCAAAAATCCACTTATCCGTTTTAAAGATACGCATACCTACATGATACTCTTGAGCTGTGTCATAATGAGCTACTACTGTAGGATAGAATTCAGCTTCTCCCTTAGTGCAATAAATATTCCCTCCCTTTTCTACTACTGTTACACCTTCTATATTAGAAATTAATTCTACAAGCCAATCTTTCTTCAGTCTTTCCATTTCTGGCTGATAAGTAGGGCTTTGTTGATACATGATGTCAAACAGTAGATCAAAGTCTACAGGGAAATCTCCTTTAATAGTGTGGTCTATACTTTCTAGTCGGCTAGCGTAACTGCTAACATAAGATTTTGTCATTGTTTTTCTTTTAGTTTAGTTTAAATAAGGAACTCACGTTCGTTGTTTTCTTGAATTTGCTCTTGTATTACTTCTTCCTCCATTTCTAATTCTACTTCTTCTGTAACAGTATTAGGCTGTATCAAACTTAGTTCCTCTAAAGTTTCACGAACTTGTTCTATTGGTGGTACAATGAAGGTTGTGTACATGCTAGAAGTATTAGAACTAATAAATCCATTAGCAGAAGTATGTATGTAGGTAGAATTACCACTGCTAGTAACTAGTTGTTGTCTTGCAATTTCTAACTGGCTTCTAATTTGTTCTTGTGCTCTCCTGTAAGCTTCTTCAGAGTCGTAAGCATCTTCAGGAATGTTTGGATCATTCTTATGATAGAAGCTAAATCCGTTAGTAAAGTAGAAGTCTTCATCTAGAATAAAATAACCAAAACCATTCTCATATTCTCTGAGTTGTTCGTCATTTATATGAGCATACTCTCCATTATTCAACCTAAGAGATCTAACTGTAAGAACAGTTTCTCCGTCATAGGTTTCTACTGAATCATCTTCTATTGTAATATAAGAATCATCTACTTCACAATAAATGTAACAACTACTACAAGCATAATTATCTTCATGATCACCTGCAGTAATATAAGTTGAATTGTCTTCGTCTACATGATCCCCACAGATGCAACACTCTAGTCTTTCACTTGAGTTGTAACGAGTAAAGCAACCTCCAGTAGATCTGAACTGCCAATACTCATCGTGAAGATGTTGATTTGTTAGAATCATTCTATTAGGATCATAGTTACAGAGAGTATCTACATAAGGAAAATGTTGAATACCTGTTAAGTCAATGTTTAGAGAGAAGTTTCTATGAGCTTGATACAAAGTTTCATAACCAGCTCCCATTAGTGTGTTCTTAAGCAAGTTATGAGTCTCATCAGTTGTAAAATAGATACGGTCAAACATAAACTTACCTTCGATATTCCACATAATACAACGAGCAGCAATCTTACCTGATCTCTTAAGTACAGCCATCTTCACTTTCTCTGGGTACTTGGTATAGATTTCAAAATATCTTTGACAGTTGTAGTAACGCATACAAGAATTGCCTAAGGTACCTGAATGTTGATAGTAGTTATCTTCGTAGTAAGCATCTTTAATCGCTTCTCCTTCAATAATAGCGAAGTCATACAAAGGATTAGATACAGTAATCAAAGAGGCATATGCTTCTGCGAATGCAGTAACCTCTCTATCTGAATACTTGTCTCCAAACAACCTACGTACAATCTTACCAATAGAAGTATGATAACGCTTCTTAAAGTTCCATACTTCTTTGATAGTTACTGAAGTGTTCTCAAACTCTACAGCCAATACTCTCTCCCAGTTATTTGAATGAATATGAAGTCCGTGTCTACCTACTTCAAATCTACCTGTTCCTCGAGTTCTAGAGTTGCGAATACGAAGTATCTCCGAGTCTTCTGAAAGATAAGTATTTTTAAAGTCTAGAAAACATTGTTGAGCTGGTTCATTGTTCCAGAATTCTTGACTAAAATGTGCAATACTGTCTTCTACACGATCAATAGGATAAACTCTGTCACCTAGGTGTCTAGAAGTTAACTTTAGTTGATATGTATAGGTTAAGTCGTCTGTAGTAGGATTTTCTGGGACAGCAGACCTATCTCTACGTCTACCTTTTTGCATGTAAATCTTAACAATAGTTCCAGGATGAATCATCTCCATTGTGGTTTCTTGTCCTGCAAGTCTTTCTTCACGGTCCTTATCTAAATAAGAAATCTTAGTATAGTCCGCTTGAGATAGACCTAGATAGTTACAATACTTACCTTCTAAAGGAACATACTTAAGGTTTAGAATGTCTTCAGCTACTGCTTTTGCTTGTTCGCTACAGTTACTTGCTAGTAATTTGTTTAGACGAGCTTTTAGGTCTTTGTGTAATACGAATTTGTTTCTTGCTACTCTTACTCTTCGTTTGGGTAAGTTAGCAAGTGAGTCAGCAGATACTTGTAAGGTGTTTGCTGTTTCCATAAATTCCATTGAGAATGGATCATCAATGATTTGAGCTGCAATTAGCTCCTGTGGTTGTGAATTAGGCATATTATTTAGTTTAAATTGGTTTAAAACAAAAAAGCACCCCTAGAGGTGCTTTCATTAGATTTTTCTTTTTAATTTAAAGTTGTTCTGGTGTTTTCTCGCTATCTTTTTTGTAACGGTGAGCTAGCAGTAGATTTTTTTCTGTTAGGGCTTTTTTAAACTCTCGGTCTCTTTCATTCTCTGAATAAAACGTGTAGTCTTCGTTCTTCTTCATTGTCTTTACAATCAAGTGAAATTCTATGACTGTACCTTCTTCGCTTAACGTATACTCCATTATTCAAAGATAGCACAAAAATCTGCTACAACGCCTATAAACAAGGAGATTACGGAGACCAAGAGAAGAGAGAATGCAAAGAACTCGTTACTACTCATACAATTAGTATTCTTAAGTTTTCTTCCAATATTTCTACATGCTCCTCTCATTGATGTGTTGTTTTACCTCTTGCCAGAATAAAATTGCATTGTGCATAGACACATCTTCTGCTTTAACATAGTTATCCATATCTCTATACTCAGAGATAATCTTGTCGATAGTGTAGTTGGCAATCTGTTTAAATCTGTAGTAATCCATTTGAAAACCTAATGTCTTCATAATTTCTACCTCCATTGCAGCAGCTTGTGTTTTGGGACTCATGTTACAAATATACAGTCTTAAAGTTTTTCTGCCTTCTCTTCGAATCTATATTTTAACTCATCTTTAAAGATTTCTTTGTAGAAGTCTGAAAGTTGGTGTTGAGTTTTTAGTATAGCTTCTATGTGGTCGAAGTCTAAATTTTTAACGGGTTTGTAGGTTAAGGGTTGTTGTCCATCCTTACCTCTTGTACCCCAATGAACGGCTTCTCTCCTAGTTAAGTGTGAGCCATCGTCATAAACGCTTAGTTCTTCATAAGTTCCTACATGCCTTCTAAGATAATCTGTGCCTCCATCTACCATAAGAACTTCTTTAGTGATAGTATCCTTATAAGTTACATAATCATGTCGATTATATGAAGTAAGGATAGTACCATCTGGTGTTTTAATCCTGTTTAAAAGGATTTTCTTTTCCGTAGTCATAAGTTAGTATATAAGCTTGTTTAATTGTTGTTGTGATGCTTCCGTTGATATCAACTGTTTCACTTTTACACTCATAGGTTTTAAACTTGTAGCCTGCTTTAGTAAAGAAGTTAAGCGAAGTTAAGTTATTCGCTTTAACTCTTGTAATTACAGTTACAAATTCTTTTGTCTCTTCATAGATAGACTTGATAACATAGTCTATTAGAAAAGTTGCATAACCTTGTCTTTGATACTTTTCTGCTACATGAATAAAGTTAATACGATAGCATTCTTTTTTCTTTCTCATTAACATTACAGCTACTATATCCAATCCGTCTTGAATAGCATGTACTGTTAAGGTAGGGTCGTTAAACGACTTTTCCGTAAATTGTACTCCGAAATGATCTGTAATAAACTGAAAATATTTAAGATCTTTTCTGTTGTAATAAGAAATTTGAGTTAGCATAAATAGTTTTAGTTTCGTGTTTATAGATAGCTCTTTTATAAAGCTCTCTGAAAGCAAATCTATTAATACCTAAGTGTCTTCCTGCTCTTTCATAGCTGTATCCTAAATCATCTCTTAAGATAAGGGCAGCATATTGTCTAGGAGTAAAACCTTTTAGGTCTAGTTTGAGAGGGGTGCTTTGATCGTTGGATGACATACGTAGTTTTCTAAGATAATGTCGTTAACAGAACTGCAAAAGATTCCATCTCTAACCTGTACAGTAGGTAACGGATAAGGTGTTCTTGTAATCTGTTCTTGGGCTTGTTCAATATGATTGAGATAAAGATGAGTGTCGCCTAGGTTACCTATTAGTTGGTCAGGTATCATATTAACCTCATCAGCAATCATAGTTAATAATAAAGCATAAGAAGCGATATTAAAGGGAAGACCTAAGAATGCATCTACTGAACGCTGATTCCACATTAAAGAGATTGCTCTGGTCGGTATGTTAGCTTGAGTTAAAGCTGTATCAATAGTATTTTCTATAGCATCTCCTAAGTTTACTTTCATGAAGGGTACGTCTATTTTATTTTCAAACTTAGAGTTATAATTTTCTACTCTTTCTACTCTACTCAATTCTCTTGTATAAACTTGAAATCCATAATGACAAGGAGGAAGTACCATATCTTCAAGAGCATCTACATTCCAAGCACTAACCATCAGTCTTCTAGAGTCTGGATTGTGTTTAAGATTGTGGATTAGACTTTTAATCTGGTCAATTGAACCTCCTGCTAAGTCTGTTGAAGGCCATTTTCTCCACTGAGCACCATAAATAGGACCTAATTCACCGTATCTAGCAGCAAAGTTAGGGTTAGTCTTGATTTGTTCTGCAAACTCTTCTATAGTGTAAGCGTCTCTATCATTTGGTCTAGCTTCACGATAAGATTTATAAGCATCACCTGTCCAAATATTACATCCGTTATCTAAGAGATACTTAATGTTTGTGTCACCTTTTAAAAACCACAGTAACTCAGTTACTATTGTCTTCCAAGGCATCTTCTTAGTGGTTAAGAGAGGAAATCCCTCACTCATTCTGTGTCTGATAGTGTAGCCAAAGATTGACTTAGTACCTGTTCCTGTTCTATCTGACTTCTCTATTCCGTAATCTAAGATAGATTGAAGTAGGATCTGATATTGTGTATCTATACTGTTCATTTAAGTGAGTTTAGTTTTTCTTCTAAAAAATCATTTATCTTGTAAAGTAATGTAGTAATGCTTTCAACTATTGCTTCTAGTATAAGTATTACAACACCTCTTAATCCAAAGAAGAACATTAAAGACAAAAGAGTTATTCTAAATATAAATAGTTTCATATTATAACTTATTTAAA
>Ga0070749_10001176_pt1 | contig 17716 bp, 16 predicted proteins | sample VirMetDEL_Nov_18_FD_75180 | JGI IMG/M metagenome (GOLD analysis project Ga0070749, IMG submission 75180) | Aqueous microbial communities from the Delaware River and Bay under freshwater to marine salinity gradient to study organic matter... | ecosystem: Environmental > Aquatic > Marine >...
AATGTCATATAATGATACACAATCCCGCAAGGGATAGTGTATCAGCAAACATCCCCGGAGGGTGATGTTTTGCACTAGCATAAAATGGTACCATCCTATTGTACATAAAAAACGCTTACTTTCACCTATAACAACAAATATCAACTAACATACCAATTAATACCATAGTACAAGATATAATCATTCCAAAAACTATTAAATTAAATTCAACTAGCATCCTATATATTAGCTCTTTTTAATTTTGTCACCCGGTAATAATAATTTCTGCTCCATTCTGCGTGTCTTTCTTTATTATTTTCATAATACTTTTTTTGATAAGCCTTTACTTCATCTACATGTCTTTCCATCCACTTTTTATGTGTATCTCTCATCTTCTCCTTATCTCTATTAGCATATAGCTTTTCTTTATTAGCATGATAGTACGCGTTTCTTTTTACCGCTTGCGTTTCTTTATTATTATGATACCATTTTCTATTATTAGCATATATCTTTTCTTTATTCTTTAACAAATATCTTCTATTATATTCTCTAGCTTTATCCCTATCTTTAGTCCTAGGTTTTTCTTTTTGTTGCGCTAATATCTTTTCTCTATTTTTAAGATAGTATTCTCTTTTATACTGTCTCCTCTTAGCTGTTCTTTCATATTCACCTAAATATTTCTTTTTATCATCATCTTTTACTTGATCTATCACCTTTATCTCCTCAACAGTTATTGGTTTCTTTTCTTTTACTTTCAATTGATTAGTATCATATATACTAATATTACCTTTATTTAAACATCGCTTATCTCTATCTATAAACTCTTTACAAAGCTTTAAAGCATCCTCTTTATTATCACATATATTTAAAGTCTGTAAGGCTACTAATTCACTTTTTTTATAAAGCTTTTCTAAGTCATCTTTAGTTTTATAATGTTGTAACAACCCTTTATTTACACCATAACAGACCCCATAATAACAACATTCATAATCTAAATTAATGATTTTAAAAACACTATAATTTTTCATCTTATTATATATTAAGTAAATATCTTATTATATAATAATATCCACATATTATTAAATCTATGCAAAAAGCCGTAATGTTATTAACATAGGGGCATCTAAAGTAAGAGGCCCGTTATTAGAAATGCTTGTATTCTGTACAGATACAGTAATAGTTTGGTTAACATTCTTATTAATCTTATGTATTATCCTACAGTTCTGTTTACTGAATCTGATAGCCGTTTCTGTTTGACCATCCGTATTACCATATCTATATAAGTGAACTAATCCATCATCATTTAAGTTATCTACTAAAGAACATCTAACAAGCAACGTATTTACAACTAATGGATCAACATCTTCTATATCAACAATACATTCTAGTAACTCAACATATTTAAACTTAGACAGTGATTCTTGAGGGATATCTAATCTATAAGTAAAATTAGTATAGTCTCCACTGATTTTTTGATCTGCATTATTAGAATTGATACTAATTATTTTCTGATACTCACACATATTATAATATAAGGCTATATTTTTTTTATTATGTTATAATATAATAATCAATGTCAGTTCAACTATCCAAAGAATTAAACCACACTACCACTACTTCCCTACATGGTTCATTAAGACTAAGCAGAGTCAATTCTAATAGGGTTCAAGACTTTCCTTTACTACAGTCGTCTACACAAGAGGTTCTTTTTGAGTTACCTAACCGTGTTATGTCAATGGGTTCTTCATCTCTCTGTTTTGATATGGAGGTTCCGGCTCAAGGGGCAGTAGGTTCTTCTGCAGTACTTCATAAGTTAGGTTTAAATATGATCGAAAGCGTCGCTTTATATTCTCAAGGGGGTACCTTCCTTGCCGACCTACGTAACTTTTCTGAGTACCACAGGGCGGTCGCGCTAGCCCTAACTAGCCACGAAAAGCTAACCACCAACGAAGCTAGTCGCGGTGATGTAGACCCTGCTACTGCAAGAGAGGTAGACCAAGGTTTCAACGTTTTTAAATCTTCTTCTGTACAATCCACTTCTATCAACGACCCTGTAGCAGACCCTACAGATGATAGAACTGGTGTACGTTTATCTGTTACTAACAGTGACCAAGCACAACACGCCATAGTATCCGGAGATGCACCAGTCATCGAACCTCAATATATCCAGGCTATTGATCCTACTCAACCTAGAACTATGTCTATGTGTATCCCTTTTACTGAATTCTATCACTCAATTCTAGGTGACCACAAGGATATCTATTTTGGACAGAACCTCCAATTACGCATCCGTTTCAACGGTTACCGTGCCTGTGGATACACTACGGCTAATGCTAATGCTACTCCTGACGCAACCAGTGCTGTTTTAACTAACGCTCCTATTATTAAGAACCCCCGTGTTTACTTAGCTTTAGAAACTGATGATAATGTTGTAGCACAAGTAGTAGCTAAGACTTCTACTTCTGGCAATATGTTCACTGTTCCCTTTGTGTGGGCATACCAAACTAGCACTCCTCAAGGATCTAATCAGACCAATACTTCCCAAAAGCTTAACCGTTCTATGGGAGCCCGCTTATTAAACGTATATAGTGCTCAGTATAACGCTGATGAATCCCAAAAGTATTCTACTGATATAGACAACAGTGATGCTAATTTTAGAAAAGTAACAGAATACCAAACTTTCATTGATAGCAAGCAATTACAGGAGTTCATCCCCCGGGCTTCTGATAATGAGATCTACATGATCCATCGTCCTTTACTTGATGGATCTGTTCTTGGTCTATCTTCCAACGTTTACAACTATAATAATGTTATTATTGATTCCTTTCGTTCCGGTAAGACTAAAGACTGGTTATCTACCGATAATAATGTAGATGGTCTAAGTCTAGACGTAGAACGTGTCTGGGCTATGCAACGCAAGCACGGTACTCAAGGATCTCGTAACTACAGTTTCTATGTCACTCAACGTGAATGTCAGATCCTCCCTACTGGCCAAATTGTTATGGTTTAAATTTATGCTTACATTAATTTTATTATCTTTTATTATAATATAATAAAATGGCTCGTAAATCTAGAATGGCAATGGCTAACTCTACTTTAGAAATACCAGACGTACCTCTCAGATCCACTAATAGACCTGCACCTCCTCCACAAATGAATGGAGGTAGCAATACTATTAAATCAGTAGCCCCTAACTCTACTGGTTTTGGTATTAACATGTCGGGTAAAGGTAAATTACGCGTTGTACCTAATACCCCTACTACCACAAAAACATTGATACATAATCAATTAGATGAATCACCACCTAATATGAGAGTTGTCTGGAATTAATTTTAATATAACACAAAAATTAATATATGATTTATAATATATATTACTTATGACGTCCAACTATTCTAAAACTTATGGTAAAGGACAAGATATCTATGGTTTCGTTACTCCGTCAGGGGGGTCTAGGTTAGCTAGGGTCCCAATAAAAGGAGAAGGAGAAGATGTTGCAGAAACACTTACTTATGACTATATCATTGTAGGAGGAGGTACTGCAGGTGCTTTAATAGCCGCTAGATTGGCCCAAAATGATCCTACTAAAACGATCTTGATTCTTGAAGCTGGTCCTGATAATTCTAGACGTAAGGCAGACCAAAATACATATGAGAGGGGTCTTATAGATACACCTGCTTTTTTTCAGTTTCTTTATAGCAAGTTTTTACCAGATCCGAATAGACCTGGGGAGTTTATGACACCATCATCGTTATTACAGTTATCTAACGAGAAAGATGATTATGCAGACCAAATAAAAGAGGTCAATAGACGTATTTTCTATCCTCGTGGTGCTGGTGCTGGTGGTAGCGTGGCCCACCACGCTATGGTACATGGTCGTGGTTCGGCTAATCCATACGACAATTGGTCTGTTCAATTAAACGAAACTGTTTACAATAAGAAACTAGGTAAAAATGTATTATTATGGTCCAAAGATGATGTAGAAGCTTACCAAAAGGATCAAGAAGTATACTATGATGATGGTGACAATGCTTCTAAATGGCAAGAACCCACATATGATTTATGGTCTGCTAGTACTAATTATAACCAAATAGATCAGGTTGCTAAATCTCCTGCTATTGTATCTCATAATGGTTCTGCATGGATTCAACTTGTAGCTTCCGGCCCTGGTTCTGGAGGACCTGTAGAACCTGGTACTGATAATTCTAAATGGATTTTCTATGATACTATCCCTTCTAGCGTACATAATAGTAATCCTGATGAATTTGATGGTACTAATCCTAATTTTCAAGCATTTTTAGCTGTTAGAAAAATGCAGAAGATTGATTTTTCTCAACGTATAGCATATCCTCCTGATTGGGTTGCGGGTACTTATAAAAAAGGTGATATTAGGAGAGACCCAACAACGAAAATATACTATGAATCATTAGTCGATAATAATACTCAACCACTCACCAATCCCTTATTTTGGGCTAGATATGCTTATACCCCTATGGTAGATAACAGTGATAATATAACAGACACCATCATAAGAAACTTTAGAAGCGGTAATAACGCAGACCCAGATAACCATCGCTTTTATGAAGATCCGGCAAATAGAACATCTGTCATTGGTTGGCATATTGGAGAAGCCCATACTAAACCAATTCCTAATAGTGCTACTAAGACATCTGGTTTTAGATCTAACTGTTACGAAGATCTACTCCAATATGTATTAAATTCTAACGGTAATGTCACTATTAAATATGATGCTTGTGTAGAACGTGTTATATTAGACGAAAATAACCAAGCAGTAGGAGTCGTAGTAATGGAGGCACCTTTTCATCAAGAGTTTGCTGTAGGAGGTGATAAAATTAGAGATGTATCATTAGGATTTGACGCGCCAGATGGCACATTACACGCTGTCATCAATCAATCCAAAAATACTCCTGTAGAGACAGTATTCTTTAATAATCAAGAGGTTATCATCACTGCAGGGGCGCAAATATCGCCTCAACTCTTAATGTTATCAGGTATTGGTCCAAAACAGACACTAGAAGAGAACAATATCCCTGTTAAAGTACAATCAGAAAAAGTAGGTAAGGAGTTATTAGATCACCTCGAAGGTACAATGGCTTTCAATATGGATCCTACTAAGATAATTTGGAAGTGGCAGGCAACTTTTCTTAAAACTTTGAATAAAAAATATTACTCAGGTTTAACAGACCTATGTGATCCATTTCTTGTAATTAATGTATCATATAAAGCATTAGACTCATATACACTATCAGACGAAACAGACCCTATTCAAGGAGTGGTGTATGGTTCTGGTGGTATCACGGGTATCACAGGGACTGGTGGGAGTTTCACTCTGAATAACACAGTAGTAACTAGTGGTTCAGTAATTCTATTAACTAATGAATTGCTAACATCTTTCAATGGTCTATATCTAGTAGTTATAGCTGGGGCCAATGTTACTCTTACAAAAGTATACACAAGTAAAACAATGATTTATGCAACTTCAGGACGTGCAGAATCTGTTTACAGAATAGAGGCTGATAACACTATTACTGAATTAACTGCTATCCCTACTGGTGTTAAAAAGCAACCGCTAGAAGATCATAAAGCACTTTATTGTGGTATTAAGAAAACTATTGATTATCAGGCAGATAGAGTACTATCACCAGTTGAAGACGTATTTGAGAGAGTTTGGGATTCAGATACTGCATATGATCAATGGGAGATTGTTAAATATGGTCCTACTTATTATAGGGCGATTTACTCTCCAGTACCTGCAGGATCACCCCCGCCTAATGTAAATCCAACCTATTGGGGAGTCTACGACATAAATCTATCTCCATCTGTAACTTATTATAAGGGTAACTTTGTATATTTTACTGTAGGAGGTAATCCTCAACAAAAATACATCGTAGTCGATGATGATAATGGCTTGGGTATTACTGGACAAACAGATACTACCTCTAAGTACTGGGCTGGATATACACCAGGAGACGTTCATAATCCGCTAGGGACCAACGCTATACCTGCTTTTTGGGAACCTTCTTTCTTTGATAATATTAATGCTTTAGATGGCGTCAGTAGACAGAACACAGGCCACTGTCACGTGATTCAAGCCTTATTCATCGATTTTGCAACTAATTATCACGGTACAAAGCCTTATAATAGCATTGTACCCGGTATATTTCAACCAGACGGATACGATACTGATTTACAAGAGTCTTGTTTTTGTCTACCATCTAATAATGATATGATCATTGAACAGTTTGTCCCAACAACAAAAGCTTATAATCCAGGTGATATTGTCTGGTCTACTGATATTAACACTATATTTAAGTGTCTCACACCATTAACAGTACCTAACCCACACTCACCCATAGTAGGAAATACCACCGCTTACTGGCAACAAGCATCAGACTTTACATGGTTACCTCTAACACCTTACTCTCCAGGTGACATTATTAAATATAATCATACTAAACCAGGAGATATAACTGGTGATATATCACCTACAGAAATGGGTTTTACTATCTATAAAGTATTACATCCGTTAGGTTTTGACGAAGATCCTAGCACCTTCCCAGAAACCGAAGCCGGAGAAGCAAAAGTAGAAATTCTAGGTGTTAAGACATTTGACCAAACAGTAGCAGACTACGATACTAATTGGAATAGCGGATCCCCTGCAGTGGGTAATAACAAGCTATTCAAGGTATTTAGTCAATTGTATCCAGAAAATAGCGGGTCTTATGTACCTGGCGTATTCTTAAGCTTCTTAAATGAAAATGTCATCATGGACTTTGAAGAAGATCCTAAGGGTTATATCACTATCAATTCTAGGGATATACGAGACAAACCTATACTCCGTCTTAATTTAACAGATAACGAGACTATTATGACTGCATTTTCTAAAGTATGGCAAGATGTTAGAAGGGGTGTTTTTCTAGGTACCACTTTATCTAATGGCACATCTGGTGAAAGAACTTATGGATTAGACCCTAATTATATCAGTTACTATCTAAAACCTGATTCATTACCATCTAGTTTAGCACCAGAATCCAACTATCCATCTTCTCCTGAGGTTTTTCCAGGAGAAGACAAAAATACTGTTGCTAGACTAACTGATTATATGAGAAAATGGTCTAACTATGGTCACCACATCTCTGGTACTTGCAAGATGGGTACTAATATTGAAAACGGTGTCGTTGATAGCCATTGCAGAGTGTTTGGTGCTAAGAACCTACGTGTTTGCGACACTTCTGTAGCTAACAAAGTGTTTTATCATGCATATAACACCTCCATGTTAGCTTATACAGTTGCAGACAGAGTAGCTGATTTAATTATTGACGACAATCAATAAATTATATATAATATTTTAATGTTAACATATTATATATGTCTCGGTACAATCCATCCTTTATTATAAACAGTAAGACACGCCTAAGTGGAGGTATATCTAGATTTACTCATCTAGTAGATATTAGTGATAATCATAATTTTGATCTAGTAGCAATGATAGCTTGTAACATACCAAAAACATATTATAATGTACAACCTGGTAAAAATATCTTTATACTAAAAGAAAATGGTCTTGATGCTACTATTACTCTACCTATTGGTAATTATAATGAGAAAAATCTACCTATTGTATTAAAAGGGCTATTAGATACTGCTAGTAACTCATTAGGTAATAGCTTTACATATAATGTTACCTTACCTAATAGGGATACTGAAGTAGATACTAGAAAGTGGATATTTACATGTTCTAATACAATAGTACCAGTATCCTTTGAAATATTATCAGAAGAGGATATAGATGAGATCTTAGGGTTTGATAAAGGAATCTATCAGTTTACAAATGGTAGTTTAACATCTATTAATGTGATCAATTTTAACCTATCTCATTATTTCACAGTTAGGACTGACTTGTGTTCTAATCAAGGTAATAGCAGGATAGATCATAACATATTACAGTCAATTGGTATACCAAGAGGATTAGATTTTGGTGAGACTGTTAATTATACAATTAGTGATTTAAAAAGCCAATCTAAACTACTCAATAACAAAGGCAATAAAGTTTACACATTCGAATTAGTCAATGATAGAGGAGAGGTCATTGATTTAAACGGTCATGACTGGTCTTTAGAAGTATCTCTTTATAAATATGATGATGTTAATGAATTAGTTAAGAAAGATCTTATAGCTAAACATTTAGTAAAACTAGATGATAAAAAGGTTAAAAATGAGGATAAGAATAAAAGCAATATTGTTTTAAAAGAAGAAGCTAAATAGAATAACATTCATTAAAGTTCTTTTTAAATATCATATTTTTCATATCTATGTTTAAACAGTTATACTTTTTACAAGTTGCATCTGAGTACATATCCCATAGCTTACTGTTTTTTTTAGTATCAGAACTGAAACTAGTCCCTATCTTGTATCCTAACTCATCGATTTTATCCCTATCAATTTGTGGGTATAGAAACCATTGATCTATCATCCGTAAGCTGCTTGGTGATAATTGACTAGGATAATGGATACTGATAAAACATCTACTCTTTAAGTGTCTATTTTTAACCAGTAAACGTGTAATACTATCATGTCTCATGGCTGTAGCCAAATCATCGAATATGAATATGTTATCTGCTACTAGGTCTTTATTATCTTTTTTAGGTTTAATCTTTTTAGCCTTCTTTTTTGGTTTATTCATATTATCTATTTTTTTCTGCATAGTATTATCTACGATGAATGGTGGCTTTAAGTCTTGGATTGATTCTGGTTCTGGATCTATATCCTCATCATCTGGTCTTTGTATCATATTGACTATCTCATTGATTACATTAATACCATCATCTGTGACGAAGTTATCGAATTGTTTTACATTCACACCTTTTTTAGTAAGCATCTTTATCATTTTTTTATAAGTAGGATCAATATTGATTGTAGAACAGAATATATAACAGTTCTGACCTTTTTTGGTAGAGTTCTCTAGTATTCTATACAGAGTAGTAGTTTTACCACTGTTTTTACGAGCAAGAAAACAGACATTAGCATACAACTCTGGTACATAATCATACCCTCTTATACTTTTTTTATTCTCATGACTATGGCTTATAACTGGCTTAACCGTTATATCATTAATACGCTTGGTATCCATATATAATAACTATAGATTTAATATTTGTAAATAGGGGGTGTATAGCGGGCCCAATTTTTTTATCTATATATAATATATATAATGCCATACAAGAAAAAAGGTAACCTAGTAGAAAGTAATAGACGCAACCTAGTCAAGGCTAGAGAGGCTATTGCCAGACGTGAGCTATTGAACTATTTAAGAAACCAAGACAATGGTCAAGCAGATGGGGGTGAATATGAAGAGACAGAGGTAGCCCCTGAGAGTGAATCTAATAGTGATGTGAGTAGTCAATCTAGTTTGTCATCTGATAGTGAATCTAGTGAGGAAGTAAAGAAGCCTAGAAAGAAAGACAAAGTAGCTAAGCTAAAGAGTAAGCTTAAGAAATTAAAGAAAGAAGTTAAAAAGAAAGAAGTACCAACACCACAACTAGAACAACCACAACCAGAACAACCACCACAGAAAACAAGAGAGCAGTTACTCAGTGAGCATTTTCTAGCACAGTTTTTAAAATAATTATATAGAGTTAGTATATAAATGACTGATATTAGCAAAGAGATTAAGAAGCTTACTAAACAGTTAAAAAAGTTAGAAGTAGCAAATAGACGTAAAAAGGTACAAAAAAAGATAAAAACTAGACAAAAGAGAAAAGCCAAAATTAGAAAGAAAGCTGATGATAACTATCTTAAAAAATTATTAGCAATAGAAGATAGAAGAGAACGTCAGAAAGACATTAGGGAGGCTATTGAGAGGGATAAGTTACTTACTAAATTAGAAGAGCAAAAAAGAAAAGAACCTAAGATTGTAGAAAGAGAAAAAGAAATAATAAGAGAAGTAGAACCATTTAATGTTAATAAAATGTTAGACGGTTTAACTAAGAATGAATTAGAGAACCTTTTACCTAATTTAACTGGTAGATCCCTAAAAAATATGGGATTACGAGCAAATGCTAGTAAAAAAACGCTAACTATGGTAGCTAATGATCTTATTATGGATAATGAACGATTAACAGATGACTTAAAGGGAATGGATATATCTAGTGGTGTTAATATGTTAGAACGCATCTCTAGAGGTGATATAGGAGAAGAAGAGCAAAAAGGTGATGGTCATTATGAGGAAGAGAAAAGAAGAAAGATATCTATATTAGAGAATCAGATTGAAAAAACTAACAACCAGATTAGAGACTTAGAAGAAAAACGAATGGAGATTACAAGTCTGTCTAATGCTAAGATGTTATTGCCTACTCCAAAAGGAAAAGCAACAAAAATAGATGCACGAATTATGTATAGAGAATATACTAGTCAGATAGAAGCTAAAGAAGATATATTAAAAAAATTAAAAAAAGATCTAGATACATTGAAAAATACGACACAATATGGAACATTCTCATTTACAAAGCAAGAAGAAGAACAGAAAGGGGAGGGTCAAAGAGGAGGAGCTTTAGACGGTGGGTTGTATGAGAGCCAAATCAATGAGAGAATGAAATCATGCCCTATATTTAAAAAGACAATAGCTAGAAATGAAATAGGTACCATAGAACCTAGTAAAATATTGGGTATTATTATGAACACTCAACCGAGAAGCAGTGAAGGAAAACACTGGGTAGCTGTTTATATTGACACTGTTAAAGACAAATCAGTAGAATATTATGATCCATTAGGGGATCCACCTGATAAAAATTTTGATACAGACATTATGCAGATAATTAATAAACTAAAACCAAAGAATATGCTTAAGTATAAAATCAATAGTGTAGCAAATCAAGATGCATCAGATAATTGTGGTGAACACTGTATGAAATTCATAAATGATAGATATAGTGGTAAGAGCTTTACAGATACCACAGGATATAAAGAGATAAAGAACCAACAAAATGTATCCAAAAAGGAAGCTGACTTAGCTAAATTTGGTTATATATAAAATATTCATTTATTATATATATGGAATACTATTGTACTGTATGTAATTATACTACATTATTTAGCAAGGTTTTTAATAAGCATCTAACAACACAAAAACATATTAGTAGATCAGATGAAGAGTTTGTTATTAAAAAAAGATATACTGGCTATTATAAGTTTGTTTGTAAAGAATGTGATTATAAAAGTAACTTAAAGACCCATTACCAGAGGCATTTGGTTAGTAATATTCATAATTTAATAACAACTGGATCTAAAACGAGGAAATCATCTGGTCCTATGAAAGAGACCATCCATATGAGCAGTCTTTTCTTAGATTAATATATAGTATTTATGTTACGGGGGTTAAAGAAGTTGTTTAAAGCAATAAAATGCAAATGTAAAAGCAAATGTTGTATTAAAATAGAATTACCAGAAAATATTAATGAAATATATGTATAAGAAATATGTATACAATATTATATTTTTTATTAAGTTATAGTATATTATACAATGGCGCGTAAACAAAGAGGAACTGGTTTAATTGACCTTATAAAAAAAGCAGATAGCCAGATAAAGAGCGTTTCACAATCCACTGGTATCAAGCCTTCTGATTTATTAAAATTGGCTGGTCCTAAGGGTTCGGCTGCCGCTTCTATATTAGGAGCTTTAGGTCATGGTAAACGTGGTGGTAAGCGTGGTCGTCCCCGTAAGATGTAAAATTTTGCACTAAATATTTTATCTGTATTAAAAAATAATATAACAATAATATTATTTTATAGAGTATATATATAATACAATGACGGCTTGGACAGAACATGTTAAGAGAGTAGCAAAACAACAAGGTATAACCTATGGACAAGCTATGAAAGTAGCTAGTAGTTCATACAAAAAGCAAAAAGGTCAAGGTTTTTTTGAAGATCTTGGCAAAGGGTTCGTAAAAGGGTTTACTCTGGGCGCTGTTGATATAGATGACAGTACTAAGGATATGAAGTTTTTGCCATTTGGAGAGAAAGGTTTTTTGACTGAACAAGGTATAAAACCCTCTCAGTTAGCCGCTTTGCATCCTGCTACTGCTAGTGCTGCAGTACCATTAGCATTGGTTGGACAGGGTAAGAGGAAGAGAAAGCAAAGAGGAGGTGCTTTACCATCTGTAAAACAAGTTGATAAAAAATTAAAAGATTTATATACTTTAGTTGGTGTTAAGCCAAGTGATCTATTATCCAAATCTAAAAATACAAATTTAAAGAGACTGGGTGCCTTAGCCTCATTAGTAGGCCATGGTAAGCGTGGTCGTCCCCGTAAGATGTAATTTTGCACTTATAAATTAGTACTCATTAGAGTAATTTTAATAATAAACTATTTATTGTAATAAATATTTTATCTGTATTAAATATATAATAATACATATAAAGATGTCATCTAAATTAGAAGCTAAACGTGATAAATTAGATGAGAAACGTGACAAGGTATTAGAACAATTAGACAAAATTGAGAGAAAAATTATAGATAGTAAAAAGAAACCTTCTAAATCTGATCTTAAAACTAAAATGAAATTAGAAGATTTAAAAGACGACCTAGATGAAAAGATTGAAGATCTGGACCGTGATATTGTGGGAATGGAAGGATCTGGGTTGTTTGATTTTTTAGAAAGAACCAATCCATTCTTATTACCAAAAGTAATCAAGGACGCTGATAAAGCTAAATTGTTAGAACACTTAGATAGTATAAAGGGTAGTGGTCAAGTTGGATACGGGTTTTTAAGAGGTTTACAAAAAACTATTAACTTAGTAACCAAGGGAAAAGTTAATCCTGAATGGGATTATGCCCCCAAAAGGGGTGAAACCCACGCCCCGGTAGTAGGTCCAGATGGTAAGCTTTATAGAGATCGTTTTTCGGGTCCTGGTACTCATTTGCAAGAGAATATACAAGAATTATTAGACAAGTATGGTGATGTTGGAGTGACTTTTAATAAAGAGACTGCTAAGAAATGGTCACCTAATCCAGATATATCTCTCACCGCCTTGGTTCATGACATTGCTTATGCTATGGCACGAGAGATGCCTAAGGGTAAGAAGAGAAATGATTATATTAGAAAGGCTGATGACAGATTTCTTAATAACATGAAGAAGGTAACTGGTAAAAGTGGGTTCTTACCTAAGACTTTAATTGGAATGAAGATGCAGGTCTTGGGACCAGATGCATTCGCTTCTAAATTTGAAGGTACGCAATCAATACCTAAAAGTGAGAAGAATATGTTTAAGCGTATAGAAAGTGTATTAGCCCATCAAGGTTATGGTAAAAGAGCTACTAAACGACGGCCTCTAAGAGGTGGGGGATTTATGGATGATGTTGATGCGATACGATTGAGAGCTATGAAAGAAGGGCTTGGTGTTGAAACTGAAAAGGGGTTATATGCGATGTTACTTTTAAAACATCTAAGTAGAAACTAAATCTTGGAAAAATAATTTTATTGATTAAAAACAATCACTTATATCTAAAATTCAAGTAATTGTTTATATACTATAATGAAATGCCTGAAGTCTGTTACTATTGCTGTGGGGTGCCCCCCAATATAAGTATAGATTTTATTTTTATATGTTTTTCTTTACCATAGTGAGTATTAATTTATTAGTACGAAACTACCATAGATAGTGATAAGAAAACCATGCTGGACTATATTTAATATCTATAGCCCTTTTGTTGTTGACCATAATATTAGCGTGACGTGTTCTATATCTTTTGCGTCTCTGCTTATCTAGATGGTTTAGATGACTATATAAACCACCTCCTTGTGTTACTGGGACTGAATCTTTATAGTGTTCATATCTTCTATCACCAAATGACACTTTTGAACCATCTGGTAGTATGGCTTGGTACTTTTTTGGATATGGTCCTTTTATAAATTTAATTTTGGTAGATAACATATATAATAATATAAGAAATTAATTAAATAATAATATTTTTTTACGGTGTAAAATTACTTAAAAAAATATCTAATATAATATATATATAAAAAACTTATGCCCCGTACCCCGTATATTGAAATGCATGCTGTTCTAACTAGTGATTCTATTAATACTAGAACTATCCAACTCTATGATAGAGACAATACGTTAATTATACCTTCTTACTCATTGTCTGCCGGTGAGTTTCTACCTGTGTTTGACAATTATGGATGGGTAGATCGTAGTACAATAACTAACAGAAGATTAGGTACATATAATCTTAACACTGAAAATGGAAAAAGATTAATCAGAATCTTATTAGGTAATGATTATAATCTAATTACAGACGCTTTATTAGATATGGGAATAGCTGACGTATATGCTAATGCCTTAATGCAATTTAAATTAAATGGTCTTAATGTTGCAAAAAAAAGGTTATTTCTACAAAAAAGTAAATCTGGTAAAAGAGTAAAAGATTTTATTAGCAAGATATTAACAATTGAGGATGGTGTTATACCTAAACCTAGTTATAAAGTAGCTAAGAATGTGTTAAAAGATTATAGAGTATATGGTGTTAATATCAATAACATTAATGATATTGAAAAATGTATTAAAAAATCTGTAAAATGTGATATTAATTACAATCTAAATGTACAGTTAAAGGATATAGATGATATAGATAAGCATTTTAATACTATTAATAATATGTTTGGTATAGGTGACAATATTTACACTAATGTTAAAAAAATACCGTATCCTAATTATGATTTAAATAATGGTCCTGTTGGTGTTAACTGCTTTTATTGGTTAATTATTAATAAATATAATAGGATATCACCAAAAGTACTAAAGAAGTACAACAGATCTGATGGTGTAATATTAGATGACATTATAGAATTTTGTAATAAATATAAAATAGGATGCAAATTATTAAATATAGCTGGTAGAACAATTTATACTAATAATCTACCTACTAATAAGAATCATACTAAATTAGAAGCTATTATTAGTAATAATCATATATATCCACTGTTAGATCCTACTAGATCTAATAAACCTGAAAAGTGTGATAATAAACTAGATGATGATTATATGTTTACTAAGAATGACATAGTAATGGAGATAAATAATAAACAATATTCTAGAGATGGATTACATTATCCTGATGAGTATGATGACATTGACATAGATAATGTATTATTTAAGGGTTTATACTTTAACTTTTCTTACAAATATGATTTAAATAAGATAGTAGCCTTTAATTATAGTGATCGTAAAATTAATAAACTTACGTTTGAGTATGATATGAAAACATGTTACTATACAGTAGCCTATGAATTAATACCAAATAGTAAATATATACATTATCCTTTATTTAGCTGTACAGACTTTTGGGAAAGATATGATAAGAAAGAAGAAGTGAGTGATGTATGTTATTATACTATTAATGAAGACGCTTTGAAAAGGTTACATGTATATGGATTATATGAAAATATGCGTATTGGTTACATGATCAATTACTTATTGGATGAGAAACTACTTAAAAAAAATGAGATTGAATTTGTTAAAAAGCCATCTTTAATTAACCAAGATAAAAAGACTGGATATAGAACTGGTAGATGGGACTGTATTTTAGACAGATTAGATAAATTATTTTATAATTTAACTAAAAAAGAGTTAGGTGATGAATTTGATGAAGAATTATCTAAGACATCAATTAAAAATAAAAAGATGTTTAGTGTTTATAACGGTTTACTAGGTAAGGAGATAAATAGTAAAACTACCACTATACATAATCTACCTGAAAATGAATATGATTTATTAAATCATAACTGTAAAGAAGAAGTGTGGGAAAGAGTAGGTAATGGAGATCAATGTTTTTATAAGAAAAATATTAAAAGTACTTATAAATATTTTAATAATGTTACTATTTATAACCATATTGTAGAATATTCTAATTTTATTATTTTAAAGAACATAGTTGATATTAATAAAAAGTATGGTATTATGCCTCTAAAAGTAAAAACTGATGCTATAGGATATAATAGAGAGGTTGATTTACAACATCATTGTGATAAGTTTAAACTAGTAACTACTGAAAAATATATAAATAAACAAAATCTAGAAGTAAAGAATGAAAATGGTTATAAACACCCTAGATCTAGACCTAAATATGTATGTATTGAATCTAAATTAACATCTGTTAAGAATAATGAATTAGATAAGATAGAAGGTAATAAAGCTATTAGTGGTCCACCCGGAGTGGGTAAAAGCTATTACCTAACTGAAAAAGAAGATGAAAATTATAAATATCATTATTGTGCCACTACTACAAATTTATGTAAAATTAACATGATATCCAATGTCAATGATGTACTACCTGTGACAATATACTCATTGTTTATGATGCATACACCTGAAAAGTGGTATCAAGCATTAGAAAAATTAAGAAATAAAGTATTATGGATAGATGAGTATAGTATGGTCAATAGTAAAGCTATGAACTTTTTAATGTTAGCTGTTTTACAGTATAATACTAAAATTATATTTACTGGTGATATAAGCCAACTAGCCCCTATAGGTGAGTATCCTTTAGATTTAAATAATTATGCTATTACTAAATTGTTTGGTGATCATGTATACTATACAAAAAATTACAGATGTGATGAACAGATACAACTGGTACTTAAAGAAACTAAAAAACAAACAGAAATAAAAAGAAAACTTAAATATCATGATGCTTGGGTACAATATAAAAAGAAAGACAATAGTTTACATTTACTATATCACAAACTAAATGAGAAAGATATAAATAGCTGGTTAGACTATGATAGACACCTAGTGTTATCTGCTGACATGGCTAACTTTATTAATAAAAAACTATTAGAACATAACAATTATACATTTAAACAGATTACAAAACCTGTTGATAATATAGAAGTCTTTAAAGAGTTAGATGTATCTATAGGTGTTATTATAATATCCACTAAAAATGAGAAGCGGTTAAATATATTTAAAAATGCGCAGTTTAAAGTGATTGGTAAACAAGGAGATGTATATGAATTACAAAATATATTGCAGAAGAAGGATAAAAATGGTAATGACATACCTAATATATATATCCATAGTGGTGATATGATTAATTTTAGGCCTGGGTTTGCTGTGACCACCTATAGCGCGCAAGGTGTTACAATTACTGATGACATGTGTATACATGAGATTGATACCATGATATACTGGGATCCTAGTATCATTTATACTGCGCTATCTAGAGGTAGAGAAATGAAAAAGATACATATGTATTACAGACCAGGAAAGGGATCTGAATTTGAGGGTTATAAAAAGTCTCATAAAAGAGATAATTATATGTATTGTAACTATTCACCCGATGAAGAAGAAGAAGAAGAATATCTACAAGAAACTGTGGTTTATTAAAGTTTATTTATGTTATTATAAAATGATATAAATAATATACTATGTTACTTTTTGGTGCGTTTTTTATGTACAATAGGATGGTACCATTTTATGCTAGTGCAAAACATCACCCTCCGGGGATGTTTGCTGATACACTATCCCTTGCGGGATTGTGTATCATTATATGACATTATGATGGCCACGGCGTGGGAATATAACGTGAGGACGGCGTGGGACTATACGTGAGGAACATTAGATGGATATACTTTTTTTGGACCATTAATTGTATACTTTTTTTGGACCATTAATTGTATACGTTAATCGTACGGCGCCAGTACGTACTATCG
>Ga0070749_10001183_pt1 | contig 17618 bp, 18 predicted proteins | sample VirMetDEL_Nov_18_FD_75180 | JGI IMG/M metagenome (GOLD analysis project Ga0070749, IMG submission 75180) | Aqueous microbial communities from the Delaware River and Bay under freshwater to marine salinity gradient to study organic matter... | ecosystem: Environmental > Aquatic > Marine >...
CTAAGGGGTACAGTTAGGTGCCAATGGAGTCGACGTAGGGCCGCTTGTGGAGTCGACGTAGGGCCGCTGGTAGAGTCGATGTAAGGCCTTTAGTGGTAGAACCGAAGTTTGAGAGGCTCAGAACCGGTGTTTGGAACGGCGGGGCGCGGGGGCCGCATCGTTACAACGCTGGGGGAACCGACGCGAAGCACATCCGGGTAAGACCTGCCGGGAACGGCCGCGGTACAAGCGGTCACAGGAAGTGGAAGTCGCAGGGCTCCCCCGCGTTGACCTTGGCGTACACAATGTCGCTCCACATCACCACGCTGTGCAAGGTCATGAACGGGTTGTCCTGCGGCAGCCCGTACTCCTTCTCGCCCTTCAGGTACCGCCGGAGCTTGTCGTGCTTGTCGCGCCCACGCTGCAGCACATGCTCGACGAGGCTGACCCGGATGGGGGAGGCGGGCGCGAGGAACCGGGGGAGCAGGAAGGCGGCCCCGACCTCGATGGCGCGGGCCGTCCAGACCTCGATGAACTTCTTCCGCTCCAGCGGCTCTCGGTGGTTCGTCACGACCCACCAGTCGATCTGCTCCTTGGTTTTGCGGGCGATGGCGGCGAAGGGGTCGTGGTTGGCGGTGGCGAGGTCGCACCACGGGAGCGGGTTGACGGCGTACAGCAGGCCCCAGTTCGTTGCCCGGTGGTAGGCCAGCTCCATGACGCGCTCCGTGGAGTCGTCCATCGCCTCCATTGCCGGAGCTGGTTGTGGCGGACACTGGTGTCCGCCCCCGTGGTCCGGACTTCAGAGTTACGTAACGAGCGTTACGTAACGCGGGGTTGGATACTGCCCGCGGCGGTGGCCCCAGGCAGACACCGCACACACCGACCACCATGACCACCCCCACCATCCCAGACGCATCCGACCCGGTGCACCCCAAGGCGGGCCCTGGGTGCCAGCGGCCGCCCACCCCAGTCGGGGCACGGCGCAGGGTCCCGCTGGCTCCTACGTACCTCGACACTGACGACACGTGGCTCAGGTGCAAGGGCAACTCGCCGGCGGCCCCCATGCCGGCGGCGGCCAGCGATGTGGGCGACGCTGGCCTGCTCGACACCACGGACAAGCTGCTCAACAGCTGGGTCAGCTACGTGGTGTCGCGTGGGTCGTGGGGCGACGCGGTCGAGTGGAACATGAACCCCCGCATCCTCAAGTCCATCCCCGACCACCTGATCAGGGTGATGATCACGGAGGAGGTCAACGGGGCACTCCGTGTCTACTACGAGCTCGACGAAGACGCGCGCCGACGGTTCAACGTGGTCAAGTTCACTGCCTGGCGATTGCTTGTGGTGATCAAGGCAGACTACGCCGGGCTGCAGGGCGTTCTCTCGGGCACGTGCCAGCTCGCTTTGGCGCTCGCAGATGCCGTCGAACAGGCCCGGCAGTGCCCTAGCCCCACGCCCGAGCAAGCGTGATGCCTGCGATCACCAAGAGGGTCGCCGCGGTGCCACACACACTCCCGAGTAAAAACCCAATCTGAAGCAGCAGTCGCTGCTCGGGGGTCAACTCGGCCACGTCGGGCTCGGGGGCGGACGGCGGGCTCATGGTGATGCGGGTGGTGGGTGGTTGTGTAATGGCCCCTGGGGGGTGCGTGGTGTGTGGGGGGCGGTGCAGCGCCGCCTCAGACGACGTCGACCCGGCCGCTCACGTCGAGCTCGAGCGTCGAGTCCGTGAACGACACGAGGACGACGCAGTACGCCGCGGCCTGCGGGGCCGACAGCGTCGCCTTGAACTGGACGCTGACGTCCTCCATCGAGTCCATGTGGCTGTGCCCCCGGGTGCCGATCTGGAAGCAGACGGGCCGGAGGGCCGCCATGTCCTGGCTGCGGAGGAACGGGTGGCCGTTGGCGGTCATCCGGTACATCTGGTACAGCTGCGCCACGTTCCCGGGGAACCGGGTGTTGGCGGCGCCCTGGTACGGGTGCACCGGGTAGGTCCGGGCGCCGCCGATCGACAGCGACACGTTGGACAGCGTGGTGCCGTCGTCCGGCGCGCACGCAAACAGCGGCGACTTGCCGTCGGCGCCGGTGCCGTTGATGCCGGCCTGCGACACAAAGAAGGCGTAGACACACGTCGGCGTCGGCCCGGCCAGCGCGCCCACGACGTTGACGGTGGTGTCCGCGACGCCGTGCCACGACGTGAAGGTCCGGACCGCCTCAAACGGCACGGTGAGCGGGCGCTCGGGCCAGGCCTCGGCCATCCGCTGAGCGACGTGTGGCTTGAGCGTCTTGCGGGCCACGTAGAGGTCGGCGCTCGAGATCTGCACCGAGAAGTTGTTGGCGGCCGCCATGAGGGCGGTCCAGTCGGCGTCGCCGGCGGCGGCGTCGGAGATGCGCTGGATCAGCGACAGGTCCTCGCACCGGCGCGCTCGGATCCGGAGCTGGGTGTCCGGCGGGAGCCACGTGCCGTTGGTCCGCATCGCAATGTCGGCGAGCCGGACGGTGAACGTCACCTTCTGTGCCTGCGAGTGCGCCTCGCCGCCGGCCTGGGTGTTGCTGACGTCCTGATCGCGAGTGAGGCAGATGAACCGCCGTTCCTCAGAGCCCTCGTCAAACTCGTACATCTGGTTGAAGATGTACCCGCGATCGAGCTCGCCAGCCTCGCGCTCGGCCGCCGGCTCGTTCTTGAGCACGTTGGCGAGCGCGGCGTACGGCTGCGCCACCCCCTGCGACGGGTACACGATGGCCCCGTTCATCTCGAGCGAGACCGAGTTGAACAGCGCGAGCGACACGGCCGGCGGGACCGTGACGTTGTAGCGGCGGGTGTCGTAGCCGTGGTAGGTGATGGAAAACGGTTGGAGCGAGTAGGGCCCCGCAGCCACCGCGTGCGCCGACGTGATCACGACCGACCCGTCGGCGGCGATGGTGAACGTGCCGCCCACCGTCGCACCGCCGTTCTCAAACGTGATGTCGCAGGCCGCGGCTGCGGTCGGGAGGAACGCGATGGAACCCGGCGGCGCGGTGGTGTTGATGGCGGCAGCCCCCGCGTGGTTGGCTGTCGGGACGTTGACCGCGCTGAGCGACAGCGTCACCAGCACCTCGCGCCCGGCGTCTCCGGTGATGTACGTGACGGCGCCCCGCAGGCCGGTGCCGGTGCCGTTGGCGAACGCGAAGACGTCGCCCGTACCGGGGGCGGGTACCGTGGTGAACTCCTGCAGCGGGACCCCCCGGCCGCCCTCGTTCTTCAGCCCGCCAATCGCCTGGATCCCGCCGCCGGTGTTGTTGTACCACTGCCAGTACATCTCGATCCGGATGAACGACTCGTTGAGGTCAGTCATCGACGACGACGACGGTACCTGCCAGGTGAGGATGCTGCCCTGCGACGACTGCCCCACCGGCTCCTGCGGCTGCACCGTATCCCACAGGTGGTTCCCCCCGTACGCCACCGAGTCCTGGGTGGTGCGCACCTCGCCGACCCCCGCGACCTGGGGCAGCGCAACGTACTGCGACTCATCGTGGCGGAGCTGCGGCATGGCTGCCGGGGTGGGGGGTGTGCTCCCGGGCGGAGCGGCCGCGGTTGTGACCCCGCTCCCCCTCCGAGCGTAGCCCCCCGAGGCCCGAGTCGAGTCACGTTGTATGTACAGGTTACAATGGGGTTGGGGCACGGCGCTCTACACCTGCGGCCGCCGCCGCTTGCGCGCCCGCGACGTCATGCCCCCGCCCCTGACGTGCGCGATCGCAGCCTTGGCCGCGCCGTCAAGCGCGGCGTTCCCCGCGTGCGACGCGATCGACATCGGGTTGTAATTGCCTTGCGACAGCTGCCCGAGCACCGCCTTCCCCCCGGCGGCGAGCCCGCCGTGAATCGCCTTCTTGGCGATGGGGGCGATCGCGGAGAGCCCCTTGGAGAACAGCGACCCAAACCCACCCCACCCGCCGCCGTGGAACGAGTGCACGTCCGAGAAGCCGTCGCCCGAGAAGTACCGCGCGTGATCGAGGTGGTGGGTCATAGCTTCGGGCGGTCCCCGTGGCATGGCGGCCCGGTGGAGTGGCGGAGGGTCGGCCGGGGGGTGTGGGGTCGGCGGCGGTCCGCGCGGTTGTGGGGCTCAGTCGTACACCGCCCGGAACACCAAGGTCGCGTGGGTGGGGGTCGAGAACTCGGTGGCGTCGGTGGTGAGGGCAGTGATCCGGCTGATCACCAGCTCCACGTCGGTGATGTCGTTGGCGACCGCCGGCATCCACTGGAGCATGTTGGGGGTCCACGTCTGGGGCAACGTGGCCGCGGGGTCGTCGACCGTGAACCGCCGCAGGGTGTTGACCAACTGGGAACCCGCGATCCCTTGCGCCACCACGTTGCTGTCGACGTCGAACGTGGTCTCGTTCGCCGCGCCGAGTGTGTACGTGAAACTGAGGGAGAAGAGCGCCACCTGCACCCTGGCCCCCGCCGGGAACCGAACAGGCTGTGCCAGGTTGTTGCGGAACGAGTACGGCTGCTGGGTGGGCAGCCCCGCGTAGATGGAGTTGGGGTCGTCCGACGCAACCGTTACGTACACCCAGTTCGCGTCAGAGTCTGCCATGCCCCCGCTCTACAGCTCCCCCGGTGCTCGGTGGGTATGAGGGTGTATTGGAGGCGTGGAGTGGTCGGCGAGCGGCGCGGCGGCTAGGCGGCCCCAGCGTCTCGGGCAAGCCGCTGGATGTACCGCTGAACCTGAAGCGTCTTGCTCCCCGCCATCGCCAGCTGCAGCATCCGGTTGGCCCCCGCGAAGTCGCCCACTTCGGCGCGGGCCATCGCCTTGTTGAGCCTCATCTTGATGCGCGCCGCCTTCTTGGCGTCCGGCGTCAACCCTCCGCCGCTGAACCCCGACCCGCCGATCGAGGTGCCCTTGCCCGCACCCGGGGTGAGCAGCGTGCCCTTGCGGGTCCTGCGTGGGCTGGGCGACCCAGGCGTGGCGGGCGCCGTGCTCGGGCCGGACTTCGGCTTGCCCGGGCTCATGGCGTCCTTGAGTCGAGAGAAAAGGCCTGGGCTGGAGGTTCCAGCCGCGGGACCCGGCCCCTTCACAGGCGTCCCCTTCGCAGGCGCCTTCGCCTTCTTCACAGGTGTCCCCTTCACAGGCGCCACCACCGTCGTGGGCGGCGGTGCCTTCGCTGCCGCACCCGTCCGCTTGGTCTTGCTCCCGCCGCTCTTGGCCGGGCCACTCGGCGCAGATGCCACGCCTGTGCCCGGCGAGCTGGTGGGCGCGCCCCCAGGCTTCTTGCTCGACGCTCCCTTGGACTTGCCCCCCGCTGGCTTCTTGCCCGTGATCATCGCCCCGATACGAGCCCCAAGCCCCGGCCCCGGTGCCGGCAGCCTGTCCCGCACCTCCTCGAGCAGCGCCCGCGTCAGCTGCCCCTGCGCCTCGTTGGCCACCCGGATGTCGTGGACGGCCGCACGCCGGTCCCGGGCGACCTTGTCCGCCTCGAGCTGCGCGACGGTCGCCCTCGTCACGCCCGGCAGCTCCTGGGCATCTCCGATGCCGTGCTTCAGCGGGTCGTAGTGCCCGGTCAGCGCGTCCCGGCGGAGCGCCTCAGCACGGGTCGCGCGGTGGCGGTCCCGCCGTGCCCGCTTACCGGCGGCGACTGCGGCGCTCTCCTGGCGGGGCCCCGGCGACGGCCCCCCGACGGTCTTTCGACCCCGGCGCGGGGCGTGCACCGACCGCCGGCCGCGCTTGCCGACAATGGGGGGTCCGCGCCGGAGTGCCCCACCCCCGGTCTGCACCAGCTTGAACTTGGGGACACCCATGCCTGCGTCAGGCAGAGGGTATGGCCTGCACGCCGGTGCCCGCGGTTGTGAGCCTCCTCCCGGCTGTCCCGGGGTCCAGGTCGGGCGGAGCTGGTGCTCTACACCCACGTCACCCGGTTCGGCGAGGCGAGGACGACGACACCCGTCTGAGACAGCTGGGCCGGCGCCCCTGACCCGGTTCGCACCGGGATCCGCGCGGGCTCGACCGGCGACGGCGGTGGGTGGTCACACCCACAGGCCGACCCCTGCGGCCCGCAAAGGCAGTGGAGGTGGCGTATGCCTGCGAACCAGCTGCACACCCGCCGCCACCACACCACGCGGCGCCGCCTGTCGACGATGATCTCCTGTATCCGGTCAGCCAGATCCCTCTGGAACACCTCTGTCAGATCCACAAACAGCTCTTCGAGCCGCGGGGCCTCCATGGAGGCATGCCCGCGGGTATGGGGGGACCCACAACCGCGGCCCGCCCGTCCCCGGCCACCCGTCACACCCCGCAGCGATGGTGCCTCACCCCTCTGACGCAGAGCCGCCTCGGAAGAAGGCACGGACGCAGGGGCCCGGGAAGAAGCGGGGCAAGAAGCCACATGACGACCCATGGTTCAAGCTCGGTGGACACGGCATCGTCTCCGGGGCCTCGGGCCGGGGGAAGACCTACTGGCTGGTCGACGCCATCCTCGGCAAGGGGGTGCACAGGGAGAGCGGCCCGGGGCCGTGGAACGCTATCACCGTGCTGTGTGACAACGTGTCGGTGGACCAGGACGCGTTCCAGCGGCTCGCCAAGCAGTTCACTGGCAAGGGCGGCGTCACGTTCTACGAGGGGCTCCCCGACAACCCCGAGGAGGAGGACGAGTTCTTGGAGCACCTGCGGGAGGGGCAGAACAACGGGCTCAAGCGCCTCATCCTGATCGACGACTTGATGAAGGCGAGCTCGCACGGGTTTGGCGAGCGGTTCGTCGACAAGCTCTTCACCTCGTGCCGCCACCTTGGGTGCACCGTCTTCGAGCTGAACCAGGCGCACACCGCGAACCGTCTGCGCCGCCTCAACGCCGCGTACCTTGTGTGCTTCAGCACCCCGAGCGACGTGCGCGCCCTCGCGCACGTGGCGCACTCCATCATGCCCGAGGACAAGGGGAAGCGGATCCTGGAGTGCTACCGCGAGGCCACCGAGGACCCCGAGTACGACGGCCACGGGTGCTTGGTCGTCTGCCTCCACGCCAACCCCGAGTACATGCTGCGCGCCACCCGGATGGACCACTGCTTCGACCTGCACGCCCCCGACGACGCCGAGCTCCAGGGCCCCGAGGGGGCCGACGCCTCCGCATAACCGCTCTCCCGACACCCCGCCCAACACCCATGGCCCGCAAGGCGCCCCGCAAGACAGCGCCGCGGCGGAAGGCCGCCGGCGCGCACAAGACCGTCCGCCTGCCCAACGTCCGGACGTCGCGGCGGGTGCACAACTACGTCAAGGACAACTGGACAGTGTCGGGCGGGGAGACGGGGCCGCGGCGGGTGCGCGGCAGGGCTCGCCCGCACACTCTGCCGCGCAAGGAGGTCAAGTACACGCGGCGGCCCAAGGGTCGGAAGCGGGAGCCGGTGGCGCCACCGCCCAAGTCGGGGTCCGAGTTGTCGTACTACCGGCAGGTCGAGTTCCACAACAACACCGGCGGCCCTCCTCCAACACTCCACCCACGCGAGGTGCGGGCCCGGGCGCGGATGGAGCGCGAGATGGGTCGGCGCGCGCGGCTGCCGAATGTGCGGGTGCGGGACAACCCCGGGCAGCCCATCGGACCGCGGCGGCGTGTGGCGCCAACCCTCGTGGGTGGGCTGACCCAGGGGCAGGCGACGACCGTGGCGCAGCTGAACGATCTGGAGGCGCGCGCGCAAGCCATGGACCGCAACCAAACCATCGCGTTCTAATGTAATCGTAACACGGGAGTAGTGCGTGGTGTGCGCGCGCTAGTCGCTGTCGGTCCAGTGCACCCCGCCCTCGACCGTCGCCTTGTTCTTGAGGTGAGCGAGGTGGGCGGCCTTGGCCTGCTCGGTGTCCTTGAGCAGCAGGCTCGTGGCGTCGGCGCGCGCCGCGGCGGCGCCGCTGGCGTCGTCCTCGGCCTCGCTCGACCAGGTCTCCTCGTAGAGCTCGAGCGCGGTCTGCCCCGGCTTGATGCCCCGCTTGAGCCCCATGGAGAAGCAGCGGCGGCGCTTGCGGTCGCGCCCGGGGTGCGGGGTGTCGGGCGGCTCCGCGACGACAAAGGCCCGGAACTGGGGCGGCGGCGACCGCGCCTTGCGCCGCTCCTCGGCCTCGTGCCGCTCGCGGGTCGACGCGAAGCGCTTCTTGTTCCCGCGCACCGACGCGGGCGGCGTCGGGAGCTCCGACTCGGTCGACGACGAGTCCGCAGCCGCCGCCGCGGAGGCCGACGCCGCCGGCGGCGGCGCGGGCTCGGGCGGGCCCTCGAGGGTGTCCGACTCGCTCGACGGGTACTTGAGCTTGGTCGGCTCGAGCCGGATCTGTCGGGCGGGTGCAAAGTAGTCGATGAGCCAGCATTGGGTCGCCGCCGCCGCGAGCACCACGAGCCCCGGTGGCGGAGGGTCGGCAGAGGGTCGGCGGAGGGTCGCCGGCGGGCGGGGTGCGGGTGGTGGGGGACCAGCCCCGCACCCACTGACCCCGGGGTCGTCGGTAGAGGACCCTTCGTCGTCGTACCCCGACGCTGGCCCGCCGCCGGGCGACCGCATCTCGAGGTTGTACCCGCTCTGGGTCTCGGCGCCGTCGATCGTCTCCCAGACCACGCCGTCGCCCGGCGGCAGGGCACCAGCCGGGAGGGTGGTGGTCGGCTGGGGCGTGGGGGCCGGGATCGCGCGGGGCGAGACCGCGGCGGCGGGCAGATCGGACACGTCGGGCGGCGACTGCGACCCCCGCGCCGCCGCCGGGGCCCGCGCGCCCCCGATCCCGGGGTGGGTGGTGGTGGTGGTGGTGGTGGTGGTGGGCGGTGGCCCCACCCCGCGGGGTGGCCGGATGGCGTGGCGGCGCCGCAGGGCGGGGGTGCCGGTGAGCGGGCGTGGCGGGCCGCGGGCGCGCGTGTGCGGGCCGACGCTCGAGCGGGTGGTCGCGGGCGGCATGGTCGTGGGTGTGGTTGTGGCGGTGGGGGTGTGCGGTGGCCCACGAGGTGTGGGCAGTGGGGTGAGAGGCTGCGTTACGTAACGCGTATGCAAAATTGAGGCCGGCCCGAAAATGGTGGTGGTATGGGTTCAGATTCAACGACATGGGGCGGGCGGGCAAGAAGGGCAAGGGCAAGCGGGCGGCGACCCCTGGCAAGGAGCGCATCGCGGACTACCGCGAGCGTGAACGCCGCCGTCAGCGCGACCTGCGGCTCGCCGTCGGCGCGCTCACCACCACCGCGGAGCTCCCACCGCCCGAGGGGGTCGAGTCCGCGCGGGCGTGGGTGGGGGCGGTGCAGGCGTGCGTGGCCCGGGTGCAGTGGGTCCTCGATGCCCCCGGGCCGGCATTCGACCCAGAGCCCACGCCGGCGCCGGCACCACCGCCCAAGGCTCCCGACCCACCGCTACCGGCCCACCGCGCTCTGCCCCGCGTGCCCGCGATCCCCGAGGGTGGTGGTGGCTGTGGCGGGGGCGGTGCGACACCGCCCCACCCCTTCGATTTCACCGCCGACACCACCCACCTCGACGCTGAGGGGCTCTTGGGGGTCGACGCGTCGCGCGAGACTATCTCTCCCGAGTTCATGGAGCTGTACTCTGAGTTCGCCACCACCGCCGCGCACTTCGGGCTACCGCGCTCCCCGGGCGGCTGTGCCCCGGGGCCGTGAGCCCGGCGCCGCGCCGCTGCCCCCCACCGCCCGCGCGCTGTCGGATTGAAGCTTGACCAAGCGGGCGATCTGCGCGTCGTTGGCGGAGTAGTTGGTGCCGAGCCAGCTCCACGCCTTGTTGCCCGGCTCGGGGTACCCGTTCTTGCAGAACCACGCCGCGTAGAGCCCGCACACCTCGCTCGCCACCGACTGCACGTTGGTGGGCCAGTACTCCACCCGGTCGACCCCGCACGCCTCGAACCACGCCTCGAAGTCGGGCGGCTCCATCCGGGGCGTCATCACCATCTGCTCCTCCTGCGCCTTGGGCGGCTCCCCGTAGCTGTCCCACCACTTGGCGACGCACCCGGTGTGGTCGGTCTTGAGCCGGCACGCCAGCCAGTGCGTGCCGTCCCCGAACCCGCAGCGCGAGTGGTTGATGATGAAGCACTCATCCCGCGGCCGCCAGGGGGTGGGCATCCCGTCAGCGCAGAACGCCCCCCTGTACCCTACGACCCCATGCCGCCGGCACCACCGATCAAGCTGTACGCCCGTGCTCATATTGGGCGGGTGTGCCGGCAGGCGGTTCATTGCTCACTCCTCCATCGTGGCGGGGGCGGCGACGGCGGCGGCGGCGGGGGCGGCGCCGGCCTGGTCGACGGACATGGTGCTGTCCGAGCGCCGGAGCGGGGCCTTGGAGCGCGGGTCGTAGTCCTTGGGCATGATCACAACCCGCACGAGCTGCATGTTGACGCCGGCGGTGTACTTCTCCTTGGTGGGGTAGAAGTTGGCGGCGCCGTGCACCTCGGCCACCCAGAGGGTGCGCTTGGCCTCCTCCATCAGCGTGTGCACGTCCTTGGTCGGCATGAGCTCGTCGGCGTCCGGGTCGTCCGGCTTGACCCGCACGTACACCTCGCACCGGGGGTACCCGAGGCCCTTGAAGACGAGAGCGCCGCGCCGCGTCGCCCGGTCGGCCTCGGCGGTGCACTTGGGCTTGGACGGGCGGCCGGCCGGCGTCTGAAACTCCGCGTGGTCGCCGGCGCACGCCATGATGGCGCTCTTGAACTTGGGCTCGAGCTCCTTGGCGACATCACTGGGGTTGCCCTCCTTGTCCGTGAGCAGGAACCGCAGCCCCCGACGCTCGATCGGTGTTTTGAAGTTGCCAGCGGTTTCGGCCCACGCGGGCACGGGGTGGCGGTCAAAGCTGTGGCACACGAGGTACACGGCCGGGGGTGTCGAGACGGCGGCCATGGCGGTGGGGAGCGGGGCGGCTAGGTGGCGCGCAGTTGTGAGCGGGTGTTGTGAGCGGGTGTGACCTCCACCCGGGTGTCGGGCCGCACGACCCCGTCTCGCGTTACGTAACGGAAGCGTTAGGTAACGCCACGTTACGTAACGTCGGTCCCACCCCTGCCCCAGACCGTTGGGCAACAGTGGTCCGTGCATACTGCCACCCGCCGGGGCGGTCGGGGGAGGAGGCGACCCGGGTAGGGTCCCTGCCGCCTGCTGCCCGGCTCCCGCGACGCCGCCACACCCGCACCACCGCCCCCGCGCCTCACACCGCTGCTGCTGCCCCACGCAGCCATGGCGGGCGCGGCCGGGCCCGCCGGCGGCGCTGGGGCACCCCGAAATCCGGTGCCGGTGACGCGGGCGGCGACGCCTGCAGTACCGGCGTGGCGCTGGAACCTCGACAGCAAGTTGAGTATCACGAAGCGCATCAAGGTGGTCACGAACGGGTGGATGGACCAGCGGGTCGACGCCTCCATACAGGCGGCCGTCGATGAGGTGGTCGACAGCGTGGCGGCTCCCGACCAGGCCGGTGCCGGGGCGTGGAGCTGGGAAGCCTCGGTCAACGTGATCACCCCCCGGGCCTTCGACCAGACGACGAAGCAGCAGATCCGGGCGGCGTTCCCGGCCGTCCCGCTCGGGAAGCTCAACGCCCACTGGCTCAAGATCTGGCCCGACGAGGTGATCCGGTTCGCGCTCCGGAACAACGCCGGCGCGCCGGTCAGGACCCAGGACGACGAGCCCATCATCCTGTGGGACTACTTCTCCAGCGTGCTGGCCGAGATCGTGTGGAGCGTCATCGAGCCGCACGGCCTCCCGCCCTTGTCCTTCATCCAGATCCAGCGGCTCAGCCCGACGGGGGACACCGTGGGCGACCGCATCCTGCTCTTCAGCAAGCCCGCTGGCGCCGGGGCCATCGAGCAGCTGCTCGCGGCGTGGGACGATGGCAACACGAGCCAGGAGTCCAACGATATGTTCAAGCAGGGCAGCTCGATCAAGGTGATCATCTACAACCCGAGCACCGGGCGCGGCGGCGGTTCCGACCCGTTCAAGGCGTACCCGAACCTCGCCGGTCGGTGCCGCACCATCTACTCGGCGCCGGTCGACGACTGCTGCGCCCCGATGGCCATCGCCTACTTCCTCGCCACCGCCACCGACCGCCGGAACCTGAAGCGGTTCTCGCAGCGCTGCCGGATCGCGGCGCAGCCGCTGATCGACGCAGTCGTCGCCCGCGGTGGTTCGAGCGACGGGGCTTGGGGGTACACCGACCTCGCGCTCGCCGCCGAGTGCATCGAGGAGAACGTGCGGATCCTGGTGCTCCACACCGTCACGTTTGTGCAGCTCTTCGACACCGGTGACGGTCCGATCGAGCCCGACACCCCGGAGCAGCGGACGCTGTACCTGCTGTTCGACCCGGGGGTGGCCAAGCCGCACTACATGCTCTGCCTCCGCCCGCAGTCGCTCCTCCGCCACAAGGTCTTCTGCGACCAGTGCAAGAAGCTGTGCAAGCCAGACCACCTCTGCTCCAAGCACCAGTGCCGCTACTGCCGGGTCCAGTTTGCGAGCGGCGAGCTCTTCGCCGCGCACTGGAACGTCGAGCTCGACGAGTGCGAGAAGTGCTGCCGGCGCATGCCGCCCGGCTGCAAGAGCAAGCACGAGACCCAGTGCGACGGCAAGCGCCGGCGGTGCCCCGAGTGCAACGAGCACTTCATCTGCGACGGCGGCCCGCGGGGACTCACCCTCGAGGGGCACGCCGCGATCTGCGGCAAGGGGTACAAGTTCTGCGACAACTGCTACAAGTGGCACCACCCGATCGACGACGCCTGCGCCATCACCCCGCGTGACTTCAGCCACAACTGGGACGCCCGGAACCCCGACGTGTGGGTCGGCGACATCGAGACGATGTACGACCACACCGACGTCCACAAGAAGCAGATCCCCAACCTGATCTCGCTCCGCAAGATCCCGCCGTTTGGCAAGGACGACACCAAGGAGGGGTACACCGAGGCGCTGCTGCAGTTCTACAAGGACAACCCGCCGACGGTCTTCGAGGGGCCCGACGCCATGCACCTGTTCTGCGCGTTCCTGATCCAGGTCTTGACCAACAGCGTCATCGTCTTCCACAACCTCCGGGGGTTTGACGGTGCACTGATCGTCAACTACCTCGAGCGTGCCCTCGGGATACGGATCAAGAAGGTGATGAACGGGCTCAAGGTGATGTACGCCGAGCTGAAGGGGGGCAGCATCAAGCTGATCGACAGCCTCAACTTCGTCACCTGCCGGCTCGCGCAGATGCCCAAGATCGTCGGGGTCGACCTGCCGGGGCTGACCAAGGGGGACTTCCCGCACGCCTTCAACACCACCGCCAACCAGAAGTACGCTGGGGCCGTGCCGGCACCGCACTACTACGGCCTCGACGAGGACTCGGACCCCGAGCTCTGGGCGTGGTACCGCCGGCACGCCCGCGCCCACGTCCCGTGGACCACCGAGCGATGGGTGCTGCAGAAGGAGCTCAAGCTGTACTGCAACCAGGACACCTACATCCTCGCCATGTGCTGGGCCCTCTTCGTCTTCAACATGGTCAAGCTGATGACCGTCAACCCTGTCCGCGCCGTCACCGCCGCGGGGCTGACCCACAAGATTGTGCGGACGCTGTCGCTGCCGCCCGAGGGGATCCCCACGGCCCGGACCAAGGAGCAGGCCGACTTCTACCGCACCGCGCTCTACGGCGGGGCCACCAACGTCTACCGCCCGTACGTGAAGTGCCCGCCCGGGTGGCATGTGCTCGGGGTGGATGTCAAGTCGATGTACCCCGCGGTCATGCTGTTTGCAGAGCTGCCGTGGGGCGAGCCCGAGGTGTTCCCGGCCGACGCGGTCCCGGCGTACTCCGTCTGGAAGACGTGGTGCGGCTTCGTCGAGGTGACGGTCCAGCCGTTTGCGTTCGACCCCGACCAGCCGTGGCGCATTCCGGTGCTGCCGTCGCGCAACCCCGACACCGGCAAGCTCGAGTTCAACCTGGAGCGGAAGAACAAGAAGCTGTACATGATCTCCGAGCTCGTGCAGGCTGTGGAGAAGCACGGGTACAAGATCCTCGAGGTGCACAGCGCCCACAAGTTCCAGGGGCGCACCGACCTGTACCGCAAGTTCATGACCCGGGCGATCCAGCTCAAGGAGGAGAACGGCAAGCCCCCCAGGGACGTCGACGCCTTCTGTGCGGCGTGGGCGGGGGTCGGGGTGCACCTCAGGCGCGAGGAGGTCGTCAAGCCCGAGAACCCGGGCGCGAAGCAGGTCGGGAAGCTGACGGCCAACACGGCGTGGGGCAAGACCGGGGAGTCGGATCACGGGCTGCAGCAGACCGGTGGCGAACTCGAGCTCCACAGGCACCTGGCCCGCCACGCGCTGGGGAAGGAGGAGTTCCTGGGTCTCGATTTCGAGGAGTTCATGCCCGACACGTTCACCGTGCACTTCCGCGAGCTCGAGAAGCCCGTCAACATGATGCATCGCAAGACCGCCGTGTGGATCGCGGCCGCCGTCACCTCCAAGGCCCGGGAATGGTTGATGGCGCTGATCGCCGACCCCAAGATCGCGCGGTGGGCCGTGTACTGCGACACCGACTGCGCGTGGATGCTGGCTCGCAACGGGACCCTGCTGCCGCCCTGGCGGGGGTGGGTGCCGTCCGACGACCCCGCGCTCCGGTGGGGGGAGCATGGGGTCGTCTACGAGCCGTCGGATGCCGTGCGCGAGCGCATCGCCAACCACGTCTGCGTCGTCGGCGACTGGGAGCCCGAGACCGCGCCCGGCGACGAGATCGAGGAGTGGGTGGCGCTCGGGCCCAAGCTCTACGCGGGGCGCAAGCGAGAAGGGGAGAAGAAGCTGATCAAGATGCGGACCAAGGGCTTCCCGCAGACGGCACTCTTCCGCAAGACCGTCACCTTCGACTCGCTCCGGGGGGTGCAGCTGGCGGGGCTCCGCGATCTCGACGACGGTACCGAAGAGCTGCGCGTGCCGTACACCAAGGTGCGGCGTCAGAAGGCCGGTGGTGTCTACTGGGGGGTCGAGAACAAGCGGCTGCGGTACGACTGGCGGCGCAGCAAGGGTCGGCTCAACCCCGCCGACCCGGACGACCGGCTGCTGCCATGGGGTGACGATGACGAGCGCCCGACCCCCCAGAAGCGGAAGGCAGGCGGCCCGCCGGCGATCCCGCTCCCAAAGCCGGTGTGGAAGAGCCGCAAGATTGAGGCAGGCGACGTCGACGGGCTCGGCCTCGAGCAGGACGACGGCATGACGCTCGACGAGGGCGAGTCCGAAGCGGTCACGGCGACCGCCATTGCCGCCCAGGACGCCCGCCGCACCGCCGCCGCCAGCACTAGCATCGTAGGGCGCCTACTGCAAGCCGTTAGTGAAGATCTAGCCGAGTGAATCTTCCCTGACACGTTACGTAACGCTGGGGTGGGTGTCGCGTGTATGAGCGGCACAACCAGGGCCGAGCGCCAGACACGCACACACCCGCCCGCAGCACACCACCCGCACCATGGGGGGCTTCAAGAACAAGGGCAAGCGCGCCGGTAAGTCGCCTCGCGCCAAGTCATCCGCGGCCCTCAATGCCGCCCAGGCCGCTGTCGAGGCCGCGGCGCCCGATGCCCCCCACGACCCGTGCGGCGACGGCGAGGGGCTCGACCTGGTGCCGAGCTCGCCGGTTCCGGCGACGCAGGACAGCGGTGACCTGGTGGTGAAGCGCAAGATCAAGAAGCGCAAGCGGAACACGCGCCCGATGACGCCCGAGTCGCTCCAGCTCCGCGGCGTCAATCGCAAGGGACGCCCCACCTGCCAAGGTGGTCTGCAGATCGAGTGGTACGCCGAGCTCGACGACGGCACGGAGCTGGTGTACCCGTCGGTCCGCACCCTCGTGATTGGGCTGGTCAACGCGGGGATCAAGCTCCGAGGGTTTGAGGCGGTCCGCACCTTCCTGCAGCGGCGGCACAACGGCACCGATGCGCAGGCCTCGAGCTACAAGCAGTTCGACGGGGTCAAGAGCATCACCCGCTACGGCAGCGCGGAGTTCAACTACCTCGCCGGCAAGGAGGCCGCGCTCGAGCGCGAAGCGGTCCGGAAGCAGTGGCTCGCCCGCCGGGCCGCGCTCGACGCCGAGTACCAGGCTGCGGTCCGCGGGCGCGGCGCGGCTGCGGCATCGCCGGCGGCGGAGGCCCAGGCCCCGGAGGCGCTGCCCCCCGCCGACTCATCGTCCTCCGGGGAGGAGCTGTGAGCCCCCCACAGGCCCTCCAGAGCCGGGACGTCACACCCGCCGTGTCACCGCCGACGCCCACACCCCGATGGCTAAGGTCGCCACCGACCGGCGCAAGATCCGGCAGCTCAGGCTGCACGGTGACATAATCAAGGCGCTGTCGACGTCGTCGGTCCAGATGCGGAACCGGATGCTCAGGGACGCGTCGCCTGAGCTCGTCGAGGCGCTCGGGACGGCGTGCCAGCTGGCGCACGAGCTCGGCTTTGTGCCGCCACGCCACCACGCCGCCCGGTTCGCCAAGATGAAGAGCCCCAACGCCGCGAAGCGGACCAAGTGGAAGGCGGTGACGGGGGGTGGCAAGCAGTCGCGGGGCGGTGGGCTCTTTGACAAGATCGGGAGCTTCCTGTCTACCGCGGCACCGCTTGCCCTCGCCGCGCTCTGACCACCCGTACCCACCAATACACGCGCACACACACACACCGTTCATTGTCTCATCAGAGCAGAAAGCCCTTGGCCAGCGCGGAGAACAGCCCCTTGCCCTTTTGCGTCTTCGACTTCTTGCTCTTGCCCTTGTTCCGCCGGTGGTGCGGTGAGTCCGGCCCGGCCATCATCGCCAGCGGCCGTCGCCGCCGCGGTGCCGCCTGCTTGCGGCGCCCTGCCTTGGCCTTCTTCCGAGGGGTCGTCCGCCGTGTCTTCGCCATGAGACCCTTGCCCAGGAGCTTGACGGCGTTGGTGCCGTCGACCTTCTTCTTGTGCGCGATGTACACCGTGTCGGTGCCTGGGATGGCGAAGACGGTGCCAAGCGGCTTAGTCTCCCACCCCGGGTGGTGCTGGTTGAGCACGATCTTGCGCATGTGCGCCCAGTGCGAGCTCTTTCGCTTCTCGGTCTCCCACCCGTGGTTCTTGTACCGCTGGATGCTAAGCGAATCCCCGTGGCCCCACGGCCTGGCGCTCCAGGGCTTGGGCATGGTGTGGTGGGAGCCTACCGTGGTGCGGTTCTGGGGGGTTGTACCGCGGCCGTTCCCAGCCACCCCATTTTCAATCCAGCGTGTGGGTTTCCAGGGGCCCTGGCTGCGTTACTCCTGCACCATGGCGCACGGACAGCCGTACCCACCGTTCGAGCATGACCTGATGTACCAGGACCTCCCGCTCGAACCCTACTACCCGGACCTGTACAAGGGACAGCCCTACTACCTGTACGACGCCGTCGACGACCCCGCACGGTGGCCGCAAGGCAAGCAGGACGTGCCCAAGGTCACACGGAGGTCCCCCGTGCACCCCCGGAAGCGGAAGGGAGGTGGGAAGAAGGCCGCGGCAGCGAAGCCCGCCGCGAAGGACAAGGGCAAGGGCAAGGCGAAGAAGGCCAAGACGCTGACGGGGTCGGGCTTCCGCAAGCGCAAGGCGAAGAAGCGGACGGCGACGACCAAGCGCCGTCGGTAACGATGCGGCCCCCGCGCCCCGCCGTTCCAAACACCGGTTCTGAGCCTCTCAAACTTCGGTTCTACCACTAAAGGCCTTACATCGACTCTACCAGCGGCCCTACGTCGACTCC
>Ga0070749_10001187_pt1 | contig 17596 bp, 21 predicted proteins | sample VirMetDEL_Nov_18_FD_75180 | JGI IMG/M metagenome (GOLD analysis project Ga0070749, IMG submission 75180) | Aqueous microbial communities from the Delaware River and Bay under freshwater to marine salinity gradient to study organic matter... | ecosystem: Environmental > Aquatic > Marine >...
ATGGAAAACTTGGCAGGTCTGTCGGATGCTGAAATCGACAGGCTTGCCGAAAGCCTGACAGAAAAGAACACAGGCAAAGCGGAAAGGTTAGCGACAATGCTAGCCTTTTCTTTACAAGATAAACAACTACGTGAGGATGAAGAAAATGGAAAAGGCTGACATTGAACGCACAATGGGAACGTCATTCAAGGGCAAGTTCATCATGCCCTATGACGTGTTAGTCAAGGCACTTGGCGCACCACATTGGCAGTATGTGCAACCCCTGAACGGGGAAGTCGTTGAAGACAAGGTGGACGTGTCGTGGTGCTTTGAGTTTGAGGAAGGTCAAGTCGTGACCATCTATAACTGGAAGGATGGACGCGCCTACAACGGGCGTGACGGCTTAGAAATTGAAGACCTAACAGAGTGGCATATTGGGGGTAATGATTATGATGTTGTTCACTTACTTGCAGAAGAAATCAATGCCCGTCTTGATGCGGCAGAAGATGGGGGGGCGATTTATGAAGGATGAACGACATCTAGCCGCCATCGTTGGGGTGGATAAGCATTGGGTTGAAATCATTGTGTCACAGCGCAAGGAATTAAGCCCAAAGCAGAAGCATGACTGCACCGCCTACATCGTGGCAAATGATGGGGCTATCTATCAAGCCATCAACAAAGCCATCGCATCAATGGTGGATGAATGGAAGGCACTAGAAAACTTGGAACAGGGCGAATGAAATACGTCTACTGGTTCAGGATTTTTATATCAATCTGCGTCTTTGCGTTTGCGATTGGATTGGCGGTCTTGGATGACACGTCAGTCACGCACAAATGGAAGGGCGTTTTAATCGTGGCATTTTGCGGCGTGTGGAATTGGCTACACGCACGTGAAGCCTACAACATGGAAAAGGTTAGAGAATGGAACAGTTAAAAGCATTGGAAAAACTAGGCAAGTCGTTGCGGTCAGGTGACCACATCTACACTATCGTCAAGTCAGTCAGTAACAGTGGCAAATATCGGCACATTGATTTCTATGTGTTCAAGCCCAAGCAGTTCTTTGAGGAAGGCGAAAACCAAGTGGAACACATGAACATCAGCAAGGACGTGGCTGACGCACTTGGCTTCCCGTTCAAGGATAAGACAGGCTGTGTCGGTGTTCAGGGTGACGGCATGGACATGGGCAAATTCGTAGTCCAAGCCCTACAGCAACGCATCTTTGGTGACGGTGGCACATTGATTCACGTGCCGTTGTAGTTACTCGTAAATTTCACCGCTTAAAAAGGGGGGTAGTCCTAATTGGTCTGCCCCTCTTGCTTTTGTGCAACCACACGAACAGCCATTCACACCTAACCAAAGGTAAGTATCCTGTAGCAATTTGTCTTGTGTGCCAAACGTATGGTCAAACCATGCAGGTTCATTGTGGTAGGCGTTGTCGCCTAGCCTATGGTGAAGCGGACACAGCGGCATCGTTTCAAAGTGGCTTGCCCGTCTACCCATCCCCGTGTGATGACGGATGTGATGGATTTCCGCAGGGCTATCCCATATCCCTAACTTAGCGCAGGCGATACAGCCAAGGCTAGCCACGCTGTTGAGGTGTTTCTTTTCTTTTGCTGTGTGTGGTTTACGCGCCATACTTTTTCTTTTCAATAGTTTGGTTAATCATTTCAGTCTTCCAACGCTCAAAGTTTATGTCCACAATTTTCTTTTCCCATGCCCACTTTGCTTCTTCACTGATAGCAACCCCAAGCATCTGAATGTGGTTCTTGTAACGTGGGTCTGCTCGTGCTTCACGTTCCTGACCTGCGGCAGTCTTTTCACCCTGCACCATGTATTCTTTCATCAGTTCAGCAAGCAGAATTTGCCTGCCATATTCCATGACAGACAGGTCTTGCTTTGCTTTGGCGTGTTGTTCGCCTATCTCGCGCAGTTTGTGCAACTGCCGTTCCATTTGGTCTTCGCTCATGCGCTTGCCCCTCTAAAGTTTTTAGACTTCGCTTTCTTAATGCGCAGATGGTGAAGGAAGCCTTTGACTTCATCACCTACAGGCTTGGGTGCAACCCGCTTGGTATGCGGAAAGTGACCAAACTTTTCTTTGAATGTCCACGATGCCCAACCTTCCTTGTATCCCTTGCTGTTTGCATAGAAGACTAACTGTGCATAGAAATCTAACTTATGCTGTGGGTTAATCTTTTCTTCGTCTTTGGGTAGTTCAATCAGCCTGCCTTCTTTAATCAAGACCATCTTGCTTTCGGCAGTCGGTGCGAAACCACATTGCGGACATTCAATCGCCCCCTTGAATGGGGTGTAAACCGTGTGACATTTGCAACAGGTGAACGGCTGTTTCTCTATCGGCTGTGGTTCTTTCTTCTTAGGGTCAACAACCAAGCCTTCAGTCAGTTCCCATTTAGGCACGTCTTCAGGGAAACCGTGTTCATACACGCAACCTGAATGGTCAATGATAAGGGTGTCTTCCTTACCCGCAAACGGACGCAATGAACGCCCAACCATTTGCAGATACAGGCTGTAGGATTTAGTCGGACGGGCAAGGATAACGCAGGAAACCTTTGGTTCATCCCAACCTTCAGTCAACACCTGACAGTTACACAGCACCTTAATCTTGCCTGTATGCAGGTCATGCAACACTTCTTCACGTTCAAGTTCAGGGATTTCACCATCAACGTGACCCGCAGGGATGCCGTTCTTACGGAATATCTGTGCCACATAGCGGCTGTGTGCAATGGACGTGCAGAACACAACAGTCGGTCTGTTCTCTGCATACTTAATCCAATGCGTCACTATGTCGCCAACCAATTTAGGTTGGTTCATGCGCTGTGATAGTGGTCTGTTGTCGTAGTCGCCACGCACAACCTTGATACCTTCAAGGTCAGGCATGGTTGGTGCAACCACACGGTTCGGCACTAAGAAGCCACGGTTAGTCAGGTCACGGATAGACCCACATTCGATAAGGTCATCATACATATTAGCAAGACCCTTGCCGTCTGACCTACATGGGGTGGCAGTCAAGCCAATCACGTAGGCATCAGGGTATTCAGCAACCAAGTCACGGAATGATTTGCTGACTGACCGATGTGCTTCATCAAGGATAATCAGGTCAGCGTCAGGCTTGATAAAGTATTTGCTGTCCTTTCTTGCAGTAAAGGTTTGGACACTAGCAACGGTGGTCTTAGCCCACGAAATGCCTGACTTACCTGCCATCAACACACTGTGATTGACTTCAAAGTCATGCAGTTTGCTACTACATTGCATCACCAATTCACGTCTGTGCGCTACAAACAGGCATGATTTGTGGTTCTTAACCGTTGCACTAATCATGGCTGACGCAATCACAGTCTTGCCACTACCTGTTGGGCTAACCAACAGAACCTTTTTGTTGCCACGTCTGAAACTATCACGGATAGCATCAAGGGCATTTAATTGATAATCACGCAGGTCCATATCGTTTCCATATATCTCTTACTTGAAAAGTAACTTCACTGATACTTTCAGGTGGGTTACACGCATTGGCAAAGGCATGGGCTTCAGCCATTGCGTAGTCAAAACTTTCACCGCGCTTGCGTATGGCAATCAACATCTTGACCAATGCTTCATGCCTGTCACCTTCGCCTACGCCATAGCGCAACGTGCCTGAATACTTTCCTTGATAGGTTGACGGCTTGTAGTCCATCTTAAATTCAGGCTTCTTTGGGCGTTCCAACCCTAGCCCTTCCCTAATTTCAGCCATCGTGTAGGGTTCAGATGACATCTGACTTAACACTTTGATTGGGTATGGCTTGGCTTTGTGGTGGTAGAAACCTGCGACACGCATCACACGTGGCAAGTCTTTGACCTTTGGGTCAGCGTTAAACTTGTTAGCCAACGCCTGTTGATACAGTGTGAATGATGCGTTGGGCATATCCTTGACCAACCAATAGCAGTGGTATTTCCCAAAACTTGTGTTGACAATGATGTGCGGTTGCAGGCTAAACTGTTCAGGCAGGGGTGCGCCATCAAGGTCAATGAACACACTGCGGACATTAGTGATGCAGTCGGTGGTTCTCCCTCTACCGTTAGTTTGATTGACGGTGAAGAACACCCCTGCACCCTGTCTGTTCAAATCCCACAGTTCAGCAATGTGTTCTTGGATAGTGCCATGTAACTGACGTATCAGTTTGCGGTTCTTACCCTTGTCATCAAAGGTCTGAAAACTGTGGTGACTACCAAACGCATCTAAGAACCAAGCGTAATGACTATTCTGATTGAACATCGTCTTTCATCCATTCATCATTAGGTTTGTTCCAACGTGCTTCAGCCCCTTTCTTACCTGCGGCTTGCCGCTTTGCCCTGTTCAATGCCTGTTCCCTGCGTTCTTCTTCCGCTTGGATACATACAAGGCTGACGCTACCGTCACGTTCCTTGACCTGCCTGAACAGGTGCATCATCTTAGGCAACATCTTGTCTATCTTTTCGATGGTGCAGTTACACATCTTGGATAGGATTTCAGGGTCAAGTGGTATCTTGTGTCCACGCCAACAGTGGCAATACAACAAGACATACGCGCCCTGTTCTTCAAGCGACATTCGCATCCTGCTTGGGTCACTTATCCAATCGCTTGCGTAAAACTGAAACGCAGGCGATTGCTCATCATTGGTTCGTTTTCTCATTTGTTCTATCGCAGTTATTAAGTTAAGTTAAATGACATCATATATACCTAGGTTAAGTTTGTCAACGCCCAATTTAAGAAGACGGGCTAGGGCTTCTACTATCTTGGTATGAAGTTGAAGGTGAAGATGTAGATGAAGATGAAGGGGATAAAATCGCATTGGCATTTTTTAACAACGCCATAGCATTGCTATAGCATTGCCATTTTTTAGGGCAAAAAATAAGGGGTAGGCACAATGAGGATGGAAGCCTACCCCTAAACCGCTTTGCTCTAAGGCTAACTGCGAATAGCCCTGCACCCTAGCGGTTGGGTGTGATAACTAAATCAGGGCGAATGTATTCTACTGTGTAATCGCCAAGTTTGGCAATCTGAAAAGCCCTTAGTGGTGGTATGGTTTGCCACTTTGATACAGCAGGGTGGCTAATGCCCAACATACGGGCAAGGTTTTTGCCGCCGTAGTGCGACACGATTTCCACCTTTCGTTCCTTTGCAATCTCGTATTTATTCATGTCTGACCCATCATCGTGGTAATTTACTTGGCTTAATATTACAGGTATAATTAACGCAAGTCAACACATAACGCTTGACACGCAGTTTAACCTACGTTAATATACAGACTCCAATAGTAAATCTGAAAGAGGTAGATTATGACTGCAATTATGGCAACAACAAACTTTGGCGGTGACGAAAAGCGTTACCCTGACGTATCCGTAGGGGTGCATCAGGCGCGTTGCGTCCGTGTCATTGACCTAGGCACACAGCGTTCTGACTATCAAGGTGAAGTATCTTGGAAACGTCAGTGCATGATTATTTGGGAAGTGCCTTCCGAAACAAACAACAACGGTGAACCGCTGACCATCAGCAAGTTCTACACGCTGTCGCTACATGAGAAATCCAATCTTGGTATTGACCTGACAGCATGGCGTGGACGTGCCTTCACTGAAATCGAAAAGCAGGGCTTTGACATTGGCAAGTTAGTCGGTGTGCCTTGCATGATGAATGTGATGGAAGGTAAGAACGGCAGACCACGTGTCACTAGCCTGATGCCTTTACCCAAGACAGCGGACATCCCTGCGCAGTATCACGAAAGCATCCTGTTCAGCATTGATGACTTCCAAAAGGGTGAACGTGGTGCGTTCAACAAGTTGGCAGACGGCATCCGTAACATCGTCCTGCGTTCCAAGGAATTGGAAAACTTTAACGCAGATGCAGACCACACTGGTGAAGACATTCCTGACTTTACCAATGATGAAGACATTCCGTTTTAAGGGGGGGCGATATGAAATTCACAAACACATCAAACCTGCCTGACGCGATTGTCCGTGCAGTAACCAATGACCCATACGATGCTAGCGGCAGTGACATATCTGCCACCCGCTTGCTTCAGCCACCCATGATACGGGTGCTTGAACAGCGTCATTGGGATGACATTGAGGAAGACGTGTCTGACCGTATCTTTAGTTTGATTGGTCAGTCTGTGCATCACACCATTGAACGTGCGGCACAGGGGGATGACATGGTTGAAACCCGTTTGTTCGTTAACAATGAACACACCCAAGGTTGGACGCTATCAGGTCAGTTTGACTACCTGTCATCCGATGGTCAGTTGCTAGACTTCAAGACCACATCCGCTTGGTCAGCCCTTGATGCCATGCAGAATGGCAAAGGGGAATGGGAAGAACAGTTGAACATCCTTGATTATCTTATCCGTCACAACAAGGACAAGGTAAAGCATGAGGTCAAGTCACTTGGCATCATGGCTATCCTACGTGATTGGTCAAAGATGAAGGTCTTGACTTCAGATAACTACCCACGCCAACAGGTTGTAATGATACCTGTGCGCCGTTGGTCACCTGAAGAACAAGATGCCTATGTCATGGGGCGCATTGCCCTGCACAAGTCAGCCATGCTTCAGGAACAGCCACCTATCTGTAGCCCTGAAGAAAGATGGAACAAGCCTGATACCTACGCCGTAATGAAAGACGGGCGTAAGTCTGCCGTCCGTGTCTTGCCTTCCAAGGAAGAAGCAAAGCAATGGATGAAGGACAACAACATGGTTGAAGGTAAAGGATGTATGATTGTTGAACGTAAGGGTGAAGACACACGTTGCGCACACTACTGCCGCGTGAATAGGTTTTGCCCACATTGGAACAACGTAACATTCTAATAACATGGACGACTTCAAGTTAACACGTGACCCCTTAGTATCAGCAATACTGAAACGTGCCAACGCACGTGCTAATCAGGGGTTGTCCGATTATGGCGGCACGATGGCAGACGCAAAGAAACCTGTGATTGATTGGATAGGGGATGCGCAGGAAGAATTGTGGGATGCCATCGTGTATCTTGAAAAAGTAAAGCACCTGCTAGGGGGAAATGATGCCACTTAAACGCGGTAGTTCTGACAAGACCATCAGTGAAAACATCAAGGCTTTGAACAAGGAAGGTGTTCCACGCAACCAAGCCATTGCAATAGCATTAGAAAAAGCAAGGAAGAAACAAGAAGAAAAGCAAAAATCTAATTCTTGACTTCACAAAATAATATATTCTGATAAAATAACCCTATGAATACTATAGGGTTATATCATGGCTACGCGGGGTAGACCCCCTAAAGCCCAAATCCAAACAATTCACCCTGATGCAATCATGGTGAAGTTGGATTCTATTGAAAAAATCCTAGACCAAAATCGGAAAGACATCGAAGACCTAAAGCAACAAGTGTCGATGGGAAGGGGGGGTATCAAAGCCATCTTCATCATCGGCGCAATCATCGCCGCCATCGCTACCGCGTATGGTTTATGGAAGGGGGTTCGCTAATGGCTTTACCACTACTAGGATTTCTTGGCACACTGTTCAAGAACCCTATCACTAGCGTCATCGTTGATAAGACTATCGGCGCAGTTCAGCATGAATTAGAGAAAAAGAAAATCATTCGTGGCATGGAAATTGAAGCCGCGAAATCCATAGACATTGCAAAGATTGACCTAATGTCTGAACAGGTCAAGGCATCTAAAGGGTCATGGAAAGATGAATGGCTTACGCTAGTTTTCACAGGCATATTGATTGCCCACTTCACCCCGTGGACTGTAGACCACATGATACATGGATGGGAAACATTGAAAGATGTCCCTGAAATGTTTTGGTATATCGTCTTGGCAATAGTATCGGGTTCGTTTGGACTTAATGCTATGGGTAAGTGGAAAGATAAGTAGGCATATGTTATGGCAGACCCAATCACTATTGGTCTTGCCGCCTTCAGTGCTATCAAAGCAGGGGTAGCCGCAGGGAAGGAAATCCAAAGTCTAGCAGGTGACATTGGTTCGCTATGGGATAGCATTGAAGCCATCAAAGCAGACCACACCAAAAAGAAATCTAGGAAAATACTGTCTGTTAATGAAGAAGCAATGGAAACATTCATTGCTAAGAAGCAGGCAGAAGACATGGAAAACCAAATCCGCGAATTGATAGTCAACACCCGTGGTCTTGACGCATGGCATGAATTGATACGCCTGCGTGTTCAGATAAAAAAAGACCGTGTTGCCGCAGAAAAGAAAGCCAAGGCTGAACGCAAAGAAACTTTAGATACTATCCTTATATCGCTACTAATCCTTGCAGGTGTAAGCATAATAGGTTTGTTCTTTTGGTTTATCATTAAGACCAAGCAGGAATCACCCGCATGACAGCCTTCAGCAAAAACCTTTTGTTAGCACTTATTCCACTAGCACTAGCGGCAGTGGGCTATTTGTTTCAGGCATCTATTGCCATGCACGACAGACTATCTGTGATAGAACAGAAGATGTCGATACTTGTTGATATGGATAACAGGATTATCCCTAGCCCTGACAATGCCATAGCACGTAACCAAATTAAAATGGAATTGCAAGATGACTTGCATGATTTGGATAAACGGTTATCACTATTGGAAGCCGTTATTTTAGGGAAGAAGTGAAAGGTAGCACATGACTGAATATCAAATGCCGCATGAGCGTGAAGAATGGCAAGACCTTCTGCACCGCATCAAAGAACATGAAGGCTTTCGCAACACCATCTATCTTGATACATTGGGTAAGGCTACAATCGGATACGGTCATCTGATTGTTGACGATGATGCCTATATAGAAGGGCAGGTCTATTCTGAAGAATTGCTATACAAACAATTCGGTTTGGATTTCGATAAAGCGTTCCTACAAGCACAGGAATTGTGGGAAGACTATCACCTACCGCACACCGCAAAAGAAATCATTATTGAAATGGTGTTTCAGTTGGGCATGGGCGGGGTATCTAAGTTCCGCAAAATGTGGGAAGCGTTGAAAGACCGTGACTTTGAGGAAGCCGCCGCGCAAATGCTAGACAGCCGTTGGGCTAAACAGACCCCACGCCGATGTCAGGAAATGGCTAGTCGGATGGCTTCTTGTTCTGAATAGTAGCAAACGCCACAGTCATCAGACCTGCCGCAATACCTGTTAGTAAGGCTTCATCGTAGACACCACCCCAATCTGATTTGTGTGTAGCGAAATCAGCAATGGCTGTCAGAAAGCCTGTAAGCCCCGCTAAGACGTATCTATTGCTTGCATACTGTGGCTTTAGCCAAACCAAAGAAACAGCGGCTACGGCTGTTAGAAAGCCTGTTTCTGTAGCCTTTAACACATGACCTAATTGAATAGCACCGACATCGCCTTGCGTCATCATTAGGATGCAGGCGGTAAAGGAATCTCTAAATCGTCCTACCCATATATGTAGGTTCTTAATCAGAGCGTCCACCCTTGAGTAAATCCTTGATAGATAGCACCGCCTTCTTCACGATGATACGAATATCAGTCCACAAGATTACCCATTTGTAATCTATTTGAGTGCCAAACTTTGTAGCAAATACAAAGCCTAGCACCCAACCTATGATAAAAGCGATAAACAGTTCCATGTTACGCCTGCGATTCTGACCAAGAAATACGTCCTGCAATGTTGAACGGGTTAGTGTTCGACACGGTAGACGGGTCTTCTGTCAATCGGGCAACCACAGTCAAGGTATCAGGACCATCAGGGAAGACGTTGTTGCCGCCCATGATACTGTTACCAAGTGTAGCCACATCACCCAAGTCTTGTGTAGTCGATACAGCCGCACGGTTTGTTGTGCCTGTGCCGCCCTGCACACGGAAGCGGAAGATGTCCAAGCCACCTGTAATCGTGTCACCGTTTTGGTGATAGATAAGTTGTGACAAGGATGGGTTCTGCACCGATGTCCAATCAGCGTTATCCACCTGACCATTCAATCGCAGTGAAACTTCTGCGGCGTGGGTAGATAGGATACCGACTTGACTTAGGATAAGTTGCATACGGTTGATAATCTCACGTTCACCCAAGAAGCCAATCGTGTTGGTATCAACAGATGGTGACAATCGAATGGTGATAAGTGGGATTTCAATGTTAACTGGTGCGCCACTAGATGCTAGCGTTACAGTGTAGTTGCTGTTTGTGGCTGTCGTTGCTGACGGGTTACGGTCAATAATAAACAAGTCACGTGCCGCTTGGTTTTGATAATTGTAGCCACGGCTTGACAACAAGTCAGGCTGATATGGACTACGGCTAAATGCACCATCCTGCGGGTTACGCAAACGTGTTCCTGAATTTAGGCTAGTGCCGCTGATTGCCATGTTTTCAGCAACCTGATTGTAAAGGCTAGACTGTGAAGCCAATTCAATCGCATAACCAATACCACGTAAACGGTTCTGAATAAGACCGTAGTAGTAACCTGTGTAGTAGATACGTGCCGATGCTGTTAGGGTTGCATCACCTGTAACCTGCAAGTCATTAGACGATGCGTTAAAGATGTATGCCTTGTCGTCATCGAACCTACCGTCCATGATGACCGATGTTCCCCAGTGTGCCAACGCAGGAACGTAGGTAGGCTTGCCAATGTTCTGCAAGTCATAACGTGCAGGGATGTTACCTGAACGCATATACGCTTCTGTTTCTAAGTTGTTGTGGATAAACTGGTGGACATACTGCACATCACCGTCTTGGTCTTTGAAACCAAATCGAATCTTACCTGCGCCATACCATGAATAGTCGATGTATGCCATTTGGATTTTGTGAATATCTAACACATAACCCGTTGGTCCAAGACCATCCGCAGTATCCAAGTTCCACTGTGACTGTGGCACTCTAATAGTTTCGGTTAGTGATGGGATAATCTTACTTGCCGTTGCGCCACGATAAGATGGTGCAATGTAAAGCACGGTATCACTACCAATCTTAGTAATCAGATATGACTGACCACGTAGGACAATGTAATCACCCACGTTAATCTGTGTTGTAAACTTGGTGTTAGTGCCTGTGACAATACCTTCACCAAAGGTTGCGGTCACTGTGCCTGATAACTGCTTGGTAGATTTTCTGCGGCATACGCTCAACACGTTACCGTTGTATTCAAAGAACATACCGTTTTGGTCATCAAACAAACCACAGCGTAAGTTACAGTTAGTCCATGAATTGACATGGTAGTAACCAAAGCCGCCTGTCGATGTTGCAGTTGCAGGGAAATAGTCAGCCTGAATGGTAGTTCCTGCCGCTACTGTCTGTGAAATGTCTACTGTATATTCGCCTGTATCGCTGTCGTAAGCCGTAATCACTGTGCCTGCGGTTACGCCTGAACCTGACAAACGCATACCAACCTTCAACGTGCCGTTGTTCACAGCCGATACAGTCATAGTAGTGCCGACAATCTCTGCATCCACGTTTGCTGTTGGCAATACGACTTGGAACGCATAGTCATCAGGAACATACGATACTGTATGCACACCGTTGAACCAATCTGTGCCTGCGGTATCAGGAATATCTTTGATAGTAAGAGCCAAGCCTTGTGAAACACGGTGTGGGAAACGGGTATAGATTGTAGCCGTTGACGTGCCGCTAGTTTCAATACGTTCAATCTGAACGGTTGGACTGAAGTTAACCGCGAAAGATACCTGAATACCTTTACCTGATTGGTAACGGAAATACTTACGTGTCTGACGAATCATCTGACTGTCAGGGTTGGTAGATGGAATAAGTTCCACACCACCATCAAACGGACGGTGCAATGCAAAGCCGTCTGAACGTAGAAGCAATGACGTTCCTACAGAGTATTCAATGTTGGTAAGCGTTTCAGTAGATTCGTTAAGCAATGTGATACGTGATGGTGACAACACGTTGTTCACATCGTTTTCTAACGTATCACCTGCGCTATCAATACGGTCTAATACTTGGTCTACACCCGTGCCACCAATATCAATCTTGTTGGTGTTACCTGTCGCATCGTTTGCAGTTGGGTGCAACGACACCTGCGTGGTGGTGATAACACGCACATAGTAGAAGTAACCATTGACCAAGCCTGTTGCGGCTGTGCCTGCGGTATACCTGACAATTTGACCATTACTGAAACCGTGTGCCACAGATGTAGTTAGGTAATCGTTAGTGTTGTCCTGTGCGGAAACAATTCGATTGGTAAATAGTTCAGGCTTATACAGCGAAATGTTATCACCCGTCTTAAAGAACGATGTGAAGTTTGTTCCTAGACCATTTAGAACAGTGCTTTCATTGTCGATAGATACCGTGCCTTGACCCGATACTTCACCGATAATGTTGTTAGTTACTAACTGTGCAAGACCACTGCCTGCGGACGTTAGGTCAATGTATGTGCCTATTTCAGCATCAAGCAATGTAGCCGCTAGGCGAATCCAGTTACGTGATACACGGATAACATAGTATGTGTCGCCATTTGTCAGACCACCTGTTGCTGTGCCTGCGGTGGCGTAGTCCACTTCATAGCCTGTGCGGAAGTAATGGTCAGGAATACGGATAGCATCCTGCTCAATCCACACCGAAGTCGCAGGGTCAAACTGAATGGTTCGGATTGGGATTTGTCCCTTGCCTTGCAATTCAAATGAAGTGTCACTTAAAACTTGTGACATATCGTAAACGCCGTCAGACGCACCATCCACGTTAGCGGTTAGTTTCTGTGTGCCTGTGCCTGCGCTTGTAAAGTCAATGATGTCTGTCTTGCGGAAACGTGATGTTCCTGAAAACACCTGTGAAAAACGCTGACGGTCAGGGAACGCAGAGTTAGCAATCGCGCCTGCCTGTGTGCGATACACATAGAAACGGTTAGCATCAATAATACGGATGTAATAGAAACCACCGTTACGCATACCGCCCAATGGGGTATTCGATGTATATTGAACACGGTCACCAGTGCTTAAACCGTGACTGGTTTTTTGCACATAGTCATAGTTTACGATGTAACCTGTAGTGGAAGAACCACCTGTAGAGTTAACAATCGTAAAGTTAGCACCACTATAGCCTGTTGCCGTTGTAGATAGTTGGAACGTATTAGTTGTCGCGTTAGCTACATAGTAAGAAACACCGTTGGTCAAACCACCAATCGCTGTGTTGCCTTCATCTGTGTAAACAACAACGTCACCATCTGACAAACCGTGACCTGTAGTAATTGTTGCAGGTGCAGGGGTTACGGCTGTGTTGCCCATGCTTGCATGGTTTGAACAGTAGTAATACAAATCAGGTGCGCCGCTTGCTACCACAATAGTAACTGTTGCACCCGCTGTGCCTGCCGTTCCTGCTACGGTTACACCTGTAGTGTAGGCTGTGCCGCCACCGTGTGTGCCGTCTGCCGTAGTAGAGAAACTAAATCCATGCGTAGCCAGTGTCACATCTGACACGTCAAACACATAGGTGTTGCCTTCAGTCAGTGTGATTGCAGGCTGTTGTGCGCCGTCAATGAAGAACACATCTTGACCACCAACATTCTGCACAAGGACAGTATGGTAGAAACTTTGTGGACTAGCCACTACCGTCTGTGTGCCATCAATAACGTCTGCGCCATCAATGTATGCGTAACCTGAAATATCAATCGTTGCGTTGTTTGCACCGTATGAGGTCAGGTTAACTGTTGCAGTTGATGTGTAGTAACGGAATCGAATCCAATCGCTGTTGACACGTTCAATCTCATAGTAGTTGTTACGTGACATACCTGTTGGAACAGTAGAAGACGATGACCCAAACAGAACCAAGTCATTGCTGACAAGACCATGATTAGGGAAATACATCGCGTTGGCTAGCGGGTCAGGGTCAACCAATACGATTGCACCATCTACACCGCCACTACTGATGTTATATGTTGCACCATTCGGCGTAGTGCTAAACGTCACTGTAGACTGATTGCTTGCAACACTTACAGCTTTTGCATAGAAAATCTGCGTACTGCTTTGCGAATACGACAACGGCTGTGTTGAGTTAGATGTAACCGACAAGCCACCCAACGTAGTGTATGTCGCAATCATTGCCTGATTCTTGTCAGCCGCAATGAATGGAATTTCTTCAGCAAAGCGAATGTATTCTTGGTTAGCCGCTGTGTATGCTTGAACAGGGTCAAACGCACGGGCAAAACATGAACGAATAACGCCGCCAAATGTGCCGTGGTTACCTAGGTTTACACGTGAAGTAGAAGTTTTACCGCCTGTGGTTAGGTAAAAACTGGTTGGTGACAACACACGAACCCAATATGGGCGGGTGTCGTTCAGACCACTAATAGTTCCGTTGCCATAACCTTGGAAGTAAACAACGTAATCGCCGTCATTAAATCCGTGCGGTCCATCGTTAAAAGTAATGCTTTCAACACCTGAAGCCGTGTTAATACTAATACTGCTAGGTGCGGCAGTGCCTTGAATAAACCACTTAACAGGCGTTTGTGGCGTGTGTTTAGGAATGTAGTTGTATGGGTTTACCGCGCCATATGCCCAATGGTCAGGGTTGAGTGCGTCTTGGTTAACTGTTCGTGCGTTACCTACGTTTTGGAAATTATTATACGTAGCGTTAGCCGCATTGAAGTTAAGCACTTTCTGACCAACAGAGTTAGTCAAGAAGAATGATGTTTCAGCCGCAAGCCCTAGTGGGTATTCTGTGTTAACAGTTAACTTGGATGGGTTATTACCGTCAGTTGTAATGCCGTTCAAGTTTGCTAGTTTGAATTCCGTTCCTTGGTAAATTGAACCTAGGAAAACCTGTGTATAAGTGTCGTCAATACGCTGTGCTGAAGGGATTTCAGCCTTTGCCGCAAATTGGAAAGTGGTGTCATCAACAATCTTGGTTACAACAAACGCACCATTACACTGATTAAGGGTAGAACCTTGAACGATGATTGGGTTACCCTGAACCAAGCTGTGTGGGTCAGGTGTTACAACAGTCACAAACTGTGAATTAGCCACAGTGTTCATGCTTTCAATTTCAATATCAGTGTCACCGTTACGGCTGAAGAACGTAGGGATGTTCTTAATCAGCTCAAGCGTTTCCCACTTGGTAGACTGTAGACCGTATTCAAAGTCAGTATCAATCAGGTTTTCAGGTTGAGAAACACGCAGTTTAGATACGGGGTCAGTATAGGTTCTGTCAGGGCGAATCTGTTGATTGTCTGCTTCAACAAAGATTTGCAGTTTGTCACTAGCGGACATTGCCGTAGTGTCCAAATCCAACGTGACCGTAGTTGTGCGGTTAGTGGTATCAATCGAATAAGCCGATGCACCTACTACACTGTCACCAAACGTATAAAGAATTTGGTTAGTTGTGACGTTAGAAATAAGAAGCAATCGGCTTTGACCGATGCAGTCATCAAGAATGACCTGCTTGTTAGCAGGGTCAAACGTGTATTTGTGTAGTAGTTTTTTGCTCATTGATTAGCCCCCTAAAGCAATCGCATAGGCAATGGCGTTAGATGTTATCTGTAACTGCTCATTTCCACCCGCATTTATTATATCCTTTTTCAAACCAACGCCTAGCACAAACTTGTCGTCTAGGTAGTTTGCGTTTAAGTCTGTCGCTGTAGCCTTGACTACACCACCCCCTGATGATGCCGCCGCTGAAGCCGCACTTGCCGCCGCATCGGTTGCCGATTGTGCTGAAGCACCCGCTGACGCTACTGACTGTGCCGCGCTTGCTACAGCAACCCCTTGCGCTGACGTTGCAATGCCTGCTTGCGTGGACGCTGTTGCGGCTGACTGTGCCGCTTTACCCGCTTCGCTTGCCGCCGTTGCCGCATCTACCGTGGTTAGTGCCGCGTTAGCCACCGCAATATCACGTGCCGCTTCCGCTTGACCAATCGCCGCTGATGCCGCCGCCGCGTCAACAATCAACACCCATTTAGCAATATCAGCATTTGATGATAAAGGCAATGAACCTGTTGATGTATGTGATGTGACGCATAAATAGATATTGTCGTTAGTCGTATCTTTTACGATGTCACGTTGATTGTAATATTTTGCTGTAACCCAATTCCCTTGATAGTCACCAAGCGTCTGCGCGATAGACAGTTCGCCTGTTGAATCAAATGCCAAGACCTTGTTGGCACGGTCTGCCGCGCCTACTGTGAATTCGGTAGAGGTAATGGTATTAGTTGGGGATAACTTAATGGAACGGTTAATTTGTTCCTGCAATTCCTGCGTAATAGCGATTGCCCTGTCAAACGCCCCTTCAACGCTGTCGGCAGTGAACGGGTCATTTTCAACAAGGTCTAGCACTTGGGTCTGATTTGTAGCCCTGCGCAGGATAACTTTTTCTGTAGCGGTTGGGGTAAATAGACACGTGACGTTACCGCCGCTGTCCGAACCTACGCCCGAAACGGTGTATTGCGTGGCAATAGTTTTTACAGTTTCAGTGCCATCAGCCGCCCTGATGATAACTTCAATGTCACCTTCATCAAGTAACTTGAAGGAATATGGGAAGACGGTTTGGCTTCCGTCACCATCAAAACTATTCTTAATAATTGTTGTCGATATAGTCATAGTCTTCCCCTTAGTTTACCACTATTTTTCCGTTGTTAAAAGTGGGAAATCAGGATTTTTCTTAGCAAATTCAAGAATCTTCCCAATAAGCATTGTTTGTTCCACTTGCCCATCTGTAGTTAATAGCATTTGCATTAACTCTGTGCCACCTAATCTTTTTGCCAATACACCCTGTAGGACATCGTTATTAAGCAAGTCTGATGCTCGCCTAATAATCGCTGTATTTTGTTCAACAGTTAACTGGTCAGCCTTGCCTTCCAACAAAAGCGTTACACCTTCCCTGTAATCAAGGCTTTCACGGCTTCTGTCCCTGTCAAGCATAGGCTTAATCTTGTTGTAATACTCTGCTTTTACAGGATGCTGACCAACCTTTAGGAATGTATTTGCAAATTCACCTGCGATTGGGAAGCCAAGTGCGTCTTCCAATTCGCTTGTGATTTTGTCAATGTCGTTAGTTTCAAACTTGTGGATAATGATTGGACCATTTGTGTTCCACATATACTTAGCCGCCGCTAAGAATGTCCGCATATCCTGCGCTTCCCACGTTGTTTGGTCAATCGCATATTCACCCGTCAAGTTGTTGATTGGGTTACGCTTTTCAAACACCATTCCGTAAACATCGCTAAATGCCTTCATAATTGGTGCAAACTGTGGCGATACATCACCACTGAATCCGCGCATGATTTCCATTGGGTCAGCATCAGCAAAGATTGAATCCATAATCCGTCCACCCACGCCATTCATAATACGTGCGGTTTCATCCTGCGGTATACGGAAGTAAATAGGTTTGCCTTCAGGGGTAAATCCTAGCGGAATGATGATGTAGTTTTGTTCATCCCATTCAGATACACCTGCATAGAACAACAGTCCTGCTGTTCCCAAGAACCCATACTTTGCCATTTTCTGTAGCATTTTTGGCGCGGCATTGTATGCAATCATTTTGGTAATTGTGCCTACAGGGTCTTCACGAACACGCACGAAATCCCCACGAATACCTTCTTTCATTGCGTTTGAGAAAAGGAATACGTTGTTCATAATAGGGTGCATACGCGCTGTGCGTAGGAATGATGGTGAACCAACGTCAGCCTGAACACGCTGTAAGATTTCCATATCGGACATCTTTAGTTCG